>ENA-UERY01001998-UERY01001998.1-human-gut-metagenome-genome-assembly--contig:-NODE-1998-length-10986-cov-2.481254_pt1 | contig 10986 bp, 9 predicted proteins | sample MGYA00242989_ERZ507990 | MGnify/ENA primary metagenome ERZ507990 (study PRJEB26167, sample SAMN06115529) | human gut metagenome | host: Homo sapiens | place: China:Fujian | collected 2015-08-26...
CTGCCACAGGTTTGCCTTGCATGAACTTTTCCAGTTTCTGCAAGTCTTTGTTTGTATAAAAGGTTATGCACTGGCCTTCTCCGCCATCTCTACCGGCACGTCCGGTTTCCTGATAATACCCTTCCAGACTCTTCGGAATATCGTAGTGAATCACAAACCTTACATCCGGTTTGTCTATTCCCATACCAAATGCGATAGTCGCCACAATAACGTCTACCTTTTCCATCAGAAAGTCATCCTGATTCTTGGTTCTCGTCACCGAGTCCATCCCTGCATGATAGGGGCGCGCATTGATACCGTTTGCTTGCAGGATTTCAGCAAGTTCTTCCACTCTTTTCCGGCTCAGGCAATAGATGATACCCGATTTCTCCGGATTGTTCTTGATAAACTTGATTATATCCCTGTCGATATTAGCGGTCTTCGCACGTACCTCATAATACAAGTTCGGACGGTTGAACGAGGATTTAAAGACTTGTGCATCTACCATCCCCAGATTCTTCTGGATATCATGTTGTACCTTCGGTGTTGCCGTTGCTGTAAGCGCAATCAGCGGCGCCTTTCCTATTTCATTGATAATCGGACGGATTCGTCGGTATTCAGGTCGGAAGTCATGTCCCCATTCCGAAATACAGTGAGCCTCATCTACGGCATAGAAAGAAATCTTCACTGTTTTCAGGAACTCCACGTTTTCTTCTTTTGTCAAAGATTCCGGAGCTACATACAGCAGTTTTGTCCGTCCTGCAAGGATATCGGACTTCACTTGGTCTATCGCGCTCTTGTTCAGGGAAGAATTAATGAAATGGGCTATCCCGTCTTCCTCGCTGAAGTTACGCATCGCGTCGACCTGGTTCTTCATCAGGGCAATCAAGGGGGAAATCACAATAGCCGTGCCGTCCATCAACAAAGAAGGTAACTGATAGCACAAAGACTTTCCGCCACCGGTAGGCATCAACACGAAAGTATCGTTACCTGCCAGCAGATTGTGTATGCTTGCTTACTGATTTCCTTTAAAAGTGTCGAACCCGAAGTATTTCTTCAGCTGGTCTATCAAATTAATCTTCTTCCCTGCCATGATTCATTAGGTTGTTTATTGAGTTAAGCAATTAATAACGCCGCTACATGACGTTTCTTATTTTCAAGAACTCTAACAAAGTTATAAACAACTTCTTAAATTTCAAGCATAATCCGCCGAATATTTTTCAATAAAACACAAAAAAGTCAGCCTTATTTGTATTACCTTTTGATTTTAAGCACTTTGAAGTCTCGCTATATTCGCTTTTTCCAACTGGCGGCGGGCATAGTCCAAGGTTACGACAAAACTATCTTTGTGTTCGGAAGGGATTTCAAACATCACATCCATCATAATAGTTTCTACTATGGAACGTAGACCGCGGGCTCCCAACTTGTATTCAACAGCTTTGTCTACAATGTACTCAAACACCGCATCTTCAAAAGTCAGCTTTACACCGTCCATTTCAAACAGCTTGACGTATTGCTTGATAATGGAATTCTTCGGCTCCGTCAGAATGGAACGTAATGCCGTACGGTCCAAGGGATTCAAATAGGTCAATACCGGCAGACGACCGATGATTTCGGGAATCAGGCCGAACGACTTCAAATCCTGCGGAGCAATATACTGCATCATGTTATTCTTGTCAATGGACGCCGTATTACGCACCGCACCATAACCTACTACATTGGTATTGAGGCGTTGCGCTATTTTTTTCTCGATGCCGTCGAACGCGCCGCCGCAAATAAACAATATATTCTTGGTATTCACCGGAATCATCTTCTGGTCGGGATGCTTGCGTCCACCCTGAGGGGGAACGTTCACGACAGAACCTTCCAACAACTTCAGCAATCCCTGCTGTACACCTTCGCCGCTTACATCACGGGTAATGGAAGGATTGTCGCTTTTACGGGCAATCTTGTCTATTTCATCTATGAACACGATACCTTGCTCCGCTTGCGCCACATTATAGTCCGCCACCTGTAACAGACGGGTAAGGATGCTTTCGATATCCTCGCCTACATAACCGGCTTCCGTCAGTACGGTTGCATCCACGATAGTGAAAGGCACATGCAGCAGTTTGGCAATGGTACGGGCAAGTAAAGTCTTACCGGTTCCGGTACTGCCCACCATGATGATATTGGACTTTTCAATCTCCACATCATCATCTCCCGCCTTCTGCAACAGACGCTTATAATGATTGTACACAGATACCGACAGGAAACGTTTCGCATCATCCTGTCCGATAACATACTGATCGAGAAAATTCTTAATCTCTACCGGTTTAGGAAGTTCTTTCAGATTCAGTTTCGTAGCGTCATCGCCTTTCTTGGCACCCAAAGCCTCTTGAGTAATCTCGTAGGCCTGGGTAGCGCAACTGTCACAGATGTAACCGTTCATTCCCGTTATAAGGAAGCCGACCTCATCTTCCGAGCGCCCGCAGAAGCTGCATCTGTTTTTGTTTCGTTTAGAGTCTGCCATATTTATTTCTTCGTATAAACTTGGTCTATCATACCATACTCTTTGGCCTCTTGCGCCGTCATCCAATAGTCACGGTCGGAATCTGCCCACACCTTGTCGAAAGACGTATGCGAGTGGTCGGCTATGATAGTATAAAGTTCTTTCTTCAATTTTTGGATTTCACGCGCCGTGATTTCAATGTCCGAAGCTTGTCCTTGCGCACCGCCCATCGGCTGGTGAATCATCACACGCGAGTGCGTCAGCGCAGAACGCTTGCCTTCCGCTCCGGCAACCAGCAACACCGCCGCCATACTGGCCGCCATACCGGTACAGATGGTAGCCACATCGCTGCTGATAAACTGCATGGTATCATAAATGCCCAGTCCGGCATATACCGAACCGCCCGGAGAGTTGATATAGATAGAGATATCTTTACCCGGGTCTACGGAATCCAGATACAACAACTGCGCTTGAATCACGTTAGCGGTATAATCATCCACTTGCGTGCCCAAGAAAATAATACGGTCCATCATCAACCGAGAGAAGACATCCATTTGAGCGACATTCAGCTGTCGTTCCTCTATAATTGTCGGGGAGATATAGCTACTGGAGATGTTCATATAACTATCCAGAGCCGTACCACTCATACCTAAATGCTTTGTAGCATACTTTCTAAAATCTTCCATATTTTCTCCTATCTTTTATTTACCGAGAAGACGTAAAAAGGGATTTCCCTCTGTGACTTAACGGAAAAACAAAGTTATAAATAAATTTCTGAAAGAAACAATTTATTTCGCTATCCGCTAAGATATTTTTAGAGAGAAATCCCTTTTTTGATATAAAACAACCTCCTAAGAGGCCGAGTAAAGATCTTTTTATTCAAAAAGTTTGTTGAACTCGTCAGCGGTTACCTCCTTAACATCAAGTTCCACTTGCTCTTTCAACCAAGCAGCCAATTTCTCCTCAACCGCACGGTCGATGATGTTCTGAAGTGTTTGCTTATTTTTCAACATGTCTTTAGCGTAGTTGTCAAGTACATCCTCAGGTACAGACAACATGCCGTATTGAGCGAACTGAGCCTTAGCCACACGTTTAGCGAAGTTCTCGATGTCAGCGTCCTCAACCTTCAAGCCGTTCTTCTTAACCAAGTTCTCCTTGATCAACTGATATTTCAAATCCTGAAGGATCTGAGGGAAGTCCTCGTCGATCTTCTCTTTCGTATTCTTCTCGTTAGCGGCAAGCAACCAACGTTTCAATAAATCGTCAGCGAAATTCAACTCACCAGCTCTCTCAACCAACATATCACGAGTATCCGTCAAGAACTTGAAGTCACTCTGAGGAGCGAATTGCTCTGCCAAAGCTTCCTTGATCTTGTTCTTGAATTCTTCCTCGCTGGTAACCACGTTCTCGCCAAATACCTTGTCGAACAACTCTTGGTTCATCTCTGCGTCTTTATGACGGGTGATCTCCTTGATCTCAAAGCTAAAGTCGCCTGTAGTCTCAGCCACTTTCTCTTTATCGATCTTCAAGAAAGAAGCGATCTCTGCCTCAGCACCCTCGTAAGCCTTATTCGGGTTGAATACCACTACGGCATTTACTTTAGCACCGATAAATTTAGCTTTTTCTTCCTCATCCTTGATATACATAGGCATCAAGACAGCATCCTCAACAACGATACCACCTTCTTTCGGGGCACCATTCTCAAGCTCGGCTACCGTACCTTTTACCATATCTTTTTCCTCAACCTCGTCTACCTTGTCGTAAGAACCGAAGTTTGAGCGATAAGCGTTTACTTGGTTATTTAGCATTTCTTCATCGATAGCGACTTGATAGAACGGAAGTTTATCGTTCTTGCTCAACTCGATATTGATCTCCGGAGCCAAAGCCACGTCAAAACAGAATTCGAAATCCTCTTCCTTATCGAAATCCAACGGCTTTTGCTCTGTCTCGTTAGGCATCGGCTCGCCTAAGATATGCAAATCGTTCTCACGGATATACTTGAACAGATTCTCAGAAACTAATTTGTTTATCTCCTCTACCAGCACGTGCTTTCCGTACATTTTTTTAACCATGCCCATAGGAACCATGCCCTTACGGAAACCCGGTACATTGGCTTTCTGACGAAGACTACGCAGGCTCTTGTCTACCTGATCAGCATAGTCAGCTTTCACTATTTCTAATTTCACGATACCGCTTACGGCATCATTGTTTTTAAGCGAAACGTTCATTCTGAATGATTTATTTAATTAATAGTCGTATCGAATTTTAGGTCGCAAAATTAGACTTATTCTTTTAATCGTGCAAATTTTGATCTGTTTTTATTCTTTTGTTTATATTTGGCGGCAATTATTTACCCTTTGAATGAATCATTATGAGAATAAAAGGAATATATGCTACCCGTCCGGCGATAATCCAACTTTTGATCCTCTTGCTATTCTTATTGGCTGGAGCCGTTTTATCATCTATTATATCCACGGGCTTATTACTCGCGACCCACGGTTTACAGGCTGATATAACCCAAGACGCTAATTTAATGAGGCTCATTCAGTTCATCTCGGCGATCTGTACCTTTTTGCTACCATCTATCGCCATGGCTTGGATATGTAGTGACAATCCCCGCCATTATCTATCAGTCAAGAAAATCACAGACGGCAGGATCTGGATTCTCACCTTAGTTTGCGTGTTCTTATTTTCTCCGGTTATCAATTTGCTAGGATTGCTCAACAAGCAGATGGAGTTACCCGCGTTTATGGCTCCTATCGAGGAATGGATGCGGGCGCAAGAAACCCTCGCCGAACAACTGACGACGATCCTGTTATCCAGCGATAGCCTTTGGGTAATCCTGGCCAACCTTATCGTTATCGCCGTTACGGCCGGGATAACCGAGGAGTTCCTGTTCAGAGGAGCCTTGCAACGAGTGATCGGGAAATGGACCTCCAACCCTCATACGATCATATGGGTCGCCGCCATACTATTTAGCGCCTTCCATTTACAATTTTACGGATTCTTGCCCCGGATGATACTCGGAGCCTATTTCGGCTATCTACTCTATTGGAGCAAGAGCATCTGGATACCGGTGTTCGCCCACTTTGTCAATAATGCTTTCGCCGTAATAGGGATGTCGGACAGTCGTCTCAAGGATAACGAGTTTATCACAGGCAATATTCCCGCCGAGCATCTTTTGGACTTTTGTCTTATCGCCGCCTTATCTTTCCTGCTGTTCATACTGGTAAACAGGCGATTGAAACGACTGCTATAAGTCTTTCTTACGCAGCACGAAGTCTTTTCCCAAATATTTCTCGCGCACGATCTCGTTCTCGGCTAGTTGTTCGGCGGTTCCTTGGAAAAGGACTTTTCCCTCGAACAGAAGATAGGCCCGGTCACAAATACTCAATGTCTCGTACACATTGTGGTCGGTAATCAAGATTCCGATATTCTTATGTTTCAAGCGAGCCACGATTGTCTGGATATCTTGTACGGCGATCGGGTCTACACCGGCGAAAGGCTCATCCAACATAATGAACTTCGGATCGATCGCCAGACAGCGGGCAATCTCCGCACGACGCCGCTCTCCACCCGAAAGTTGGTCTCCCAAGTTTTTACGAACCTTATTCAAACCGAACTCTGAAATCAAGCTTTCCAGTTTCTCTTTTTGGTACTCAACGCTACGTCCCGTCATCTCCAAGACCGAGCGGATATTATCTTCCACCGTCATTTTCCGGAAAATCGAAGCCTCTTGCGCCAGATAGCCAATGCCGTTGCGAGCCCGCTTATAGACCGGGAATTTCGTAATCTCCATGTCATTCAAGAAGATCTTACCCTCGTTAGGAGTGACCAAACCTACTGTCATATAAAAGGTGGTCGTCTTTCCCGCTCCGTTCGGACCAAGCAAACCAACGATCTCCCCTTGTTTCACGTTAATCGATACATGATTCACGACCGTACGAGTCCTATATTTCTTTACCAAGTCCTCCGTACGGAGCACCATTCGTTGTTCGTCAGACATAAGCTACTTAAAAATTTAACGCGAATGTACGTGATAATCCGCAGATCTACATCACATACATTCGCAAAAAAGCGATAAGAGAATTTAATAACTCCACTCAGATTGCCACTCGATCACGGGTTGCTCCCCCTCGAATCGGATAGGAAGCCAGATATAACGTCCGTCTATAGCGTTCTCCGGAGTCCAACGATCTCCCATATAAATAAAGCGATCCGCATGGCCGGGTACAGGCAATACGTACGTGCTCTGAGAATAAAACGACACCTCCGAGTTCTCTCCCCTAAACGGATTTTCCAATTCCTTCCAAGGTCCCCAAATCGAGGAAGCGACGGCCGATCGTCCCGCATTCGGAGCCCAGCCCGTACAGCCGGACATAATCAAATAATATTTCCCCTTCTGTTTGAACAAGGCTGGAGCTTCCATGAAACGCCCCGGGAAGAAACGGGCGTACTTACCGGAATAACTCGTATAATCATCGGTCAGCTGCGATATATGCAAGGTACTATTCTCTTCCGAGGAATAAATATGATAAGCGATGCCATCGTCATCCACGAAAAGGTTCATATCCCTAGCCATTTGTCCGGAGATCTGGTCACGCCCCAATAAATTCAAGCTATCCGGATGGGCTGGTAACTCTCCACCGCTAAAACGTAGATCTGCGGAAAGCGTACAAGGTTGCTTATGTAGTTCCTGTACATTAACCGGCCAAAAACCGGCATTCGGACGGAAAGCGTTTACGAACGAGTAAGGCCCCGCCACGTTTTTACTGACAGCCACTCCACTCAATGCTCCCGAATAGCCAGCACCTCTCGGCTCTAAATGAAACCACATTACATATTGATCATTCTTTTTATTATAAATCACTTTCGGACGCTCCAACACGCATCCCTTAGCAATATGGCTCGTCGTATCATCCGGCACGACCGATAAGGCGATTCCCTCGTCTTTCCAATTATATAAATCTTTCGACGAATAGCAATGAACGCCTACTTGAGCCAGATTTCCAGCCGAGCCCTCCGTTTTATGCTCACCAAACCAATAATAAGTATCCCCGACCCGTAGAATACCGCCACCATGAGCGTTTATATGTACCCCCTTACCATCCGGCCAAATCTCCCCCGGCTTAAAAGATAGATCCTTCCGCTGGCAAGCGACACATAAACACAGCAAACCGATCACTCCTAAAAGAATTCGCTTCATAAAAGTATTTTTTAGTATTAAAAAAGCAAACATAATTAAAAAAGAGGATGTGGCAAACTTTAATACCAGAGGATTCACAAATAAAACCAATCTTGTTTCTAAGATGTTATATGGTTATTAGTGAATTTTACGCTATCTTTGCAAGTTGAAATCAGAAATTTATCAAGATAAAAATGAATAAAGCATTACACAGAATGGGTGAGTATACCCTACTGATGATGAAGAGTATAACACTTCCAGACCGGTGGAGTATGTTCTTTAAGCAATTGATCAAAGAGATATACAAGCTAGGCGTGGATTCTCTTTGGATTGTCATAATCATCTCGGTCTTTATCGGTACGGTTATCGCCATCCAGATCTCCTTGAATATCAGTTCCCCCTTGATTCCTAAGTTTACGATCGGCTATACCACCCGTGAGATTATCTTGCTGGAATTCTCTTCCTCTATCATGGCACTAATCCTAGCGGGTAAAGTAGGCAGTAATATCGCCTCCGAGATCGGAACCATGCGAGTCACCGAGCAGATAGACGCCATGGAAATCATGGGTGTTAATTCAGCCAACTTCCTGATCCTTCCGAAAATGCTCGGTTTGATGATCTTTATTCCGGTATTGGTTATCTTCAGTATGTTCACCGGTATCATGGGCGGCATATTCGCCAGTTACTCAACGAGTACGGGAATGACTCCTTCCTCGTTCGAGTACGGTTTGCAATTCTACTTCAACGAATTTTACATTTGGTATTCTATTATCAAATCCGTAGTATATGCGTTCATCATCTCATCCATCGCCGCCTATTTTGGCTATAACGTAAAGGGAGGCGCCCTAGAGGTAGGTAAGGCAAGTACGAATGCCGTGGTCATGAGCAGTATCATGATTTTACTTGCCGACGTAATATTAACCCATTTAATGCTTACTTAAAAATGATCGAAGTTAAGAATATAACGAAGTCTTTCGATGGACGTGTCGTCTTGAAAGATATAAGTACGACGTTCGAGGATGGTAAGACGAATCTGATCATCGGACGAAGCGGTTCGGGTAAAACGGTAATGATCAAGAATATCATCGGGTTAATGAAACCTGATACCGGACAGATATTATACGACGGCAGAGACTTGATCACGATGAACAAGCATGAGTTAAATATGCTGCGTCGGGAAATGGGTATGTTGTTCCAAGGTTCCGCTTTATTCGACAGCATGACGGTAATGGAAAACGTAATGTTTCCTTTAGATATGTTCTCTAAAGACTCAACGAAAGAGCGCAGGAAACGTGCGGAATTCTGTTTGGAACGTGTAAACTTGTCCGAGGCTGGACATCTATATCCTTCCGAGATCAGTGGAGGTATGATGAAACGTGCCGCCATCGCAAGAGCGATCTCCCTAAATCCTAAATACCTGTTCTGCGATGAGCCGAACTCCGGACTAGACCCCAAGACTTCTCTATTGATTGATGATTTGATTCACGACATTACGGTGGAGTACAATATGACGACCGTTATCAATACCCACGACATGAACTCCGTGATGAATATTGGTGATAATATCATCTTTATTAAGGAAGGCGTGAAGGAATGGCAAGGAACAAAAGAGCAGGTAATCACCTCTAATAACCAAGCGTTGAACGATTTCATCTTCGCATCCGACCTGTTCAGGAAAGTAAAAGAAGTAGAAATGCTCCAAGAGGAAGGGTAAGTTAACATACTTGGCAAAGCATCTTAACTTAAATGGCAAAGTATCTTAACATACTTCGCCATTTAAGCCAGCTTACTTTTTCCACTTATTTTTTATAGACCAAACACGTCCTTGATCTTATCTGCATAATCCAATTTCTCCCATGTGAATAACTCCACATCACAAATAACCGGCTTCTGCAAATAACGGGAAGAGAATGTCTTCGTCACCGTCTGGGGCTTGCGTCCCATATGACCATAAGAAGCGGTCTCGAAATAAATCGGGTTACGCAATTTCAAACGCTCCTCGATCGCTTTCGGACGCATATCGAAGATATCCCAGATCTTAGCGGCGATCTCTCCGTCTGTCATATTCACCTTCGCACGGCCAAAAGTATTCACGAAAATATTCATCGGTTTAGCCACACCGATCGCATAAGACACCTGTACCAGCATCTCATCCGCCACACCGGCGGCAACCATATTCTTAGCGATATGACGAGCGGCGTAAGCAGCCGAACGGTCTACCTTGGATGGGTCCTTTCCAGAGAAAGCACCACCGCCATGAGCGCCTTTGCCACCGTATGTATCCACGATGATCTTACGACCGGTCAAACCGGTATCACCGTGAGGACCACCGATAACGAACTTACCGGTCGGGTTCACGTGATAAATGATATTATCATTAAACAAAGCCTGTACATGAGCCGGATATTGAGCCTTCACACGAGGTATCAATATCTTCTTCACGTCTAAGGCGATCCTCTTTTGCATAGCCTCATCCGCTTCCTTCTGTGAAATACCTTTCGGACCGATAAACTCATCATGCTGCGTGGATACCACAATCGTATCGATACGCAACGGCTTACCGTTATCATCGTATTCAATCGTAACCTGACTCTTAGCGTCCGGACGTAAATAAGGCATCAAATCCGGTTCTTCCTTACGGATCTTCGCCAATTCCCATAATAAACTATGAGATAAGTCCAACGCCAAAGGCATGTAATTCTCAGTCTCATTAGTAGCATAACCGAACATCATACCTTGGTCGCCGGCACCCTGCTCATAGGGATCCGCACGCTCTACGCCACGGTTGATGTCGCCACTCTGCTCATGGATAGAAGAGAACACACCACATGACTTCGCTTCAAACTGGTACTCGCTTTTCGTGTAACCAATCTTCTCGATCACGCCACGTGCCACTTCCTGCACATCCACATACGCACTTGATTTAACTTCTCCAGCCAAGACAACCTGTCCGGTTGTAACAAGGGTTTCGCAAGCAACTTTCGAATTCTTGTCATACGCCAAGAACTCATCCAGCAAAGCATCCGATATTTGATCGGCTACTTTATCGGGGTGCCCTTCAGACACCGATTCGGAGGTGAATAAATAACTCATCGTTTTAAATTGAAAAGATTACTAATCTACAACTGAATTGAACTTGGAAGGATTTTTCTGCCGGACGGCAACGAAAAGGATATGTTTTTAGCATTTTTTCCCGTGGTTGCAAGCAATACAAATCTATCCACGTCAATTCATTCGCAAAGATACGCAATAATTGAGAACTGAAAGTTTAAAATTGAGAATTATTTCTTCTTTTTGGAATTACGTAAGGCTTTTTTATATTTAAAGCCAG
>ENA-UERY01001999-UERY01001999.1-human-gut-metagenome-genome-assembly--contig:-NODE-1999-length-10985-cov-2.447470_pt1 | contig 10985 bp, 5 predicted proteins | sample MGYA00242989_ERZ507990 | MGnify/ENA primary metagenome ERZ507990 (study PRJEB26167, sample SAMN06115529) | human gut metagenome | host: Homo sapiens | place: China:Fujian | collected 2015-08-26...
AAAAATACCTGGTCAGAGTGAAGTGATCCATCTCTGCCAGGTATTTTTATCCGGATCTTTGTGCTGATCTACTCTACGTACCCCGCATTCCAGAAGTAGAGTCCGCTGTAATTGTTTAAGCCTTTCACATGATCATTCCATGCATAGTTCGCAATATAATGGCCAAAATTGATGACTGCCAGATAATCCCAGGAATACTCCTGAACTTTCTCCCAGGCCGCCTTCGCGTCATCCATGTTTGTAGAGGTATTCATGTCATTTAAAAGACTCTGCAGGGTTTCATCATCGTTCCAGCCCGCGTAATTCGGTCCAAAGTAAAGCTTTAAGGACGGAATCGGAACCTGTGAAAATGTGCAGATATATATCCAGACGAAATATTGTTCTACCACAGGTTTATCCAGCCCCATCTTCGCCCGGAGCGCCGCGATATCTTCCACCGTGGCCTCAGCGCCAAGAATAGAAGCTGCCGGATCACCAGGTGTCAGGTGCACTACTAAAAAGATAACGACGGATACGATGATCAATACTGGAATAATGGAAAGTACCCGTCCTACGATGAATTTTCTCATATTGTCCTCTCCCTTCTTGCTATCCAGAAAAAACAAATAAAAAAGCACACAATGCGTCTTTTGATACGCCATTGTATGCTCAACAGTTATCTTTTTTCTTTTTGTTTTTTCTGCTCCTGTAATTGCGTTTTATTCTACTGTCCATAATTGGATTTGTCAATTAACGATTATGCATATATATTCAGACTATTTTGCCAGTTCATTTAGTTGTTTTTTACAATGTGCCTGGAAATTTTGTTCAGAGTAAACTATTGACTCTCTTTAAATTAATATGTGTTTCGTGAATTATTCTTAATTTTTTAAAATTGTTTTTGTTTTTACTTTATTTTCTTAATTGCTATTTTGCATTCACTGCCACTACAAAGGTGATAGTTATTAGACTTCCCACTATCTGGGCGTGTTCGGAACCTTCACCGTTAGAGCGCGCCCATGGCGCGCATACTCAAAAAGGCAGATATCCTTTTGAAGAACATCTGCCTTTTACACATCTTATCACGAGCTGGTAGTCTATCGTTTCTACTCTCGATTCTTTTTATTCTCTTCTTCCTTATTCTTAAACCAATTATCCAGTTTCGTGAGACCCCGGATCAAGATCTTCTTCTCATCATCATCAAATTCATCCATGATGGATGTGATCATCTCTTTGTGGAATCTTGCATGATGAACAAACGCCTTCTTGCCCTTATCTGAAAGCGAAATATATACGACCCGGCGGTCTTCCTCACCGCGTTCTCTCTTCACATAGCCTTTTTTAACCAGGCTGTTCATTGCGATCGTCAGGGTTCCCACCGTGACGGAAAGCTTTTTCGCGATCGAGGACATATTTTTCGGTGTTCCTATGCCGATGGCCTCAATCACATGCATATCGTTATTTGTTATATCCTGGAATTCCCGGGTAATGATCGCTTTCTCCTCAACATCCATGATGCTGCGGAATAATCTCACCAAGATCTCATTCAGTTCCTTATAATCGTCCAACAGCGGAATCCTCTTTCTCCCTGGGCTGTCTGATCTCTTCTGGCAGCCCGGATCTTTTGTCTTTTATAGGTTTTATTATAACCGATTCCAACTGACGGCACAACTGATTTCCAAGTGTTTCCGACCTTTTTCCGGGAAATTTCAGGACTTACAGCCTCTTCTCCTGCTATGTCCCCGTTGCTGTTCTGCTGCTGTTCCGCCGCTGAGAACGCCTGGCTTTTTGCCTGGCATTCTGGCGGTCTTACAATAAATCCGCCAGAAAGATACTTGCAGCTATCCCGGCCGCTGTCGCGACTAGAGCTCCCGGCAATGTCCAACGGGTCTTTCGGATATGGGCAGACATAAAATATACACTCATGGTGTAAAATACTGTCTCCGTACACCCCATCATGATCGAGACCATATTTCCCACCAAGGAATCTGGACCGTATTCTTTAAAAATATCAAGGATCAGACCGACAGCCGCGGAACTGGATATGATCCTCACCAGGATGATCGGAATTACCGGAACCGGGATATGGCAGAGTGCGGCTGGGAATTTCAGAAGCTCTGATAATACCTCCAGAATCCCGGAAGCTCTCAATACTCCCACCGCAGTCATCAGTCCGATCAAGGTTGGAAGTACATCCGCCACTGTCCGCATTCCTTCTTTTGCACCATCCAGGAAATCGTCGAATACCGGCCGTTTTGCGAGGATTCCGGAACCAACGATATAAAATACCGTGAGCGGAACCATGAATTCTGAGAGGAAAATCAATATATCCATGTTTTTCTTCTATGCCCTGCGATTGCCGTTTCTTTAGAACTTCCCGACATTAACACATACTCTACAGAATGTCTTCTTCCCGTCAGTCCTATCCTGGGAACCGCAGCAATCTCCCTTCAATTCTTTTCCTTCTCATTGTATTCTCCGCAAAAATCCATTATACTAAGCCCATGGAGGTGTTTTTCACTATGAGTATTCTTTTTCTAGAGTATCCACCCTGTTCTACCTGTCAGAAAGCAAAGCGCTGGCTTGATGAGCATCATGTATCCTATACCAGCCGCCACATCAAGGAGAACAATCCCACTGCGGAGGAACTGACAGAATGGTATAAAAAGAGCGGACTTCCGTTGAAAAAATTCTTTAACACCAGCGGACTTATCTATAAATCCATGGGATTGAAGGATAAACTCCCGACAATGAACGAAGAAGAGCAGATTGCCTTGCTCGCAACAGACGGAATGCTTGTAAAGCGTCCGTTAGTTATCGGCGATTCCTTTGTTCTCACTGGTTTTAAGGAAAAAGACTGGCAGGAAAAGCTAGGGTGACTGACGCCCTGGCTTTTTTCCTGTCTTCACGAATAACCAGATTCCCGCTGCTAAAAAGAACAGGATCCCGATACTGACCGTTATCGTTGTGACATGGCTCTCCAGCCATTCTATGATCCGCTCCGCCAGACTGGTTCTCAAAAGATCTGGGGGATCCGTTTCTTCTTCTGCCCGACTTACGATCTCTGCATCGGGTGCGTTTTCTGTCTTATTTTCCGTTTCTGGAAGAACTTCCTCATAAATTCCAATATACTGCTTTCCTTCCAGATCCGGTGTTTGGATCTGACCTCCATATTTTGCTTTTACATTTCGAATCAGCTTACTTCCGCCTGCAGTCGCATTTCTGAACATCACCTCCCCATCCATATAAGGTTCTCCGTCCCATTCCACCCAGTCCACCCGATAATATACCCGGGACAACCCTGCAAGTTCTAAAAGTTTTTCTCCATAATCAGCAAGATCTGCATCGCCAGGAATCTCCATATCTCCCAGATAGAATGAATCTGCCCCATAACCGGATACCGTCACTGGAAAAGAAAAGGTATCCGACCAGCTTCTCGACGTCTCTTCCACATCTACAAGAGAAAGTTCCCGCTCAAACTCTGTGCCGGACTCCTCATCGATAAGCGGAACGTCTGCCGTCTCCGGCACCGTATCATCACCTTCCAGGTCATAGGGAATTGTCACCTGGGCATATGTTATTTCTCCGTCTTTTTTCGCATTTCTGATTCGTTTTGATACCAACCGGTATTCCTTTTCCCCCTCGCTCCTTGTCTCTTCCGGTATGAATGCCTCACCTCCATCCGTAAATATGGGGCTTTCATAGATCAAAGTCTCTTTTTCTTCTGATTTTTTATTTCCAGATGCTGCCTCTTCCGTGAAAAGTGTTTCCTCTGCAAACGTAGGCAGCGGAAATGCCAGACATGACAGAAACATCACACTTCCTAAAAAACCGAAAATTTTTTTGACAGGAAGCCGGAATATTCGGCTCCCATCATTTTTTATCCTTACGTTCTTCTTTTCTCTCATTTTCCTCCTTCTTTATATGCAGATACCAAAGACCAAGGAATCCGATAAACAGACCAAATACCGCAATTTCCGGTCTCCGGGTATCGCCAGTCTCCGGGGTCCTGAGACTTGTCCTGTCCTTCTGACGGACTCGCCCCTCTGTGCTGCCGGAAAATTCCCGCTCATAGCGTACCGTAATCCTGCCATACGTCTTTTCTCGGTCCCGTTCTTGTTTCGATTCTTCCTCCGATTCCGGTTCTGTCCACTCTGCCTCCACCGGTTTCTTCGGTTTGTCATGCGGAGTGGGCACTGTTGGCTGTTCCGGCTCTGCCGGTCTCTCAGATGTCTCCGGTTCCTTCGGCTCTGTCGGAGTCTCCGCTGACGCCGTTGTCTCAGATTCGGCCGGCTCTGTCGGCAGCTCCGGTTCAGTAGGTCTTTCCGGTTCGTCCAGTGTTTTTCTGCGGTCTGTCATCTCGATTTTTATAAAGCTTCCATCTATTGGCACTGTAAATTTGATGGATTCAGCGATCTCATACCCATCCGGCGCAGATATTTCCGTCAGGATATACGTCTCTCCTGCTGTCAGCGTTCCATCCACAAAATGCGGAGCTTTTCCTGATATCCAGGAATCGATGACCGTTCCATCCACCGTTTTTAACTCCAGGGACGCTCCAGGCAGTTCTTCTCCCGTCGCCATATCTAACTTGCTGAACTGTGCTCTCGTCTTTTTATTCGTAATCGAAAGTTCATACAACTGGATCACCGCTTCTTTTTCCCTGTCAAATACGATAGAAAACGTCTCTTCCGAACACCCATATCCGGGTGGAGACTGGATCTCCTGAACCTCATACTCGTACATGACCCAGGCACCATTTTTCAGATAACCGATCGGTAGCTCCGGTGACAGCGCAATTCCGTCCGCACCTGTCATAAATACCGTCTTTTCTCCCGTCTGTACGCAGACCGCCTCAAACCATGCCCCGGAAAGTTTCAATTCTTTATCTTCCGCATCTGTCTTTCGGATCCTGATCCTGCCACATGCTATCTTTTCTTCTGGTTCCCGTCTGTTTTCCACCTCATAACGGACGATATTCTCCGTCTGGTCTACCGTGATAAGGATCGGTTCCACTCCCTGATAACCGTCCGGAACTCTCGTCTCAAGAAGTACATATTTTCCTTCCGGAATCCGGTCAATTCGATGCAGACCGGCTCTCATATCATAACTGGTCATTCCCGGATACCTCTCGGATGATCTGTCATGATAGCGGAACTGGTATTCAAACCGCGGTGACAGCTGACCGTCGGATGTTAATCTTTTCGGATCTCCATCAACTGTGACTGAGACCCGCATTCTGCTTCCATCCGATAATTCCCAGATCTGTGTGATGATTTTTCTGTTTTCCGTCGCCATATCCTCCAGAAGTCTGGCATCTCCTGAAGTGACTCTTCCCTGAGATTCCTTTTTCCACGAGAACTGCCGGAATTCATTTCCATACTGTCCAAACATCTTTTCATACGCCTCTGGAATCGCCGGAACATATTCCGACAGATCATCCGCCTTCCAACTGTCCACGATTCGGTCTTTCCGGTACAGATAAGCGCCGTTTTCCGTCTTTGCTCCCCCATTCTCATCCAGAACTGCCTCACAGAGGACAAACTCTGCTGCGGCAGGCCAGGATAACGGCTCTTTCTCCCCGGATGCATTTCTCTCAAGCTTAAAGACCTCCAGCTTCGTATGATCGTCTTTCAAAACAAAGCTCTGCAGATTTCCTGTTTCCTCCACTGTAATCTCCATGGATGCAGGAACGTAGCCACCCGGTGTTTCTAGTTCCTCCAGAATATAATCACCTACAGGAATTCCTTCAAAATATTTCGGTTTTCCATCCGTTATCCACATTGCAGTGACTGAAGCTTTACGGTTATCCACAGGATCTTCCGAGTTCCACACAGCCGGTGTCTCCTCTGCCTTCACGAGATAATATCCTTTAGGATATTTATCCTGATCGGCAGTATTTACCCGCTTTGCCTTAAACAGCGCAAGCTTCGCCCCTGTTACAAAGGTCTGGCTGTATATGCCCCGGATCTCTGTGCTTGTTTCACTTGTCTCCATATCTGTGCGGTTTTCTATCTTCTGACGGTGATCTTCTGTTCCGTCGATTTTTGCGATCTCCACCTTTGTTTTTTCATCCGACAGGAGTACTCTCTGGACCTCATTCGTCTCCTTCACTTCCACTGCTGACGGAAATGTGCGGACATAGCCATCCGGCGCTTCCAGTTCTTCCAGGATATAGCTGCCCGGGATCACCCGCCTTAAAAGGTCCGGCTGTCCGTCCGTACTTTCATCCATCCGTCCATCCTGAATCGTTTTTTCGCCGCTGGTCCACACATTTGGAATCAGATAGGACTCTCCTTTCCTGTGCTTTAGCGGCACGTCATCCGCCTCATTCTCCGGATCTCCCACATCAAGCAGCTTTTCTCTCTCATTTAAATGATACGCAGCCCGGTTTTCCATCTCCAGAAGCTCCTCATACCGGTATGTTACATAGTCCCCATCCCGGTCATAGACCGGCTCACCCTTTTTATACAGAGCTCCGCTCTCCGGATAATATTTCACCAGGCCAAACTCATCGAGAACCGGTTCCATCCATTTTTCAAAAACCCCTGTTTCCGTGTTCCATGTTCCCGTAATATAGGCATTCTCACTTCCTTCCATGATCTCCGCCGGTCTTCCCGTCAGTATTTTTCTTCTTCCAGTCAGATTTCCCGCGGTGTCTGTTTCCTTTACCACGGGCCATACATAGAATACCTGCTGTTCTCTTCCATTCGATCCGATTTCTGTCTTCTTCACATATGCCAAGCCTGTGTAGGCATCAACCTCCGCATCCCTGCACAAAGATCCATCGAGATGAAACAGTGTGGTCTCCGGATCCGTTGCAGTAAATACCTTCGATTTCCGATCATACACAAGTTTTGTAAAATCGCCTCCCGATATTTCAAATACCAACTGTCCGTTGTTCAACGCATAGATCGATTCTGTATCAAAGGTGATCTTCTGCTGCCGTCCTTCCCGGTCATAGCCGTAGAAAGTCCCGTCTTTTCCCTTTTTTATCACATCAAGATTTCCAAGATCATAGAATAAGACCGGTGTATCCCTTCGCTTCACTGTCTTGATTTCCCAGGTATCTTCTCCCCGCATCTCATCTACTGACGCTCTGTCCCGGGAAAATTCCAGCTTTTCTCCGGCATATCCCTCTTTTACAACAATATCTGTCACATTTCCGTTTCTGTCCCTTGTGACCTCAACACCTTCAAATGCATGATCCTGTGAATCCCCGGTCTGCTTGACCCGGATCGCATCGTAAAGTGCAAGCTTGGCTCCTGTTACATACGGATTCTGATGATCTGCCGCCTCCAGTTTTCTCGTCACATAACCATAACCCTGAAAGATTCCATTCTCATAGACAATCTCCACCCGTTCTCCACCGCGTTTCCTCTGCTCCAGCATCTCCAGAGTCCCCTTTTTCCAGCCAAATCCCTGGTATGTACCTGCATGATTGTAGGCAAGATCTAGATTCTCAAGCCCGTACTGTGCACGAAGTTCCGATATCGTTCCTTCCACTCGCCCTGATACTTTCATTCCACGAATTGAGTCTATTGCCTTTGTTTTTGAAATTTCCAGAATTGTTGCGGTATTTTCCGCATATATTCTGGCAGTATCCGTGACATTTTCCGGGTGGATTCCATCCGGATCCTGCTCGTACCCGTAAACTGCTGCCGCCGTTTTTCCTTCTGTCCAGCCTCCGGAATACAGGATCCGGTCACTGTAAATCTCTACTGCCACAGGTCCTGAACGCACATACCCGGCCGGCGGCTTCACCTCCGCCAGCACATAAACCCCCGCGGGAAGCGGATTCGGTGTTTTTGCGTATCCAACTGCCTGGAGAATCCCCTTTTCCTCGATATCCCGGATCGTCGGGATCGCCATGAGTGTTCCTGTCTGCAGCCCATTTTTATCCGTAAAGCTTACCAGATCACTCTCCTGGCAGATCGGTGTTCCGGCAGGGACCGTTCCATAGAACAGCTCTCCGGCCCCGGCTGCCTTTCTCGCAAATGTCCGGATTTCCTTCGCCCCCATCGCCTCAAGAAAATGCTGGCTTCCAAGGATCATCGTATCCGCCGTATAACATCGCACGGCACCATCCCCGTCGTCCGTCTCATTTCTTTCCGCCCGATAGACCCCAAATACCGCGTCATCATGAAGGATCGGCTCTCCAGTTTCCGCGTCAAGCTTCTCAATTCTCAGATTTGAGAAATACTTTCGATTCAAAAATGTCTTTTCCCCATAACCGGCCCAGACTGTATCCTCCTTCTCCTCATTCGGATCCACAATGCTCCATGGAACAAGCATCGGCGCATATTCCCCGTCATAGGCAGTCTTTATGCCTGTCATCATCTCCTTTCCATCTTTCTTCGCTCCATTTTCACTATCTGACCGGTAATGATAGTACTGCTTTACCTTCTCATTCCCGTAAGGCTCGTAATGCCCTGCTCTCTTTTTCTCAGAAAGTCCATACGGATAGACTTCAAAATCCCCATCATTGCTGTGGGCACATATCACATACTCCCGAAGTTCCTGTTTCTGGTTTTCCGCCGACTCCTCGTTAAAGCGTATCAGATATTTTTTTGCAAGATCCCACGGAGAATCTGCAGTCCTGTATACATACTTCTCCTTCCAGTCATCTCCAGCCTCAGTCTGTCCGCCTGCCACTGGAAGAAATATCTCCTTCGGCGCATCGATCTCATAATGCCTATTCTTAAAGTCAAGAAGCTCCGGCGCATGGGGCTGTTCCTCCACGATCACATATTCTCCGTAAGGAAGATACCTCGATACCGCTGACGCTGCCTCTTCCTGTGCCTGTCCATTTTCCTTCCGGACCGCCAGAGTCGTCCTATCCCCGTCTAGTCCGCCATTCTCTTCGCAGTCCCAGGCAATCGCATAGATTTTTCCCAGATCATACTTGAAAAATGGCTGCAGATAGTCCTCCGCTTTCTGGATCGCAAGATAGAACGCATGATCATACTGCTCATCCGAATATGCGTTTTCTCCCTGTTTCATCTGTTCCTGCTCCGCTTTCAGATACCAGTCGATGGCAAACTGCCGGACTGCGTCCGAGCGCTTCGCATTCTCCTTCGCGTATTCCGAGGTATTGATCTCATTTTGCTTTCCGGTAATGAGACTGGCCGCAAACGATTTAAATGATGTATTCCACAGGAATCCCCTTCTCTTCCAGCGATCCGTGTCCGCTGTCCGGACAGCTGCAAAGAATTTCTCATAGTTATACCCTTTATCCGTCCCGGCTTCCCCATGGTCCGGATCTATCTTCCGCCCCACTGTCTCCAGTACCTGGCGGTCCGTCTTTTTCGTATAGACCTTCTGGACCAGCTCCGGGAAATTTTTCTGGTATTCTTCGATCTGCACCGTTTTCCCGTTTTTATCCACCCAGAAGATCTCTCCGTCTCTTGTGCAAAAGATCCGTTCCAGATTGGACTTCAGATAGATCTTAAACCGGAAATTTCCGATGTTTTTCTCGTCATCCGTCTTTTTCTCTACCCGTATCTTCTGCTTTACCGGCCGTTCCAGTACAAGAACAGGCGTGAGCCCCGTATCTCCATCCTCGCTGATCTTATCCTGACCGCGGTATACCAACCGCTTCGCAGTGATGTAAGTGTCTGAAAGGTCCTGATTTTTTGAGACTGACACAGCAAGCGCTGCCCCCGAGAATTTCACAAGGTATTCCGCATAACCGATCCGGTCTCCTTCCTGATATCCCCAGACATTCGCGTTTCCGATCGTCTGGATCTCCTTTTCCGTCAGAACATGATCTTTTTCCGGAAGTTTTACGATAAAGTTTAAGGTGAGACTCGTCTTTCCATCGGTAAAGTCCTTTCCGAACGAATCTTTTCCGGAAGTCCGAATCTGAATTCTGTATACACCAGTCTTCTCCCTCACTACGCTTTGAATCTCCACATCTTTTTCCACGAGCTCTTTTTCTGTTGTGACCTCGATCTTATCTTCCGTTCTCGTCAGCGGAACACGGTATCCATGTGCCGGATCTCCCGACAGATAATCGATCACCTCTTCTCCCTCTTTATGATAAACCATGACCTGATGCATGATCTCTGTCAGCTTTCCATCTGTTCCCGGCATCAGAGCCGGTGTCAGAGTCGCATCGAGATAATATCTTCTGTTTCCGGTGGACCCCATCACATACTGTCTGTCGATCTGGAATCGGAATTTTCCGCTGTTTTTATATTCCTGATACACCCAGCGGAGATTTACCGGATCCTCGTACACTGCATAGACACTGTCCGTCGTCTTTTTCCCATTTTCCACTTTTGAGGTAAAAAATCTGCGGTTTCCAATAGAAGATGCACCTGCATACAGCGTTACCTGATAACCGGCATCCTCTTTTCTGATCCCATCGATTCCGCAAAAGTTCCACTGGGGATGTTCCTGATACCAGGTGAAAATGCTTCTCATAAGATCCAGAACACAGGAATTCTTTTCGACAGGCACTGTAATTTCCTGCACCGCTGCACCATACACGGTCTTTTTTGCCGGCTCTCCCGGATCTGTTGTCATTCCCCAGAGATCTTTCTGGCCCCTTTTTACTCCCCGGCTATAGACCGGCACATCCTCCAGCGAGCGGATACCTCCGGCCGTAACCGGAACTTCATACCCGTTTCTTCCAAGGATCTCCTCTGTCTGAGCCTTTAAGAAGAGAAAGCTCTCCGACGTTTCATCTGAAAGGTCACAGTCCTCCAGTTTCACCTGAAACCGCTCATCTTCCTCATTGACAGACAGATTTGAAAGGCTCATCGGTATCTTTTCCGGAATCTGTTCTGCCTTTAAGATCTGCGGTTCTATCCGGCTCACCGGTTCCTGTCCGGTAATATTTCCCGCCGCATCCCGCTCCGGCTGATAGAGAAGATCACTGGAATCGCTCTCCGCCCGTTTCCATACGGTTCTCCCGGCCCCATCTTTTACAATCACCTCTTCTGTTCCCGTCACATGAGGTCCTGTCACCAGCTCCTCCCCTGTATCAACGCGGTAGAATT
>ENA-UERY01002009-UERY01002009.1-human-gut-metagenome-genome-assembly--contig:-NODE-2009-length-10923-cov-3.264614_pt1 | contig 10923 bp, 9 predicted proteins | sample MGYA00242989_ERZ507990 | MGnify/ENA primary metagenome ERZ507990 (study PRJEB26167, sample SAMN06115529) | human gut metagenome | host: Homo sapiens | place: China:Fujian | collected 2015-08-26...
TGTTCAGTTCCTTTGCCTGCGCGGGAAAGCGCAGTGCCGCAGTCTCCCGGAAATCACGGGAAAGATAGGTTTCCTTCCTCTTCATCGTCCGTTACCCTTTCTTTTTGTACCCGCAGTCGCAGTAGGGTCCGCCGGAGGCAAGGGTATACTGCCGCACAAAGTTCGTCACGCCGCCTGCTTCGCTCATGGTGTAGTCCAGGCGGCACAGGGCCGGAGTCAAATCGTACAGCCCCAGCTCCCGCATCAAAAGTTCCGAAGCCGGTTCCTTTCCTTTGTGGGAGGGAATGATAAATTCTTTTGTTCCCGGACAAAGCCGCTCTGCTGTAAGCGCTGCCACCGCACTGATGACACCGTCTGCCACGATCGGCATATGGTATTTTGCACCACCTAAAAACACGCCGCAAAGTCCTGCGATATCCAGCCCGCCGACTGAGCATAAAATACGCATCGGCTCAGTCTCTCTCAACTGATATTTTTCCAGTGCCTCTGCAATCACCTGTCTTTTTCTGGCAAGCCCTTCATCACTTAATCCGGCGCCCCGCCCTGCCACGATCTCCGGCGGAACGGAAAGCAGAGCTGCTGCCATCGCCGCACTTGTCGTTGTATTGCCAATTCCCATCTCTCCGGTGCCAAGCAGCGTATATCCAGCTTCTTTGCACTCTTTTACAAGTTCCATCCCAACCCGGACCGCCTGCATGGCTTCTCTCTCTGACATCGCAGGTTTTAGCAGAAAATCATTTGTACCTTTTTTTACTTTTCTGCTGATGACTCCCGGAAAAATCCGGTCGGTGTTCACACCGATATCCACCGGAAAAACCTCTGCGCCAACTGTTTGCGCCATTTTGCAGACCGAAGTATTTCTTTTTCCGAGATTCTCTGTCACCGCTGCCGTGATCTCCTGCCCGGACTGGCTGATGCCTTCCGCCACAACGCCATTATCTGCGCACATGACGATCACTGCTTTTTTTGCAATATCAATCTCTGGCGACCCAAGGATTGCCCCGATCCTTGCGAGAAATCCCTCAAACTCCCCCAGACCATCCAGCGGTTTTGCCACGCGATCCCAGTTTGCTTTGATTTCCTGCCTGATTTTTTTATCCGGTTCCTCTATTTTAAATTCCATTATTTTTCCTCTTTATGCACTGCACATTTTCGTTACTGTTTACTTGTACCTCGTTCCAGTAACAACATTTCTGTTTTAAATCGCAGCTTCCCGCAGCATCGCATACACAGCTTCCATATCCATGGACTCCCGCAGACCGTCTGCAAGTTTATCATACTGCATCTGCTTAAACTGCCCGTAACTTATCATCTGCCCGGTATCCAGCACCACACCCTTCCGTTCAGCCAGGATACTAACCAGTGTCTCTGCCAGCGTTCCCTCGTCAAAAATGCCATGAACATACGTTCCATATACATTGCCGGAAAAGATTCCGTCGTATTTTACACTGCCATCCGCTTCATTTTGTATTCTGCACATGTAACGCTTCTCATTACCTCTGCTTTTCGGATCTATGACACACTCACTGTCTACGATATTTCCACTGTCTACGGTACTGCCCATGTGGATCTCGTATCCGCGCACGCTCTTTCCGGAAAGTCCGGAGAGTGCTCCGGAAATTTCTCCAAAAGTTCCCGTTACCTGTGTTCTTGTTTTTTCCTGTTTCAGCTCGGTCGCAGCCGGAAGCAGTCCCATACCTTTCATGCTTCCACCGTTTTCCACCTGATATGGATCACGGATCGTCTCACCCAGCATCTGATATCCGCCACAGATCCCAAAAACAATGGTATCCTGCGCTTTCTTTTTGATCAGCGCCTCCAGACCATTTTCCCGCATCCATTTCAGATCGGCCATTGTATTTTTACTGCCCGGGAGCACTATCATGTCCGGGTGGTGTAAGTCTCTCACACTGTCCACATAGCGCACGGAAACCTGCCCGATCTGCTCTAAGACAGACAGATCCGTAAAATTGGAAATTCTTGGATAACGGATGACTGCAATATCGATCAGGCCTTCCTCCTTGCGGTCAAATCTGCTGCTTAAGCTGTCCTCGTCATCAATGGATAGCTCCATATAAGGCACAACGCCCACGACCGGCACATGTCCCCGCTCCTCCAGCATCACAACGCCCGGATCTAATATAGTTTTATCCCCACGGAATTTATTGATGATGAGCCCTTTTACACGTTCCTTTTCCGGTTCCTCGAGCAGCATCAGCGTTCCGAGAAGCTGTGCAAACACGCCGCCCCGGTCAATGTCTCCCACAAGAAGCACCGGTGCATCCAGAAGCTCTGCCAATCCCATATTGACAATGTCATTCTCCCTCAGATTGATCTCTGCCGGACTACCTGCGCCTTCGATCACGATAATGTCGTTATCTCTTTCTAACTCCCGGAATGCCTTTTTGATTTCCGGGATCAACTGTTTTTTATACACAAAATAATCTCTGGCGCTCATATTCCCAAGCACTTCACCATTCACGATCACCTGTGAGCCGACATGTGTGGTCGGTTTTAACAGAATCGGATTCATTGCAGCTACCGGCTCCACCCCTGCTGCCTCCGCCTGCATCACCTGTGCGCGTCCCATCTCAAGCCCTTCCTTTGTGATAAAAGAATTCAGTGCCATATTCTGGGATTTAAAAGGTGCCACCCGGTATCCGTCCTGTCTGAAAATCCTGCAGAGTCCTGCCACGATCAGGCTCTTTCCTGCGTTTGACATCGTGCCCTGCACCATGATCACTTTTGCCATAATTCTATCTCCATTCCACAGTCTTCTGCCTCCCGAAAAAGCTGTCTGTTAAGCACGTTCTGTGATCCAAATACCGTCTGGCAGCAGATCACCTTTCTGCATGCGCACATCACCTGTTTTGCCGCCTCATAATGTTGCCTCTCAAAGTCCTGATACGCCTCCGCAGCGATCACCTGCACCGCAAGCGCTTCTGCCGCCGGATAATCAATATCATTTTTTCCTAAGATCCCCACTGCAAATGGAATCCCATTTCTCTGAAGCTGCCGGAACAGGAAACTTCCCGTACCATTTCCGGCGATCACAAATACCTCCGGTATGCCCCCGCATTTTTTCAGTTCCACGCAACCGCTTTTCTCCTGAAACGTTCCGTCCGTGATCTCATAAAGCTGATCGACAAATCCATCGGTAAAGACTTCCTCCGGCGTGCCGTAATGCTCAATGTTTTCCCCTTTGACGCATACAATTTTGTCCGACACACGCTCTGCAAGATCAAGTTCATGCAGCGACATGAGAACACCGATTTTTTTCTTCCGTGTCATCTCCTGCAGCATGGATAAAAATTCGAGTTTATACTTTACATCCAGATAAGATGTCGGCTCATCAAGGATCAGAATCTCCGGCTCCTGACACAGCGCCTTTGCAAGCAGTACACGCTGTTTCTGCCCATCACTCAGACTCATAAAATTGCGTTCTTTTAACGGTGAGATGCGGATCTGTTCCATGCACTGCGCCACCACCGCCTCATCTTTTGGTGTCAGGATGCCAAGTCCTCCGGTATACGGATATCTCCCCATCGCCACAACGTCTGCCACTGTCATCAGCTCCGGTGTGATGCGCTCTGTGAAAACAATGGACATTTTCTTCGCCAGTTCTTTTTCCGGCAGTTCACACAGCCTGGTGTTTTCCACATAAACACTGCCGCAGATCTCCTGCAACTGCTTTGCGATAGTCTTTAAAATAGTGGATTTTCCTGCCCCGTTTGGTCCGATCAATGTCACGATCTCTCCCCTTTTCAGAGAAATCCCTATCTCCTTTATCAGTTCTTTTCCGTGATATCCAACGGACAGTCCGTCCGTGTGTAAAAGTTCCCGTTCTTCCATTCCGTTCCTCATTTTCCATTGTCAAGATATTTCATTACCTACCGAATGCCTGGATGCATGCTTCTCACAATTTCAATTTTTCTTCCTTAATACCGCTCCTGTCGCTGCTTCAACATGACTGCGATCATTACCGGTGCGCCAAAAATCGCCGTCACGGTACTGATACTCATCTCCGTCGGTGCAAACACCATCCGCGCCAGAAGATCACAGAACATGCAGAATACTGCCCCACCTAAAAAACATGCCGGTATCATGATGATCGGTTTTGCCGTCCGGAATAACCGCTTTACCATCTGCGGCACTGCGATCCCGACAAACGACACAGGTCCCGCAAACGCTGTTACCACTGCGGATAAGATGCTCGATAAGATCACGAGCAGTATGCGGAACATTTTGATATTGACACCCATATTTTTTGCGTAAGTCTCTCCTAACTGGTACGCTTCCATCGGTTTTGACAAAAAGAATGTCAAAATGCCGGTAACGGCTACAACAAACACGATCGTTTTCACATTCTCCCATGTGATGCCGGAAAAGCTTCCCATCGACCAGTTATGAAGATTCACAATGTCAGAATCCTCTGCAAATGTCACAAGAAAATCTGTGACTGCCGAACAGATATAGCCGATCATCACTCCGATCAGCACTAAAAATGACATATTCTGAACTCTCGGTGACATCAGAAGCACACAAAACATTGACAGCATAGATCCTGCGAACGCCGCCACGATCAGATCCACAGAAGATAATGTTCTGGAATATCTTAAGAACACGATCATCACGACCGCCACAAATAATTTTGCCCCGGAAGAAATACCAAGGACAAACGGTCCCGCGATCGGATTGTGAAAAAAAGTCTGCAGCAGATACCCGGACAACGCCAGCGCACCGCCAAGCAGGATTGCCGCAAACGTTCTCGGGATACGGATCTGAAAGAGAATGGCTGCATAAAGTTCATCCTGTTCCCCTCTGAACTGTCTCCAGATATCTGAGAGCGGAATCTGCACACTTCCAGCACATACACTGACGATAAAAAAGATCACTGATAATGTGATCAGAATGACAAAACAGACCGTATATCTTATTTTTCTATTTGAGCTTATACATGTAGGTAAGTTCATCCGTATCCTCCGAGGTCAGCATCTCATGAAAATCATGGATAATGCTTCCGGTATCCATGGTATCCTGATAAAGATTTTTCCCGATACACCATACATTTCCATTCTGGACTGCTTTAAAATCTGCAAAAAGACTGTTTTTTGCCAGTAAATCATCAACCGTTGTCAGATTGCCGTCAATCGTGCTGTTATAGACGAGATAATCTGCGTCTTTCGCCTGCGCATAGAATTCTTCCATCTGCATATTGACACTGGAAGCTGCGTTATCCTCGCCCTTTAAATTCTGGAACACATACTCCCCACCGGCAATGTCGATCATTTTCGGAACATAGTCATTGCTCTTCCGCACACTGACCGTTCCCGCTGTTGTAACATAGAAAAATGCAACCGTCTTTCCGGTAGCTTTCACATCAGAAAGCTCTTTCACATACTGTTTCTGTTCCTCAAATGCTCTCACCGCCGCATCCTCATTTCCGGTCAGCACTCCATAAAGCTTTACCCACTCGGTCCTGCCGAGCGGATCAGACTCATAGCTGGAATGATCGACTAAAACCGGAATGCCAAACGATTCCAGATTCTCCTTTACCTCCGGTGAATGTCCGATCATCGTTGACTCAATGGCAAGCCCGCACTCTTTCGAACAGATTAGTTCATAATCAGGTGCATTATACTTTCCGGCATATACGATCTGTCCGCTCTCCATTGCCGCCTTTGCCTCCGGGATTTCCCATTTTTCTTCAGGCAGTCCGGACAGGCAGATGTGATCCAGTGCACCGATACTGCAAAACATATCCATAGCCGCGGAGGCAACCAGATAAATATCGGACACCGGGGCATTTAAGACTGTGATCCCATTCTCTAAATCCTCCGGTACCTGTTCCCCTTCGGTATTCAGCAAAAATCTGCTTCCATCCGATATGGAAATCAGTGTAAAACCGTTCTCATAATAATCCACTGCAAACTCTGTGGCATAATCTAAATCCATGCTCTTTTCATAATTCAGTTCACTGCTGATCTCATGATCCCCACTCTTCCAGGAGGTCTGGTCGTCTCCACAGCCCAATATCTGGATGCAGGCAAAAAGCAATATACACCACAGACCGATTTTTTTTATCTGCTTCATTCTTTTTTTCCTTTTCTCTTCCGATGTATCTGCCACGCTGTGATACTTACTGCAATCACTGCTGCGACATAGACAACTGCGATCACTTCCATCGGTTTTTTCCCGGCGTTTGCAATGGAAGCACTGTCGAGCAGAATCGTATATTCAATCTCATGCGGCACGCTCATGGCTGTCGTATCTGCCGTTACCGGCACTTCTTTGTCAAACGCCGTCACAGGCAGTTCAAAAACCGAATTACCCTCTGTATTGACCGGAAGATATGTCTCTCCGTCCAGCGTCATATAATCATAATTTGGACTGCTCCACTCAATCTCAATGACAGCTTTCTCATCCTGCACCTGCAAAATTGCCGGTGATGTGACAGACGCCCTGCCGCTTCCCCCTGTCAGCTGCACTTCAATCTCATATTCCCCATCCGGGAGATCAACCTGTATTCCTTTTTCCCATACTTCGGTTCCGTTTCCGTTGCTTTGCATTCTGTTTTTCTCTCTTTCCTGTTCGAAGGTCTGTTCCAGATGATGTTCTATGGAGTCCTTCTGCCTGAATATGAAAAAAGCGTCTCTTTTTCACAAAAGAAACGCTGCACTCAAATCACAATATAAAAATTTTCCTGTCCTATCTTACAAAAATGATCTAAAAACAGGTCAAATTTTCTCATCCGTACAGCCAGTTACTCGTGGCGTGGAAACATTTTTGTTTCCCGTACAACAATCAGGCAGGTCTCCTGACTTACAGATCATCATGCATTGCCCTCTTCCCGGCTGCCCAGTGAGTTTTTGGCATGCACTCCCTAAATACAGTGACGAGTTCGTACAGGATTCGCACCTGTTTCCCTTTTCACCAGATCCGGCAGAGTGAGGTCACCCTGCCTATCTGACACCTGTTTGTTTCATTATCAAGTTCGTTTGAACTATACCATATGCTTTTAAAAATATCAATCGTTTTCCAAAAACCTATTCAACACTGGCAAAACTATTCGCAGCGATCATCTTTTTCAATTGTGTGGCAGCCTCCTTAAAAGGGTGCTTGCTGTCATAGATCAGACAGATATTCCGGGACGGTATCTTCTCACACAGGGGTATCTCTGACACCTCTCCCCTGTCAATCGCATCCTTTGCCATCGGTTTTGGTATAAAAGCCAGCCCCAGTCCACTTCTTACCAGTGGAAGGATCTGATCCGCCGTTGCAGTCTCCGTATCCGGCTCAAAGTCCAGACCATAAGAAGCAAATAACTGCCTGTAAAACTGAAAGGTCACCGTCTCCTTTCCAAGACAGATGAGCGGATATTGCATAATCTCCTCAAATGTTGTTTGCCTTCCTGCCAGATGCCCGAACTCTGTTCCACCGATCAGTATTTCCTGATATGGATGAAGCATTGTCATGTGGAGCGGTGCATCCGCTTTTACAGGTGTGGAAACGACTGCAAAATCAACCGTTCCCCTTCTCACCGCTTCCACCGCCTGCGGTGTGGAATGATTGTAGATCTTCAGCCGGATTCCCGGGTATGTATTGTGAAACTCTTTTAACTTATCCAGAAGGAACAAATTTAACGCGGTCTCACTGGCTCCGATTGCAATACTCCCATGGGACAGTCCCACACATTCTGCCAGTTCCTCCTCTGCCGTAAAAAGCTGTTCCATGGCCGCTGCTACATGTGTATACAGCTTTTCCCCTTCCGTAGTCAGAAAAACTCCACGGTTCGTCCGCACCAGAAGCGTACAATGAAGCTGCTGTTCCAGACAGTTCATTGCCCTTGTCACATTCGGCTGGCTGTTTCCCAACACCCTTGCAGCCCTCGTAAAATTATTGTATTTCGCAACGTAATAAAAAATTTTATAATACTCAAAATTCACATCCATAGCTCGCCCTCAATCATATCAAATTATTATTTCTGCTATATCAATTATAGCTTTCACATATTTCTATTTCAATAGTATAATTTTAGCGAAAAAAAGAAAAGGAAGCGATTCATTTATGGCAGAAAAAACCATTTTTCCACGCGAAGAAAAAGCAGATGTTTTATTCAACAAAATATTAAATGATCCATGGGCATGTGAAAAACTCCAGGGGACTTTCTGCAATTCCCTGTTTTGCAACGAGGATAACAATTTTCCATTATCTCCCGCTGAATTTTCCCAGGCACTTTTTAATGCTTATCACAACAGAGATCTGTCAGCTTTTCTTATTGCAATCTGTCAAAATACATTATTCGATCTGCTCCGGAATTCGTTTCTGATTCCGTACCGTTTTAACGCAGACGGCAGAACGAATCCGATTATCATGACTGACGAATCGGGCAATTTACTGCCCAGATATAAAACAACCGTACGTGAAAAAGATTACCAGCATTTTTATGATGTCTACTGTGATCTTGACAATAAGAAAAATATTTATTTTGCACAGGCCTACCGTTACCGCCATGCCTATGCTTCTGAAAAAATGGATATGGAACAGCAGATTCTGGAAAAAAGGCTAGAAACTTTTCAGCAATCTGCCATTTATCTTCATTTTTGCCGTGTTACTCAAAGCCGGGAGCTGAGTGAAGACCATTGGCGGCAATTGGTTAATGCTTTAAACAAGGTGTATCCTACATTTATATCTAAACTATACAGCCTGAATCCTAAATTAACAGAATTAGAGCTTCGTACCTGCTGTTTGATTAAAATCGGGATATCGACCAATAGGATATCAGCACTTATCGCCCACTCTCCTTCTGCCGTCAATTCGATACTGACCCGTTTGTATCATAAAATGACAGGAGAAAAGACAAACATGTCTGTAGCCAGGGAGTTTTTGAAACGTCTGGAATGATATTTCCTGTATAAAGAAGTGGATTTTTTGTTCAATTAATGTGGATTTTTTAGTCAAATTCATTCTATAAGCATTCGTTCGCACCCCTCTTTTCACCAGGCTAAACAACTGGTTATCAATACGCTTTTATAATGCGTAAAAAATGCGTAATCGTTTTTCACCCTCCAATATGCATTTCCTATACTTTTGTCGGTGAATTTTAAATGGAAAAGAGTTATGAAAACACTACTTTTTATACTTTGTTTGGGTTCGTCCATATCAATTCAGGCAAACACAATGAACAGATTTGAGGAAGAAGAAAATGTGGAAGAAAATAATGGCTGGAAAAATGGAACCAATCGTTCACTGTCGCAGCACATCTTCATTAGAACAGAAGGAAACTTGCTCTTACTTTCTACAGACAAGCAAATAGACGACTTTAGTATTCAGATAAAGGATGCACAGGGACATATCGTGTACACCGAAGCTCATTTGTCATTACCAGCCAAAGGAGTATATCCTATTTTAATAGGCGACTGGACAAACGGACTATATACGGTTACATTGTGCCAAGACGGAAAGTATGCAATTTATCAGTTCACCAAGTAAAATCATCCCAATGGAAACGTTAAGAACTTCATCGTATCTGATTCCGGTCAAGTTGGAAAGCGAGGCAGGCAAGTATATGCTGATTCATGGTTACACAGGAGCCATTGACATTGTGACTGAAAGTCTGCTGAAAAAGATTCAGGCTGTAGCTTCTGGTGTAGATTTACCGGAAGATACCTTACAAGCATTGATAAAACGGGGATATATTACTACCAGAAGCCAAGAGGAAGAGTATGCTTATGTAGCTCGTATGGCGAAAGCTTTACATAAAAAAGACTATTTATTGTATACTAATTTCACGTGGGTTGTAACTTACAATTGTAACTTCCGCTGCCCATATTGTTTTGAAGGAAGAGATAAAAAAGACGGGGATCATCGTATTGTTTTTACCCAAGAGATGGTGGATAAGGCTTTTCGTGCAATGGAACAGATTCAACCTCATAAGGAATTGAGGAAAAAGGTAATCACGTTATATGGTGGTGAGCCTTTGTTGGCAGAAAATAAAGAAATCGTTTCTTATATTATCAATGAGGGAATAACACGTGGATATAAGTTTGTAGCTATAACTAATGGATATGATTTAGACTGTTATGGCGATTTATTATCTCCCGATAAAATATATAAAGTTCAAATAACAGTGGATGGTCCTAAAAAATTACATGATTGCAAACGGATTCATTATCGGTATGGAGAAACTTTTGATAAAATAGTGGAGAATATTCAGTTTGCATTGAATCATTCTATAAAGGTAACTATTCGTATGAATATGGACACTTCTAACATTAATCAGTATAACGATTTGAAGAAGTTTTTTGAGAAAAAAGTTTTTTTTCAAAATCCCCAATTTGAATTATATTCTGCGATATTGAAAAATAATGATTCTATATCAACAGATGAGCATCGCAAATTGGATTTTCTTTCTATCGGCTCTTTTATCACTAAAAATCAGAAGATAAATAAGGAGTGGGGAAAAGAATATAATGGTATTTCAAAAAAAATATATAAAGCTCTTTCTGAAAAACGTGCTTTGCTCCTTAGTTCTGTATCTTGCGCTGCTCAAGTTAATGGTTATGTGTTAGATCCTTTGGGAGATATTTATCCATGTTGGGAAGTAATAGGCAATAAAAAACATCTGGAAGGTTCTTTTTTAAACGATACTATTGTTTGGAATAATGACGTAGTGAAAGTTTGGCATAATACGAATGTATGTAAGGATGAACTGTGTGCGAAATGTCGGTATGCCTTGTTATGTTGTGGGGGATGCCCTTATTATCACATGAGAGGAGAAAATATGCAGTGTACATTTTATAAGCGTACATTTGCTATAGAAGTGAATAAAGCTTATGCTCAATATAATAATAGTTCGTTAAAAATTCGCCAAGCCTAAGCGGCTCTGGCAGTAAATAAAATGAGTTCTTTGAAAAGTTTGTC
>ENA-UERY01002016-UERY01002016.1-human-gut-metagenome-genome-assembly--contig:-NODE-2016-length-10896-cov-153.884370_pt1 | contig 10896 bp, 7 predicted proteins | sample MGYA00242989_ERZ507990 | MGnify/ENA primary metagenome ERZ507990 (study PRJEB26167, sample SAMN06115529) | human gut metagenome | host: Homo sapiens | place: China:Fujian | collected 2015-08-26...
AAATATGTACAATAAAATGAATTTTGTCGCTTTGCAAGCAAAATCCCACTAAACCCTATAGGTTGCGGATTTGAGGAGAAAAAGAAACTGTCTAACACAGACAATGTATTGACGATATAATACAACCAACGGGACATAGTGCTTTTTCCACAGCCATTGCTACCCACGATAACTGTGATACCCTCTATTTCGATATCAGCATGCCCTATAGCATGATAATTGTCTATATTAAACTTATACTTGCTCATTATTCAAACTATTTTAATGCAAAAATACGATGTTTTTATGTAACCTCCAAATTTTTCTGCTATTTTTAATTGAGTTCCCCAAAATCTTCGTATCTTTGCAGCATTTTAATTCAAGCAATTATGGAAAAATATACCCCTCCTGCTCATATCCCCTGCGATAATGATGAATCATATTGACCAGTGGCTGAAGGCGGACATCCGTTACTGCCATATTCCTGAATCTGGCATATTGCTGATTGTAAAGCGCGGCATTGCCTTCGGCCAATCTTTCCTCGATATCAGATGGCACCAGGAAGGAAGACCGATTACCCAGATAGGCATAAAACTCTGAAAGATAGATATGAACTCCTGCCAAATCGAAATCGCCGAAATGAACGTAACGATTGGGAATGCGGAGAAGCCATGACCTGAGCTTCTCCAGGTTTTCCTGTGGATAACGGCAGACAAACAGGAGTTGCTTGCCAGGAAACAGGGCATCGAAAAGCCAACGCTGCAACCGAATCTGCATGAAATTCTCAGCATTCTCCATACCCACAACTATCACGTCTTCCGATATCTCGAAATGATCCGGCTGATTGATGAATACGGAACTGCCCTCCATCGGCTGAAGTCTGAATGCCTTTCCATTCAGCATAGCATCTATCTGAACATAGCAATCTACCAGAAAGCCACGAAATGTATTCACCTTCTTAGCCTTTGAATCACCTACCATCCTAACCATATCAGCCCTCGTCTGCATAGAGGAAGAAGCAGAAATCCATTCTTCTAAAGAACATTTCAAGCCAAAATCCTGAACCAATAAGGTACGGCAACTCTCTCGCATGGCCTCGGCTATGCGATATTTGCATCTACTGCCATTGTTCTTCAACATCAGGAGCCCTTCCTGCCTCAGCAAAGCCGTGAGGCGAGGAGACAGCTTCGACGAAGCTATCTCCTCACCATTCAACATTGCCAATATCTGTCGGGCATCGCCCAATCCTAACTTTTCCATATCATCCAGTATTTCATTTTATCCAGTATATCATATCAGCCGATATTTCCATACACGAGAGGTTTTATAATCTCTTGATTAATTGAGTTACCTTTGTATTTGCCCTATTGTCCTTGCTGAGCAGATAGGTGTATTTGTAATCCTCCACATTATAGGTAGTTGGAGAACTGTTTACCAGCAGAATGTTGCGGCGATTGGCAAACTCGAGGATTCCCTTCACGTTGTTAGGATGCAACTTGCCTATCTCGTCCATCATGCAATGAATCTTGAAATCACCCGATTTCTTCGATGCCTTCTCCTTAAACACGTTGATGAGCATGATGTTAACCATCGCCTTCACCAGAATGTCGGTGCCATCAGAGCCCACATTTGCTATCTTCTCTACCCATCCCGTATCATTATCATTTTCCTTGATGCGAAACTCCAACTTAAAGGTATCTGCCACCTGCAACTGCTTACGGTTAGGCTCATCCAGAAGCCCCTTCATGAAAGCAAGCAGATATTTCACCGCCTTGGCATTCACATCCTGGCGTGAATCGGTGGTAAAGAGATCCATCTCTCCCATATTGAACTGATTCTCTTCCGCAAAGTCTCTGATTCGCAAGAGGAGAATCATCAGCTGGTCGTTGCTCTTCAACGGGCGCAAGGCGATTTCCCTGATAACACCTGCGAAATTCCGCTCCTCGAAATCGCGGTTGATGTCGTTGATGGTCTTGCCTATATCGCCTTCCCTTCGGGTAAGATCACCCACCTCCTTGGAGATTCGGAAGATGATGCCGGTATATCGCTCGCTAATGCGTTTCTGATATTCCGAGATTTTATCATTATCTACAAACTCGCAGAGATTGGATGCGAAGGCGATAAACTCTTCTTCTGTTACCGGACTAACATTGAAGTGGAAGGTATTGTGGGCAGAAAACTTACCCAGGAAATCCTGAGATTGCTTCTTGAAATTGTCGAGCGTACGGCTATCCTCATATATCTGGCGCTTCAGCTCTTCTACGATGGCAAGACAATCCTTGGTGGTGATTTTCTCCCCTATCTCACTACTACCCAACGGGCACAAGGTTGCATCGCTCCGGAAGTTCTTTACTGCATTCAAACCCGCCTCCAGTTTTCTTAAAGCTGCCTGCTGTTTAGTCAGTTTTTCCTGTGTCACAGACAATTGCAGTTTGAGCCGTTCACTGCGCTGTCTAAATTTATCTTCAATCATCATCAAAGCCTCAGCCTTGTTTTTTCGTTCCTGTCTTACGGCAGGTTCCTGATCAAATAGTTCAATCTTGTCGTTTCGGTAAACCGCCACCACATCACGATTCTTCCTGACAAACGCCAATTCAGCATCCAGTTCTGCAATGCGCTTGTTGTAAGCATCCAAAGCCTGGGTATCCATACCCTTGCCATGCAGTTCATCGTGTTGGGCTTTCAGAAGTTTCTTTCTGCTGGCATCCACCTGTTTCTGCTTCTCTTCTATCTGGGTACGAATATCCTGGACAAAGACTTCATATTTCTGAGTCTCCGTCTTAACCTGCCGGTTGTATTCCGCCTGATGTACTTTCAGTTTGCGCAGCAAATCCGCCTCCAGCTGACGCTTCAGTTCTTCCTTTTTCACCTTATCGGCAATCAGTGCATTCTGCTTATCTTCCAATTCAGATAGCTGCTGGTTACGCCATTTCGCCAAACGGTTTTTCGACTCCAGCAATTGCATCTTGAGCTTCTTTTCCGTCTGAGGCAGCAGTTGCATTTCTGCCTTTTTAGCATAAAGCGATTCATTCAGCTTTCTTATCTGAAGCAGATATTTTCCCTTCAGGGTTTTATTATCCTCCTCATGCTGGTTCTGCAGATCATTCAGCAGCTTGATGATGTCTGCACGGAGCTGTTCCTTTTCAGCGAGTTGCTCCTTCAATTCCTTGGGAGTTCTGAATTTTCGCTCTACCGCAGCCAGATTGATGCTTACACCATAGAGAGATAAAGAAGATGAAGACAATGAATCGGCAGCCAATTGCGGATTCAATACATTATTATATAGTATCTCCTCCTCATCTACCACTTTTCCGATATTCTCTTGCCATCCCTTTCTGTTCTGGTCGAGCCATTCGGAAAACGAGCCTTTGCTCTTCTCCAGAAGATTCTGAATTTTTCTGATTTCAGCCTCAACATCTGCTTTCTGCTTCTTGGGTTCATCGAGCGAAGCCTGGTATTTCAGTTCTGCTATCTCCAATTCCTTCTCAGCTTCCTGACGCAAGGTTTCAATGCGCAGTTCCACTTCCTTAATCTCGGTTTCTACCTGAAATTGTCTGGCTGTAAATTCGGCAAACTCCTGTTCGTTTGTCTCCATCTCCCGGGCAAAAGGATTCTCGTGAGCCACCTTTGCCTTCTGAATCTTCAAGGCAGTTTCCTCATGCACCAGTTGCGCCATCATCTCATCCACAGCAGAAATTTTCTTCTGAAACACCTCTCGGGTTTCCGTTTCAGCCTTTCTCCATTCCTGCATCAGGACTTCCTTCTGGGTCATCAAGGCTGCCTGATGTTTATTGAGCAAGGTGGTCTTGCTGTTTCTGAAAGCACGCAAATCCATATCCAGCTGTTCGAGCAGAGCCTTATACTTATCCACCACGTTCTGATAGGATTTCTCCAGTTCTGCCTTCATCGCTTCCTGTCGCCTGCGCTCATCTTCTATGATGGTTTCCTGCTCTACTCGCTGCAAGATATCTTCTATATGAATTTCCTCATAATGCTTGCGCTTGGCGGCAGTTTTCTTTAGCTGCGCATCGAATACGCCCAATTCACGGGAGAGTTTATCACGCTCCTTTCCATATTTTTCCTGTTCCTCACCTATCAGGCGACTTACCCGGTTGCATTCCGCTTCACTTTCCTGGATATCAAGACGATATTGCGGCAGGAGTTCCTGTGCCATATGCTCTGCATAATTGAGTTCCCTGCGCCCCTCGCCAATCAGGCGACGATTGTTCAGCAAGGTGCGATACGCATCTATCACCTTATCGGCTATGCGGCGAATCAGCACTTCGCCATTTTTCTCTTTCTTCGTCCAGAGGCTCACATCCGTGTATTCCTGTTCAAACTCCTTGATCTGTTCACGATAAAAGTTGAGGTCAATGCTGTTATCCTCATCACTCATCGAGCGGATGATGGTATCCTTGATGAAATCGGCATCCAACTTGGTGTTGAGAAAAACATTCTGGATGGTGCGGGGGATATTCTGATACTTGGCACTCTCAACAATGGCATACTTGCGGAAAGACAGGAGTTCCTGGCGTCGATTGTTACCGAAGATGATGTCACGATACATCTCATAACTGCTTACGAGCGAAGATATATCATGCTTCTTACCCACCTGCTCACGTATCTGGCTCCACTCGCCATACACCAGCTTACGCTCATCGATAAACCATTTGCTATCAAATGGGGCATCGATGAAACGGAACATCACTCGTCCCTGATTCTTCAAGGCAAGCACACAGTAGGCTCCATTCTCACGCATCACCTCATAGACGATGTATGAATTGGGACAAGGAAAATAAAAGGCATCAAACGATTTCTTCTCCTTCGGGATACCTAGACGCAACTTATCAGCATTATAGAAGAACAGCAGCGCACGGAGCAAGGTACTCTTGCCCACACCCTGGGTGCCGATGAAATGAACGTTTCCATCGAGCTTCACCTCGGCGTATGGGATATGGGCACTATTCAGAAATATGATTTTATTCAGATATCTCATGGCTGTTCCTCCTTTTCCTTATCCGTTTCTTTATCCTTTTCTTTATTCATTACTTTGTCCATTTCTCTTCTTCCAGTATTATCGGCATCATCGGTAATATCAGTATCATCGGTAATAGATATGCAATCTATCAACTCCTCGATATAATGGAATGAAGCCAATACCTTCCAGGTTTTCTCCACTTCATCCTGCTGCTCAACGAATCCCATTCGTTCCAATTCACTGATCAGTTTCTCCACTATCTCGTCATACGATTTTTTCTCGCTGAAGAGTTTTCCTGCCAAATCCTTCAGTTCCATATCGCAATTGATTCTTACCACGATATCCGCCGCAGAGAAAACCAAACCGGCTCCGAAAGCTGAATTATAAGTCTTCAGAAAGGTGAGATAATCTATCCACTTGCTCACCGCCTCTAATTTACGCAGCAAATCAACCTTGGTTTCCTTACGGGTAAAAAAGAAGTAGCCGTCGCCTGCTTCCAGATGGAATCCGATGCCCTGATAGTACTCATCATATTCTGCCTGATGGTCTTCGATGGCATCATAATATCGCTTGATTTTTGTCTGAACACTATTGTTGGATATAAATCCACCCCTGCTCAGGATATTAAAGATTTCTTCTGTATAATTCAAATTATTCATTGTTCTGTCTTCTTATTTTATCTGGAAAGAAAGCATTCTTATCTCGGGAGAATCATCGGATATTCTACTCCATCCGATTCGGCATAATTACCCGTAAACTTCAACTTATCCACATATTGCGAAGCTATCTGGCAAAAATACACGAGCTTATCTTCCCAGCTTTGTTTCTTATCATAGTGATAATTCATGACGAAAGCAAAGAGATGGGTACTCGATGCCGAGAAGGCATTATAGATTTCCTGCAGATTCACCGCCTCCAACTTCTGCCTGTTACCTTTGAGATAATCATCGGGGATAGGTTTTGCCAAAGAATCGAGCCGGCGGCCTTTCCTCTTTTTCAGTTTTTCAGAAAGAATGCTGATGCATTGCAGAGCCTCATCGGATGTGCGAAGATTATCTATCGACAACTTGATGTAATACTTGGGTTGCGGTTCCATCCAAACGGCATTTCGGGTGGCAATAACCTGTCTTACATCCGTAGCCTCTTCCCATCGGAACTGGTCTTTCAGATATTTCAGTTTCTTCACCTTTTCGAAGATGCGGTTCTGATAATCTATCATATTGAGGTATTGGATAATCTGGCGTTCTATCTCCAGCAGATTATGATAAGACTCGTTAAGCTGAAGGCGCACATCATTCACCACGTTTTTCATCCGCACATCCATCGCCATGGAGAAGAAGACGGGCTGATCAGTATCTATCACCCGTTCGCTCTCGGTGATAAGCTGAGATATGTTCTTCAACTTCTCGCTCAGTCGCTGGAGTTTCGCTTTCTTGATTTCGTAATTAGGCTCATTCTTATAAGTATTATCCATATTACGCTTCAAATCCAACACATTTCGAACGGTGGCAAGGGCTATGGTCTTCAGGCACCGGCGCACATCCTTGAGATACTTATATTTTCGGGATTCGTTATTTTCCTTGAGATAATAGTCGATATTCTCATTCAACACAGAGATGTAATCACGCACCGAAGAAACATTGATTTCCTCGTTCACTTCCAGCACATCCTCGAAGAACTTCTGATACACGTCTTCCATCTCCAGACAGTCGCCCGTATCACGAATCACTCCATTTTCTATCAAATATCGGATGCGCTCCTCCTTATATTCGGTCATTTCCAAGGCATAGTCATAACGAAACTGAAGGGAATGTCGCTTGGCAAACATCTCCTTCAGCAAAACCTTTTCCCGGTCAAGAGTTTTAATCAATTCATCTATAGAATGGAAAGTCCCCATTGGCTTGTCATTTAAATAGCTATTTTTATTTCGGTGCTAAATTACTTATTTTTTATAGAACAGCCAAATTTTCATAGCACTTTTTACTGACAAGGGTTCATAAAAGCCAGATTCCTATCACGAATATAAGTATAAAAGACTTAAAATGAGAGAATTTATTTTGGAAATCTAGATTTTATCCCTAATTTTGCACATCAAAAAAGAAAAAAAGAAAAAGTATGAATATCAAGGAGAATTATCAACAATATGTAAGCCGATACGCTGCTGAGGTGGCTGCCCTGAAGCGTAAGAATACGGGATTCATAACGGGCGAGCTGCTGGCTTTTGGCGGCATCCTCGCCTTCCTGATCTGCTATTTCGCATTGGATGGAGATACGCAGAACTATCTGATGGGGGCAGTGCTGTGCCTGATTGCCTATCTGGGAATCAGACGACTTGACGATAAGAACAAGGAGAAGATAGAGCATCTTTCGGCTTTGCTCAAGGTTTATCAGGACGAAATCAAGGCTTTGGAGGGCGATTTCTCGCCTTTCGAGACGGGCGATTGCTATCAGAATCCGCAGCATCCTTATTCCTTCGACCTCGATGTCTTCGGCAAAAGTTCGCTGTTCAACCGCATCTGCCGAACCATCACTTCTGGCGGTTCGGAGGCACTCGCCAGGAATCTTACCCGGGAAACGCCTCTGACCATGGAGGATATCAAAAGAAGAAGGGATTTGCAGAAGGAATTGGCTGGAGAAGGCGAAAACTGGCGAATGGAATTCCTGGCACTTGGCGAAAAGAACAGAAACCTAACTGCGGATGGCAAAATGGTGAATGGCAAGACGAAGAAGATTGATTCTGCTGCGGTGGTGGATGCGATGCAGAAGGTTTCGAAGATGGAGGTGCCAGCATGGTTTGGGTCTCCGATTTCGCTCGTTATCGGATGGCTGCTGATTATCGGAGTCGTTGGTTCCGTGATTTTGTCGATATGCAATATGTTTTCGGTGGATTTCGCCTTGTGGTGGGTGTTGGTTCAATACATGGTGGTATTCTTCGTCTGCAAGCAGACACTTGATAAGATAGATAGCAATGGCGGCAAGCTTCGCCATCAGCTCATCGCCTATGCCCAGATACTTCAGCTTATCAACAGGCGCAATTTCCATAGCGAATCAGGCAAGAAGATGCAGAATTCCCTGGCAGATGCCCTGCCTTCCTTTGCCCAACTGGAAAAGATATTGAAGGGGTATGACAGAAGAGGCAATTTCCTCGGTCTTTTCTTCACCGATGCCTTCATGCTGAGCGATTTCTTCCTGGTTCGCAGTTTCCTGAAATGGAAGAATACCTATATGGTGAAGATGGAGGAATGGATGCATATCATCAGCGAGATGGATGCAATGGTTTCGATGGCGGATTTCAGATATAATCATCCGGAGGCAGAAGAGGCGGAATTTGTTTCGGGAAGTCCGGAAGCAGATACCGAAAGCGATGTTTCTGAAAATGCAGGAATCGGAAGTCCGGAAATCGTGTTCGAGGGTAAGAATCTCTATCATCCTTTCCTGGGTGCCAAGGCGGTGAAGAACGATTTCACCATCAAGGACGACAACTATTATATCATCACCGGAGCCAACATGGCGGGAAAGAGTACATTCCTGCGTTCGCTGGGCGTGAACTATATCCTGGCAATGGCGGGTATGCCGGTGTTTGCGGATCAGCTGAAGATTTCCCGTTTCAGATTGTTCTCGAGCATGAGAACCACCGACGATTTGACGCATGGCATCTCTTACTTTAATGCTGAGCTGATAAGACTGGAGGAGCTGCTGAAGTTCTGCAGGGAAAGTGCTGAGGGAAAGTGCTGCAAGGAAAGTGGAGAAGACAATAAGGAGCCACTCCGAACGCTGATTATTCTGGATGAGATTCTGAAGGGAACGAATTCATTGGATAAGCTGAATGGTTCGAGAAAGTTCCTCGAAGCCATTGCCAAGCAGCCGGTGAGCGGTATCATCGCTACCCACGATCTGGAGCTCTCCAAGATGGAAAATGATGCATCAGGAAAATTCCACAACTATTGTTTCGAGATAGATTTAGGCACGGATGTTACCTATACTTATAAGATACAGAAGGGTGTGGCAAGAAACCAGAATGCCACCTTCTTACTGAATAAGATTCTGGAAAAATATTAGAATAAAAAGAGAAACTCCCGATAGTTTGATCAGTTTCAAATTATCGGGAATTTTCCTTTTAAATTAAACATTATAACTCCACGCTATCCAGGCGGAATTTGAGCAAGCCGGCTGGTACCTTTACCATTACCTCTTCACCTGCCTTCTTACCCAGAAGGGCCTTGGCGATAGGCGACTTGATGGAAATCTTGCCACTATGAAGATCTGCCTCGTGAGGATTCACTATGGTATAATTCATGCTGCACTTGTTGGCGAGATTGGTAATCTTAATCTTGCTCAACAAGCCAACGGTATCGCTCTTCAATCGAGACTTGTCGATGACACGGGCATTCTCCAAGACCTTCTGTTTGAAGCTGATGCGGCTCAAAAGCTTGCCCTGCTCACGCTTGGCTGCATGATACTCGAAATTCTCACTGAGGTCACCCTTATCACGGGCCTCAGCTATCGCATCGCGAACGGCTGGCAACTCTACGTTAACCATGTGTTGAAGTTCGGCCACGAGCTCATCGTAACCTTCCTGAGACATATATTCCATTTTCTGATAATCTTAATGAATGATGTTTTTAATTTTCGGGGTGCAAAGTTACTAGTAATTCATGAAAACACCAAACATTTTTGATAAAAAGTAAATAAAAAAAGAGAAGATGTGCAGCCATGACAGACAACACATCTTCTCCTTGAATATATCATTATCCCCAAACTTCCTCGGAAATCTCTCTCACCAGATCTATCTTTGCCCACTGCTCAGCATCGGTCAGTTTATTACCAATCTCACAAGAGGCGAAACCGCATTGAGGACTGAGACTAAGCCGATCGAGGGGGATATATCTGGCTGCTTCTCGGATGCGGGCGATGACCGTAGCCTTATCTTCCAACACTGGAGATTTGGAGGTTACCAGACCCAGCACCACCTTCTTGCCATCAGCCACATACTTCAACGGCTCGAAACCACCCGAACGTTCATCGTCATACTCCAGATAGAAGGTATCTACATCTTCATGAGCGAAGAGATAAGGAGCTACGGCATCGTAGGCACCCTTGGTGGCATAGCAGGAATGATAATTGCCACGACATACGTGGGTGTTGATGGTCAACCCCTCAGGTTTGCCTTCGATGGCAAGATTGTTCACCTTCAGATATTGCAGGGCTTCCTGCTCAAGGGTGAAACCTGTGCCCACCTTAGCCTTCCAGTAATCGCTATCCACAATCATTCCCCAGGTGCAGTCATCCAGCTGGACGGTACGGCAACCGGCTGCATAAATCTCCTGGAAGAAGGTGCGGTAAGCCTGAGCAATATCCTCAATCAGCTGGGTAGTGTTAGGATAGAACTTGCGGGTATTCTCGGCATTCTTGCCACGGAACAGTTCGGCAAGGAACTGAGCCGGAGCAGGAACCGTCTGCTTTGCCTCGAAGATATATTCGCCATTGGCATCCAACTCCTCAAACTGCTTTACAAAGAGGAAATCCTTGATAAAAGGATGATTCTCGCCGGTAATCTTGCCGGTCAGTTGGATAGAGCCCTTGGTTGTCTCCTCGCCATGAAACTGATAGCCATGCTCCAGTTCGATATGCTCCACGCCATTGAATCCCCACATAAAGTCGAGATGCCAATAGCTGCGGCGGAACTCGCCATCGGTGATATAAGGCAGGCGATGCGCCTTCTGCTGACTGATGACCTCAGTAATCAGCCGGTCTTCTACGGCGCGAAGGTCGGTGGCAGAAATCTTGCCATCAGCAAACTTAGCTCTCGCTTCCTTCAACTCTGCAGGGCGCAAATAGCTGCCCACTGCCTCAAAATGTATATTTCTTACGTTGCTCATATTTTTATCTCCTTATTATTATTTGATGTGAATGACTCTTTATCCTGTCATTACCGATGA
>ENA-UERY01002023-UERY01002023.1-human-gut-metagenome-genome-assembly--contig:-NODE-2023-length-10880-cov-2.410164_pt1 | contig 10880 bp, 7 predicted proteins | sample MGYA00242989_ERZ507990 | MGnify/ENA primary metagenome ERZ507990 (study PRJEB26167, sample SAMN06115529) | human gut metagenome | host: Homo sapiens | place: China:Fujian | collected 2015-08-26...
AATTCACCTTTCTATGTTACTTCACGAAGCGTACGGATACCATGCCTCGGTGTAAGGTCTCCGAGTGTGAATTTTTTAGGAAAAGTGATTCATTTGTTCTACTTAACACGGGCACGCCTACACGCACCATCCGTAGTGCGGATCGGCTGTCGCAAACATCGTGTTTGCTCCACCCTGTTCTTCAACACTTTTCAAGAAAATGTCAACACTCTGCGACAAACATCATCGCCATGGCATCCATCCACTTCGTCAGTTCATGACTTTACCAGGTAATTACATCGCTGCATTGATAACATCAGACATGTTGTACATGCCAGCGGGCTTGCCTGCCAGGAACTTGGCTGCCTGTACGGCGCCTTTACCGAAGACAGCTTTGGAGTAGGCGGTGTGGGAGAAGGTTACCACTTCGTCTGCCCCGGCGAAGATCACATCATGGTCACCGACGATGGTGCCGCCTCTGACAGAGCTGATGCCAATTTCTTTCTTCGGTCTCTGCTCTCTGCGGTTGCTGCGGTCATAGACATATTCATACTCACCGTTAAATTCCTCGTTGATGGAATCTGCCAGTGCCAGTGCGGTGCCGCTGGGAGCGTCTACCTTCAGATTGTGGTGCTTCTCCACAATCTCCATATCGAAGCCTGCGTTGGCCAGCACTCCGGCAGCTTCTTTCAAAAGCTTTAACATCAGGTTGATACCTAAGGACATATTGGCGGATTTTAAGATGGCCACCTTTTTCGCTGCTTCGTCTACTTTCGCCAGCTGTGCCTCGGACAGACCAGTGGTACACAGCACGCAGGGAAGCTTTTTCTCCACGCAGTAATCCAACAGCTTGTCTACTGCCACGGCTGCGGAGAAATCAATGATTGCATCTGCAGCCACATCACATTTGTAAATATCTGTGAATACAGGGTAGGGATTGTGTCCATCGTCTCTGGCATCGATTCCCGCCACCAGTTCCATATCGGGGTCCGCTGCGATCAGTCCGCTGATCACCTGTCCCATTTTACCGTTACATCCATGCATGATTATTTTTACCATTTTTCTTTTCTCCCATCTATCATGATTTTTGTAATAACGATCCAGCAGCCCTCATATTCATTTGCAAAAGCGCACTATGAATCGTTACTTTTTGAAAAAAGATCCCGCCCATGATAAAAATTTCACAGGCGGGATTCTTCCACTCTTGCTCTCTATTTTCCAGCCTACAGGACACCATAATCCTTCAGGGCTTTTTCAAGCCTCTTGGCATTGGCCTCTTCCATTTCACACAGAGGCATACGGAACGCACCGGCTCCCATTCCCATCATGTTCAGTGCGGTCTTCACAGGGATCGGGTTCACTTCACAGAACAGTGCGTTACACAGATCCATGGCATCTAACTGCATCTGACGGCTACCTGCCACATCTCCGTCAAAGAACTTCTGGCAGATCTCGTGGGTCTGTGTAGGTGCTACATTGGAAAGTACGGAGATAACTCCGACTCCGCCCAGGGCCAGAATGGGTACGATCTGGTCGTCATTACCGGAATAAATATCCACAACGCCCTGTCCGATGGCTGCCAGGTGAGCGATCTGGCTGATGTTGCCGCTGGCTTCCTTGACACCTACGATGTTCTCCACGTCCTTACACAGCTTCACTACGGTCTCCGGCAGAATATTGCAGCCGGTACGGCTGGGTACGTTATACAGAATAGCGGGAACCTTCACAGAATCCGCAACGGTCTTGAAATGACGATACAGTCCCTTCTGGGTTGCTTTATTATAGTAGGGACTTACCAGCAGAATGCCGTCCACGCCGTATTTCTCCGCTTCCTGAGACAGATATACTGCAGTCTCGGTACAATTGGAACCGGTACCTGCTACTACAGGGATTCTCTTTGCAACTTTGTCCACACAGTATTTGATAGTATCCAGATGCTCCTCATGGGTCAGGGTAGATGACTCACCTGTGGTACCGCATACGATAATAGCATCTGTGCCGTTTGCGATCTGGAATTCGATCAGTTCACCGAATATCTCATAATTGACGGATCCGTCCTCGTTCATGGGTGTGACGATTGCCACGCCTGCTCCTTTAAAAATAGCCATATGCTTCCTCCATTTGCAAAACGCCAGCGCACAATGGCGCCGGCGCTGATTATCCAAGCTTATTTGATAGCGCCCCATCTGCTCACGAGATGACAGTCATACGCTTCTTAAACGTATGCCCAAGATAACATATACAGGATACCTTATCTTTCGGCGTGTTCCCCTTTCTTCTTCCCTCATCGGTACCTGTTACCTCCGAAAAAATACTCTTGAAAAACGCAACCTCTATCTTCTTAAATATAGTTTTATGATAGCATCAACCCATGTGACTGTCAATCCCAGACCTTGAATTTTACCGTTTCAATCTTGGACACTTCATCCGCCAGAACACAGATCTCATCGTTCAGGGTGATTCCCGTCAGAATCACATCCGTATCTCCCCTGCATTCCAGTAATGCCTTCAGGTCATCTTCCGTAATAATATCCTTCTCCACCAGTCCCAGCACTTCGTCCAGGATCAGCAGATCGCATTCTCCAGTCGTCAGTACTTTCTTGGCAAAGCCGATCCCGTTACGGATGTTCTGGATCTCCTCCTGCTTCTTTTCCTCCGGTAATTCCACGAAATTACCGTCCGATTTCTCGAAACGGAACAGCTTGATCTCCGGCTCCATTCTGCGTAAAAAATCGGAATCCCCCAGTCCCTTTCCCTTCAGGAACTGAATAATAACGACCCTCTTGCCTTCTACCGCTGCCTGTACCGCTCTTCCAATCGCTGCCGGTGATTTGCCTCTGCCATCGCCGGTATAAATATAGATGCATCCTTCTGCCATTCCACACCTCATGGTCTATCTGCGTATCTGACGCTCCCTAGCTGTACACAGTTACTAATATCTATGCATTCTTTTATACCATATATTGTCACTTTTTGCAATCTTTTGTCGTTAGACGATGGATTCCTGCACCTGTGCCTCCTCCAGAAGTTCCAGTTTGCTGACGGATACCTCGAAAGCTACTCTTTTCTCCACATGCTCTTCATCCAGTTTTTTCATATATTCACGGCTCTGGATCCGTCCCCAGATCGCACAGCGCTCTCCTACCTTGAAATGCTCCGCATAACGGGCGTTACGTCCCCAACAGATACAGGGAATATAATCGGATTTTCCGTACGGACGGTTTACCGCCAGCAGCAGATCCGCTATTTCTCTTCCCAACGGTGTCTTACGATACACCGGTTCCTTACATATATATCCATCCAGATAAATCTGGTTCGTCTTCGAACTTTCTTCCATTTCTTCAATAAATTTCACTTCTCTGGCAAACACAGACAACACCAGTCTGTTCTTGCGCTCCTCATGACGATTGTAGGAACGAAACTGTCCGTTCACACACAAAAGCATTCCGACATAGCTGGCTGTCACGTCCAGTAATCTTTCTGAGACCATCACCGGTATAATGTCAAAACTGTCGCTCAGTCTCGTACATTTGATGTCCACCATGTAGAATCCTTCCCCATAGATCTCATGGCTGTAGGAAAAATTGCTTACCACTTCCCCCATCACCGTTACCTGATTGTTTTCAATAACCTTATCTGTCATTTTTGTTCTCCCTTCTACATCTTCTGACTCTTCTACAACAATCTTTATGTATTGCACTACTATTTATACTCTAAAATCCATCGTTTGAGTACTAAAACTCATCGCACAAAAGGGCAAATTACGCACAAAAGGGATTTCTTTTCCATACTTTTTCATATAGAAAACCACCAAAAGCGTTGATTTTCCACGGTTTTTTCTTGCGTCCGGAAATGATAAGTGCTATACTGAAACAGTTTGAAAAAAGATTGAATCAGTTGCACGCATTTTTAGAAAGGCAAGGATTTTTATGAGACAAAAAAGAGAAGATGTCAGAAACGTTGCAATCATTGCTCACGTAGACCACGGTAAAACCACTCTGGTGGATGAGCTGTTAAAACAAAGCGGTGTATTCCGTGAAAATCAGGAAGTTGCTGAGCGTGTCATGGACTCCAACGATATCGAGCGTGAGCGTGGTATCACCATTCTGTCCAAGAACACTGCCGTTATGTATAAGGGTACCAAGATCAACATCATCGATACCCCGGGACATGCGGACTTCGGCGGCGAGGTAGAGCGTGTCCTGAAAATGGTAAACGGTGTTATCCTGGTGGTGGATGCCTTCGAGGGTGCCATGCCCCAGACCAAATTCGTGCTTCGTAAAGCACTGGAATTAAAGCTTCCCGTTATCGTATGTATCAATAAGATCGACCGTCCCGAAGCAAGACCCGATGAGGTCGTAGACGAGGTACTGGAACTGTTCTTAGAGCTGGATGCGGATGATTCTCAGCTGGATTGTCCTTTCGTATATGCTTCCGCAAAGGCCGGTATTGCCTCTCTGGATGCTGACGAAATGGGTACTGATATGGAACCTCTGTTTGAGACCATTTTAAACTACATCCCCGCTCCCGAAGGAGATCCGGATGCGGCTACCCAGGTACTGATCAGTACCATTGATTATAATGATTATGTAGGACGTATCGGTGTCGGTAAAGTAGACAACGGTACCATCCGTGTAAACCAGGATGTGGTCATCTGTAACCACCACAATCCCGACAAGATCATCAAGACCAAGGTCAGCAAGCTGTACGAGTTCGACGGTCTGAATAAAGTAGAAGTCAAAGAAGCTGGCATCGGTTCCATCGTTGCGATCTCCGGCATCAGTGAGATCCACATCGGTGACACCCTCTGCTCTCCCGAAAATGTGGTTCCCATTCCTTTCCAGAAGATCAGTGAGCCTACCATTGCCATGCAGTTCATGGTAAACGATTCTCCTCTGGCCGGTCAGGAAGGTAAATTCGTTACCAGCCGTCACCTGCGTGACAGACTGTTCCGTGAGTTGAATACCGATGTTTCCTTACGTGTGGAAGAGACCGAGTCCGCCGACCGTTTCAAGGTATCCGGCCGTGGTGAGCTGCATTTGTCCGTACTGATCGAGAATATGCGTCGTGAAGGTTTTGAGTTTGCAGTAAGTAAGGCTGAGGTTCTGTATCATACCGATGAGAACGGCAAGAAGTTAGAACCTATGGAGCTGGCTTATATCGATGTTCCCAATGAATTTGCCGGTGCTGTTATTGAGAAGCTTGGTCAGAGAAAAGGTGAACTTCGTAACATGGGTTCCATTTCCGGCGGCACTTACACCCGTCTGGAGTTCTCCATCCCCGCAAGAGGACTGATTGGTTACCGCGGTGAGTTCATGACCGATACCAAGGGTAACGGTATTCTGAACACCGTATTCGACGACTACGGCCCTTACAAGGGAGATATCCAGTATCGTAAGATGGGTTCCCTGATCGCATTTGAAGCCGGTGAAGCTATCACCTACGGTCTGTACAATGCACAGGAGCGTGGTACTCTCTTCATCGGACCCGGTGAAAAGGTATACTCCGGTATGGTCATCGGTCAGACCGGACGCAGTGAGGACATCGAGATCAATGTCTGCAAGAAGAAGCAGCTGACCAACACCCGTTCCTCCAGCGCTGACGAAGCTCTGCGTCTGACACCGCCCAAAATCCTGTCTCTGGAGCAGGCTCTGGACTTCATCGATACCGACGAACTGTTGGAAGTAACTCCTACCAACCTGCGTATCCGTAAGAAGATTCTGGATCCGACCATGAGGAAACGTGCCATGATCAATAAGAAAGCTTAAGAAGATTTATAAATAGAACCACCTTCGTGTACTGCCTGCAGTATGTGAAGGTGGTTTTTAACTGGGTTAACAAAGAATCCCAAATGCCCACGGCGAACGGAACATCCTTCCTCGATGTAAGGTCTCCCGGTGGGAATTTTCTGACGAAAAGTGAGTAGCGGTTCTAAACCGCACGGGCACGGCTCCAGTTGCCATCCATGGCAACGTCCGCCTGTCGCGAACGTCCTGTTCGCTCCACCCTGTTTTTCTACACTTTTCGAGAAAATATCACCACCTCCCGACAAACATCTTCGGAAGGACATTCCATCCGCCGCGGGCATTCTGCGTTTTGGAAAGCCTGCGAAAAAACAGTAGCCCGCGTTGGGGTAAGGACAAGCAGACTCTAAGCAGCCGTCGGTACTTAGCGAGGGTACTTTCCTCGCTTATGTACCGCTACGGTCTGCGTCCGAAGTGGAAACGGGTCTGCGGTTCTTAGCCCCAATACGGGCTACGGGGATATTTCACTAACTCTTCAGTTAATTCCAGGTGGCTGTCAACACATGCTCCCCGGTCATCTGGACGACGGTGTCTGCGGTAATAATCTGGCCGCTGTACTCCCATCCGCCGAAGGCACTGCCCTCTTTTACCGGGGTAGGAAGTTCACCGTAGGTCTCGCCGAAGGTCACCTGTTTGGATTCCACGGTGGAACCGTCGGCACCGGTGCCGCCGTCATAATCGAATTTCACGGTGAACTGTGCGGGAACCCAGTGAGCGGTCAGAGTCATATCGCCGGTGACTTTCTCCGACTGGAAATACCACAGCACTGTCTCTCCTTCTTTTTCCGTATACCACCCGTCAAAGGTGTAGCCGGGCTTATAAGGGGTCTCGGGCTCTGTAAGGAATTCACCGTAGCGTACCTTCCGGGCTGCCACTTCACTTCCGCCGTCCGTATCGTACACAATGTTGAATCCACCGCGTACCGCGAAGAAAATAATCATTCCCACGATCACCACGATCAGGACACCGATCAGGCCGTCCAGAATGCGGATGGGAACATCCTTGCTTCCGTAAATGCCGCGGCCGAACCATTTTCCTTTCGGACGGATTGCTTCCTCCGGCTGCTGCGTCGTTTCCGACTGCGTGGTGACTTCTGCTGTCTTTTCTTCTGTATTCTCTGTTGTCACTTGTTCCTGATTCATAATTTTTCCTTTTCCTAATCTATCATAAGCAATTTCTATGTGCTGCGCACTCTCGAAATTGCAACCAATATTCGTATTCCGGACTGTCGTCCTTCATACTCATATTGTTTTACTCCCCACATAGAAAACATCCTTTACCTGCAAGCAGTCACGGATGTTTTCTATGGGTGAGTCTTATATCATTACTTTCTTACCAGGTACTTTCTCATATCGATCGCGCAGGCAACCAGAATGATGAGTCCTTTGATCACATACTGCATGTTCATGTTGATGGACAGGAAGTTCAGTGCTACGAAGATGATTCTTAAGAGAAATACACCAAGTACGACACCACTGATCTTACCGGTACCACCTACGAAAGAGACACCGCCGATAACGCAAGCTGCAATGGCATCACACTCGTAGTTCAATCCGGTATTTGCTGTGTTGGAACCGATACGGGAAGACTCGATGAAACCGGTCAGACCGTACATGGCACCTGCCAGTGTATGTACTAAAATGGTGGTTTTCATTACGTTAACACCGGATACCTTTGCTGCTTCGGGATTGGAACCTACTGCAAACATGTTCTTACCGAAGGTGGTCTTGTTCCAGATGAACCACATGATAACAACGATCAAAGCTGCCAGCCATACATAGTTGGGAATGGCGATTCTCGCGCCGCCGGCATTGAAGGAGATCACGCTTCCCTTTACCACATCGTTGAAGTGCTGATCCAGACCGGACAGAGGCTGACCGTTATTGCCGTTGATCATGATGTACATTAACAGTAAGCCGTATACGATCAACTGGGTAGCCAGAGTTACGATGAAGGGATGCAACTGGAATTTCGCTACGAAGAAACCGTTGACCCATCCCACGATACCGCCGACCAACAGTACGATCAGGATCACCAGAGGGATCGGAAGTACCGGAAGGTTCGGGAACATCTTGGTGGCATAAGTCACGGACTGCATCAGGGATGCCGTGATACATGCGGTCAGTCCTACCACACGTCCTGCGGACAAGTCGGTACCTGTCAATACGATACATCCTGCAATACCACAGGCAATGGGAAGGTTCGCCGCGGACAGGCTGATGATGTTGACAATGGAAGCCGCCGACAGGAAATTGGAGTTCTGGATGTAAGTGTAAATAATTGCTACGATCAGCAGGATGTATAAGGCATTGTTAAGTAAAAATTCTTTCCAATAGGTCTTCTTGTCTCTGCTGTCCAGCTTCTTGTAGTCTGCAAAATTTTGCTTTACGCCGTTAATTTTATTCTGAATTGCTTTGCCGGGATTCATACGCATATCCTCCTATACATATTTTGCAGCAAGAGACATGATCTCTTCCTGTGTCGTATTTTTGGCATCTACTTCTCCTGCCAGCTTACCGCCGCTCATGACAAGAATTCTGTCACATACACCCAGCAGCTCCGGCATCTCCGAAGATACCATCAGGACAACTTTGCCCTTATTGGCCAGATCGATGATCAGCTGGTAGATCTCGTTGTTTGCCCTTACGTCGATACCTCTGGTAGGCTCATCCAGCATCAGCACCTCCGGCTCTGTGAGAAGCCATCTGCCGAGGATAACCTTCTGCTGGTTACCACCGGACAATGACCGGATCTTCGTCTTCTGGGAAGGCGTCTTGATATGCATGGCATCAATGGCCCATGCAGTGTCCTTCTCCATGGATTTATCACTCAGATAAAATCCTGCTTTTTTATGTTTCTTCAGACTGGAGATCACCGTGTTCTCCCGGATATTCAGGATTCCGAAGATACCGGTGGCACGACGTTCCTCCGTCAGAAGTGCAAAACCGTTTTTAATGGACTCTCTGGCATTGCGGTTTCTGACCTCTTTGCCGTCCAGTTTGATCACACCGTCTTTTCTGGTGGCCACACCGAAGATATTCTCCAGTGTCTCCGTTCTGCCGCTGCCGTCCAGTCCGGCCAGACCTACGATCTCACCCTTTCGAGCCTTAAAAGATACATCCTGCAGCAAGGAATATCTCGCGCTTAAGTGTTCTACCTCCAATGCCACTTCACCGGGCTTGTTGGTCTTGGGCGGGAACTGGTTGGTCAGTTCACGGCCTACCATCAGTTTGATGATCTTGTCTGTAGTCAGGTTCTGTGCAGGCTCTGTTGCGATCCAGGTACCGTCACGCATGACGGTGACTTCATCTGCGATCCGCAGGATCTCTGCCATCTTGTGAGAAATATAGATAATACCGCATCCTCTGTCACGAAGCATATTGATGATCTTGAACAGATGCTCCACTTCTTCTTCCGTCAGGGATGAAGTAGGTTCGTCAAATACAATGATCTTACTGTTGTAGGATACCGCTTTCGCAATCTCTACCATCTGCCTTTGTGATACCGGCATCGTACTCATGATTCTCTTGGGGTCTACAGCGATCCCCAGTTCTTCAAAAATCTTGTTGGTGTCTTCCAGCATCTTGTGCTCGTTGACCATAATGCCTGCTGTCATGGGATAACGGCCCAGCCAGATATTATCCATGACATTTCTTTTCAGTGCCTGATTCAGTTCCTGGTGAACCATGGCCACTCCGTTATTCAGTGCTTCTCTGGAATTTTTGAAATTGACTTCCTTGCCTTCCAGTTCGATCTTGCCTGCATCCTTACTGTAGATGTCGAACAGACACTTCATTAAGGTGGATTTACCGGCGCCGTTCTCTCCCATGAGCGCGTGTACCGTTCCTTTTTTTACGGTAAGGGATACATGATCCAGTGCCTTTACGCCGGGGAATTCCTTGCATATGTCTGTCATCTGAAGTAATACTTCCTGTCCCATACGCATCCTCCTATACATAAAGAGCGGCCGCTGCCAGATGCAGCAGCCGCTTCTTTTATTTACTTGTTATTCAGATCATTCTCCGGTGTAAGTAGCGTAAGGGATGTAGATCTTGTTGCTAACCTTCTCAGAGATGTTGAAGCTGTCGGTATCTGCCATCAGATCCTTGCCAGCCTGGATGTTCTTAGCCAGGTAAGCAATACCGTTTGCCATACCTTCTGCATCCTGCTTGATGGTACCGGTCATCTTGCCGTCTGCGATCAGCTGCTTGGCTGCGTCAGTTGCATCAACACCGAATACAGGAATGGTGGTGCAGTTGCCATCGCCTAAGTTGTAGCCCTTGTCATTCAGAGCGGAGATAACGCCTTCAGCCATACCGTCGTTGTTGCAGATAACCAGCTCGATCATGTTACCAGCGGACTCATTGTACTGAGACAGGTTGGTGGTCATGTAGTTGTTAGCTGCGGTTGCGGACCAGTTACCGTCCTGGTCAACCTGATACTTATCGGTATTGGATGCATCGAAGTACTCCAGAGCGGGCTTGCCTGCTGCGGTGATCACTGCATCTGCATCTTCTACGCCGTACTGGGTACGATAGATTGCTTCTACGTTACCTAACTGACCCATGAACATTGCGTAGCTGATCTTGCCGTCGCCGTTTAAGTCGACAGCATCAAAGTTATCTACTACGTACTGGCCTACCATCTTACCCTGCATATGACCTGCTTCGGGAGCATCGGTTCCTACGAATGCACACTTGTCATAGCTGCCTAATACCTTACCTTCATCCTCATCGGACTCAACCGCACGGTTGAAGAAGATAACAGGGATTCCTGCTGCGCTTGCCTTGTCAACGATGGCCTGGGAAGCGTCTACGGAACCGGATGTTACGATGTTGACGATCAGAAGGTTGGTACCCTGTGCAATAGCGGTATCAATCTGTTCGTTCTGGGTGGTCTGGTTACTGTTACCGTCGTAATTCTGGAACTTGATACCTGCTTCGGTAAGTGCGCTGTCCAGTGCGGTACGTACGCTGGAGATGTAAGTATCACTGTAAGTATAATAGAATACACCTACGTTCAGCTCTCCGCCGTTCTTTCCGCCGTCTTTTCCGCACGCTACGATGCTGAGCATCATAATGCCGATCAACAGTAGTG
>ENA-UERY01002025-UERY01002025.1-human-gut-metagenome-genome-assembly--contig:-NODE-2025-length-10878-cov-2.700861_pt1 | contig 10878 bp, 6 predicted proteins | sample MGYA00242989_ERZ507990 | MGnify/ENA primary metagenome ERZ507990 (study PRJEB26167, sample SAMN06115529) | human gut metagenome | host: Homo sapiens | place: China:Fujian | collected 2015-08-26...
GTTCCATCCGTGTAGCCGCCGATGATACCGGCGGAAACGCAGGTCTTAACATGCTCCGCCGCCCAGGACGGAATTGCGGAAGCATCCTTGTAGTTGAGGCTTGCGGCCGCATAGCCGCGCGGCAGCAGGCGGCCGATCACCGTCATGACCTCTGCGCGGGTAATATCTGCGTCAGGATTGAAATACATCACGCCGCCGCGCGACTCGCCGGTCATGAAGCCGGCCTTTGCGACCGCGTTTACCGCACCGGCCGCCCAGGACGGGATGCTGTCGCTGTCCGCAAAGGCGGAAACGTCGGCAGACGAGGTGTCCAGTCCCAGAGTGCGTGCCATCGTGACCGCGAATTCCTTGCGCGTCAGATTGCGGTCGGGGTAAAAGTACATGCTGCCGCCCTTGCCTTCGCCCTTCATGATGCCGCGCGTGTTCAGCAGCGAGGCGTAGCCGCGCGCCCAGTGGGAGGCAGTGTCCGCGAAGGCGTTCGCCGCGCTTCCGGCCGTGACGGTCGCGCAGACGCGCGTGCGGTTGCCGGCATCGTCTGATACGTCGATGGTCACGGTATGTGTACCGGCGGCGAGTGCGCCGGTCGTAACGGTCAGGCCGGAGCCGTTCATGGCTGCGGCGCCGCTCTGCGTTTTTCCGTCGACCTTGGCCGTGATATTCGTCGCGCGAACGGGATATTTAGTGTTTTCCATGGTCGCGGTGCCCGAAATCGTGGCCTTCGCGCCTGCATCCACGGTCACGGCCGTGCTGTTCAGATGCACGGAGGGACAGTCGCTGTTCGTGGCCGCATGATGCGCGGTGAGCACGATCTGGTCGAGCAGGAGCGCGGAATGAGACAGACCGGAGCTGCTTTTCTCGAAATGCAGACCGGTGAACTGGACTGCGCCCTCGGGAACCGGGGCGGTCAGCTGCTTCCAGCTGTTCACCGTCGCGGCGGACAGGGGAGCGGTCAGCTCATTGCCTTCGGCGTCGGTAAAGACCGCCGTCAGCGTGCCGTGGGTGTTCTCCGAACGCGCCCACAGGGTCAGATATTTCATGTCCGCGACATCCGCCGGGGAAGCGGACAGAGTGAAGCCGTCCGTGCTTTCACCGTCCCACAGCGCCTTGAGCGAGCCGGTTCCGCGTGCGACCGAGGTATAGTCGGTGACGCGCGAGAGCGAAACGCCTTCCGAGGCGGTGAAGCCGCCGAGACCGTCCTCGAACGTCGAGACGAACGAGGCATCCTGCGGATCACCCATGCCGACGTTCACCGGAATGGACGCGCGCGTGTTTCCATAGGAGCAGGTGAGCGTGCCGTTCGCCATCGAGCTGCCCGCGGTGAACACGCCCTTTTCATCGACCGAGCCGATGCCGTTCGTTACCGTCCAGGTAAAGGCGGTGTCGGTCGAGGCCATTTTCTGACCGAGGTGGTAGCCGAGCGCATCGAGATCGATCGACTGGCCCGGCTTGACGCTGACAGAGGAGACTGACTTGCCGCCGGACTGGAGCGCGGTGGAGTGCACGTCACCCGTGACGCAGACGTTCATCGAGCCGGAAACCGAGCCGTTCGAGGCGGTGACGGTCGCGCTGCCGCTCTTCTGACCGGCAGTGAAGGTCTGTCCCTCTACCGTGCCCATGTCGTTCGAGACCTCAAGGACGAGATCGGACGGGGCTTCTGCCGGGCCGTAGGAAGCGTCCGCGCCCTTGATCGAGAACCAGGTGGACGCGCCGGGGAGAATGTAGCGGTAGCTCGGGGTGAGTACGGCATGGGCAGTCACGCCGTCCGAGGGGGTGTTCGCGGTAAAGAAGATGTAGTTGGCGCAGGCGCGCTGCGAGCCGTCCGAGGGACTCGAGATGAGCGAGGTCTCGCTCGCGCCGGGCTGGCGCAGCGCCATGGCGGAGGAGCCGCCGCCGTCGAGACAGAGTGCGCGCACACAGCCAAGCTCCTTGAGTTCCTCGCCGAGTTCCGCCGCAGTCAGGCCGGTGCTGACCGAGGACTGGTTGCCATCGATCTCGTACAGGACGACCGTGCCGTCGCTCTTGACGCCGATGGCGCTGCGCGCGCGGCGCGAAGACGCGGCATCGATGCCGGAGGTCGTGACCGTGCCGTCGTCGATGAGCAGCTTGCCGCCAACGGCATATTCGACCTCGCCCCATGCCGGGTCTGCGGCGGTGATGGAGAGCGTGACCTCCTCGCCGACCGGGAAATCGACCCACGAGGGGACGTTCGCGCCGTCGGATTTGGTGAGTACCATCTGGTTCTCACCGATGGCGAAGGAGGACGAGCCGGTTCCCTTGCTCACGACCTTGAGCCGAACCGAGCCGCCGGCCTTGACCTGGGTGGAGTCCTCGCGCTCGAGCACGATATAGCTGCCCTTGGCGGCGAAATGGGTCGCTTCGTCGTAGTTGCGGTCGAGCAGGTACGCACCGGCGGTCGTGCGCGTTTTGTTGAAGTAAGAGACCGAGCAGGAGCCGCTTGCGCCCGTGATGCGGATGCCCATTGTCGGGCGGCCGATGACGGCGGTGCCGTCCTTCTTGAAGCCGACGGCGTACTGCCATGCATCGGAGGAGACGAGCGTTCCCTTGTCGATGACCAGACCGATGGGGACGCCGCTCGACATGACGAAAAAGTCGGCGTTCGTGCCGCCGATAACGGTCTTGCCCTGGTTTTGCAGGTATTTGACGGCGTTTGTGATGGTGGCCTTGCTGCCGTAGACCGTGTCGCCGGCGTAGACCATGACGGGGGAGACGCCGGTGTTCGGCTCGTATGTCAGCACGTTTGCGCGCTGCACACCGGCGGTGTTTTTACCCTCGGTGCGTGTGTAGGTCAGTCCTTCGCCGACCGGATAGGACCAGCTGAAGCCGTTGGTGAATGCAGCAGACGCCGCAGCGGTGACCAGCTGCGTCATGGCGAGCGCCGCAGCGGCAAGCCGGAAGGTGGTTTTACGTTTCATTCTCATATCATACCTCGAGTTTCTGCGTGGAAAAAATAAAAGCGGCATACCGGAGACCGGTACGCCACCTATTGTAAACGCTCATGAAGTATTTGTCCAGAAGAAGGACAAATATTTCATAATTTTAACGGCAGGCAGAAGCCTGTTTTTTTTAACCCTCAGCAGAGGGTGAATGGTTTCGCCGATACAGCGGCGCAGCCGCTGGAGGCGACTTTACGCTCGAGGTGAGCGTGCACAATGGCCGCCTTCGGCGGCCGGGGGTGTCGGTGCCCACCGACAGGGGCAAAAGGGGACAGGACACCAGAATGGTTTCCTGTCCCCTCTTGACTCCCCTGACCTTCCTTTGGACGCGACTCCCTTCGGTCGCGCGTCTAAATGCGAGGGGCCCACAGGGACGTCCGGTAATCCAAGAGTACACACTTGATCGAAGCGGAGCTTTTCGCAGCGCCAAACAAGCGCCCTACACCGTCTGGCCGCGCACTGTTATGCGCGGCGGTTTACGCAAGCTGACTTCAGGGTCTGAAAGCGTCCCAAAAGCGAACCGACGCACGGAACCGAGCCCCCGTTTCCCCCGTTTAGCCGCGAATGCTTCGCTGAGCGGCCAGCGGAAGGTCAAAGGGGTGTCAAGAGGGGACATAGGAAACCGCAGGTGTCCTACGTCCCCTTTTGTTCCCGCCGGTGAACACCGGCACCCCCCCGCCGCCGAAGGCGGCCACTGTGCACGCTCACTTCGAGCGTAAAGTCGCCTCCACCGGCGAGCCGCTGTATCGGCGGAAGGTCAGCCGTCTGCTGACGGCAAAGCAGTCAAGGGCCGCTGCCCTCGGAAGCGTCCCCCTCGGCGGCCACGCCGATCTGCTCCACCGCGTGAACGGTCAGGTCGAGCACGGCCGCGCCGTCCTTCTCCTCGAGCGCGCTGCGCAGCGAAAGCACGCGTCCTCCGTCTGTTTCGCGGATGACCGCCCCCAGCGCCCGGCGCACCATCTCCGTGCGCTCCTGCGCCGCCGTCACGGTCTCCGGCTCTGCGTCATAGTACCGATAGGTCTGCACGAAAACCGTCACCGGCAGACGAACGCTCTCGCTCAGCCGCCATGTTTTCGCTTCTATCATTTTATCACAGGTCCCCCCTGCAATACCAGTACCAAAATACAATTTTTTCGTCATTTTTCCAATGCTAATCGACATAAGTCGACACGTTTTCCTGTAATAGGATTTTTTTGCCTTTCTCAACGGCCGCACCGACCGCGCCCGGCGCACGGTATACGCCTCGACCGTCCCCTCCGCCCGAACCGTGTGCGGGAGACCGTTCTCCCTCGTCGGCGGCACGAGACTGTCGATCAGCACCTCTCCCGTCTCCACCGCATCCCCGGCCCGCACGAGCGCCTCGCCGCGCAGCGCGCGCACCTGCCGCACCACGCCCCCGTGCGACGCGACGATGCGCATCGGGTGCGCTTCATCCGCGACCTCGGGCGCGGCCGCCCCGGCGTGCGCCGTCACCGTCAGGCTGTTCCCGCGCAGATTCAGCGCGAAAAACGTAATGTCCGGGTCCCACACCATCATCTGCCGCCGGATGGACGGCGTGTCGATGCTGCGCAGCGGCGTGCCGATGTCCACGCCGAGCGAAGCGAGCTTGCTCATGACCGCGTCCTCGCCGAGCGAGGGCGAAATGTCTGTGCGAATCTCCCACACCCGCGTGCCGACAAGGTACGCCATGACGCAGAACGCCGCCAGCCCTGCCAGCAGCGCCGTCCGCGGCAGCAGCCGCGCGAGCACGAAGGGTACGCCGTGCCGCTTGAGAATGTGCACCCGGCAGCCGGTACGGCCCATGCACGAGCGCAGTTTTCGGAAGTCGCCGAGCGACAGCGTCGCATCCATCCTGTCCCACGACACGCGCTCCATGCGCCGCAGCCGCACGCCGCCCTGCGTGCAGGCATTGAGGAAGCGCGGTAGGCTCGCGCCCGTCACGCGCACGCGCACTTCCCCCGCCGTCCGCCGCAGCAGCCGCTCGATCATTCCGCTCCCTCCTCTCCCGGCAGGAACGCGACCGAGCGGATGTCTCCCTCGACCGCCAGCTCTCCGAGCGTCAGCGCGGTCAGATGCAGTCCCTCGCCCTCGATGCGCACCTCGCACCGGCGGCATCTCGCGCGCAGCACGGTCTCATCATATTCCACGATGCCGCAGTGGTTCTCTATCGTCGCCAGATGCCGCCCGAGCAGCTCGACCTGCGGCTCGAACAGTTCAAATCCGTCAAACGCCATAAGCATTCCCCCTTCGCTAACTGTATGCGCATATGCGTTCCGATTTGCGCATAACTTTTCCACAGGAGGTGGATAACCTTGCGCATTCTCTGTGTGCTGCTGCTCGTGCTGCCGCTGCTGTTCCCGGGGCCGTGCGCCGAGGGAGTGCGGCGCGGCCTTGCCCTCGCGGCAGGCTCGGCGCTCCCGGCGCTGTTCCCGTTCTTCGTGGCCGGAGAGCTGCTGACCGTCTCTCATGCCGACCGGGCACTGCTGCGCCGCATTTACGCTCTGCCGCAGGCCGGAGCCGCGCCCGTCGTGCTCGGTCTGACGGGCGGCTATCCGGTCGGCGCGGCGGTATGCGCCTCGCTGCTGCGCGAGGGACGGCTGTCCGCCTCGGACGCCCGGCGCGAGGCGCTGTTCTGCTCGTGCGCAAGTCCCGGCTTCTGCATCGCGCTTGCCGGCGTCACGCTGTTCGGTTCGGCGAAAACCGGCGCGCTGCTCTACGGCATACAGGCCGTCTCCGCCCTGTTGACCGGTATTTTTGTTTCCCGTGGAACGGAGAACGGACAAACGATACCGGTATCTTCCGAACCTTCCGACAGCAGACCGTTCTCCGTCGCATTCTGCTCGGCCGTGCGTCATGCGGCGGCGGTCTCGCTCGATGTCACGGCCTTTCTCGTGACCTTCTCGGTCGTGCTCACGCTCATGGAGCCGGCCTTTTCCCGCGCTCCGGCGCTGCGGCTGCTGTCCGGCCTGCTCGAGCTGACGAGCGGTCTGGCTACGCTTTCCGGGGCATTTCTCCCCAAAAATACGCTTTTCGTGCTTGTTTCGTTCCTGCTCGCCTTCGGCGGCGCGTCCGTCCTGATGCAGATGCAGGCTGTCGCGTCCGCAAACGGTCTCGCCCTGCCCGGCCTTGTCCGCGCCAAGCTCCTGCACGGCGCTCTCGCCGCCGCCCTCAGCGCCGCGCTCTGCCGTGCATTCCCGTCCTGTGTTCCGGCTTTCGTCTCTGCGAGACCGGTCTCCTCGCCCTCCGCCGTCTCCGCAGGCGTGCTCGCGGCTGTTACCGTTTTGTACATATTTTACTCTGGTAAAAAGCGAGACGATACGCTATAATTAGATTATTAGTATTTAAGGAGTTGACTCTCGCATGAAGCTGAGCAAGCTGCTGCGTAAAGATATCGAGCCGCGCTGCACCTACTGTGCCCACGGCAGCCCCCTCGCGGACGGAAAGCGAATCGCGTGCCGCAAGCGCGGCGTGATGGACGCCGCCGACCACTGCCGTTCGTTCCGCTATGACCCGCTGCGCCGCGTTCCGGCAAAGCCGGCCGTTCTGCGCGAAAAATTCACCAACGCTGACTTTTCTCTGGGGGACACGGACGATGAAAAATGAAATACTCCGCCGGCTGAGCGCGCTCGCGCTCGGTCTGGCGCTGCTGCTGAACGCCGCGCCCCTGCCGCAGGCCTTTGCGGTCGAGGATGACACCGACGCCTCGTCCTCTGACAGCGCGGACAGCACCGATACGACCGACAAAACTGTGGTTACGACGGCGGACAGCGACCCGACGGTCACGGCAGCGGCCGCGAACGCGCCTGCTCTCGACGCGACGGCCGCCCTGCTCGTCAGCCCGGAAAGCGACATGGTGCTCTATGAGAAGAACGCGGACGAAAAGCGCTACCCCGCCTCGACCACCAAGATCATGACCGCCCTGCTGACGCTCGAGAACGTCTCCGACCTGAGCGCGGTCGTGACCGCCGAGGCCAGCGACTTCGAAAACGTGACCGCGGACAGCTCGAACGCCGGCATCAAGCTCGGCGAGCAGGTCACGGTCAAGGACCTGCTGTACGCGCTCATGCTGCCCTCCGCGAATGAGGCGGCCTACATGCTCGCGCGCCACGTCAGCGGCAGCTGGGAGCAGTTTGTCGACATGATGAACGAACGCGCCGCCGAGCTCGGCTGCACCGGCACGCACTTCTGCAACCCCTGCGGCCTGCACGAGGACGACCACTACACCACCGCGCACGACCTGTACCGCATCGCCAAGCAGGCCATGAAGGACGCGACCTTCCGCGACATCGTGAGCACCGTGCAGCACCGCATGGCAAAGACCAATCTGCACGAGGAGCGCATCATCCTCACCACCAACCAGCTGATCTTCAGCTCGTTCCAGCCGTGGAGCTACGCAAACTGCCTCGGCATCAAGACCGGCCATACCTCGCAGGCAGGCAACTGCTTCGTCGGCTACGCCGAATACGGCGACGCAAAGCTGTTCTCGGTCGTGCTCGGCTGCTCGAGCAGCTCGAAGGAATACCCGACCATCGCCGCCAGCTTCACCGATACCAAGAGCCTGTGCCAGTGGGGTTTTAAGAACTTCACCTCCAAGACTCTCGCCCGGCAGGGCGAGGAGGTCACCTACACCAAAGTCAAGCTCTCGACCGATACCAACCAGGTCATCCTCATCGCCAAGAACGATCTCGTTTCCCTGCTCCCCAAGGAGCTTGACGTAAAGGATCTCGAGCTTCAGTCTGATATCCCCGAGGAGGTCGCCGCTCCCATCAAGGCCGGCGATACCATCGGCAGCGTGACCTATACCTATGACGGCCGCGACTACGGCACGGTCGAGCTTGTCGCCCTCAACGACATCTCGCGCAGCACGGTCCTGTTCTACGCGGACAAGCTCAGCTCGTTCTTCCAGAGCATCGTGTTCAAGGTACTGCTGCTCGCCGCCGCAGCCTTCTTCCTGCTGCATATCTTTACGGGTCTTGTCTTTGGCGGTGTCCGCCGCCGCAGACGGCGCCGTTCCTCCCGCTCGCGCTATAATGACAGCACCTATCAGCGCCGCCACAGAAAATAAACAAAAACAAAAGGACAGAGCCCTTTTCCGGGTTCTGTCCTTTGCTTTCTTGCGTTATTTGTCGAAGTCTGTTATACTGACAGCAGGCACTGTCACAGATGGCAGGCGGTTGACCCCTTTCCTCGGGAAGGGGGGTGTTGCGTATGGGTAAGAAACTCTTTCGTTTCTTCGTATGCTCAGCATTTGTGTTATACGTATTCGTCGTATACACTAAGTGACCGCCTCACCCTGAGAAAGTAAGCGGTCACTTAGTGACTAAAATCTTCTAAGGGGTTAACCGTCTGCCGACAGTGCCTCTTTGTATTTTCAGTATACCTGTTATTTCTGCTGTTGTCAAGCCGTCCTTCGGGGCGGCTTTTCTGTTTACAGCATGCTCATGAACTCGTCGCCGGTGATGGTCTCCTTCTCGAGCAGATGATGCGCAAGGCGGTGCAGCACATCCATATTGTCCTGCAAAATCTTGATGGCCTTTTCGTGTGCAGCCTTGACGGTCGCGATGACCTCTTCGTCGATCTGCGCGGCGGTCTCAGCCGAGCAGGCAAGGGTGGTATCGCCGGAAAGGTACTGGTTCGTAACGGTCTCGAGCGCGACCATGTCGAATTTGCGGCTCATGCCGTAGCGGGTGATCATCGCGCGTGCGAGCTTGGTCGCCTGCTCGATGTCGTTGGACGCGCCGGTCGTGATCGAGCCGAAGATCAGCTCCTCAGCCGCACGGCCGCCGGTGAGTGTGGCGAGCTTGTTCAGCAGCTCGTCCCGCGTCATAAGATTATGCTCGCCCTCGTCCACCTGCATGGTGTAGCCGAGCGCGCCCGAGGTGCGCGGAACGATGGTGATCTTGGTGACGGGCGCAGAGTTGGTCTGCTTGGCCGCGACGAGCGCGTGGCCGATCTCGTGATAGGAGACGATCTCCTTCTCCTTTGCGCTGAGCACGGCGTTCTTGCGCTGCGCACCGGCGATTACCGTCTCGACGCTCTCCTCGAGGTCAGCCTGCTCAACAGCGCTGCGTCCGAGACGGACGGCACGGAGCGCGGCCTCGTTGATGATGTTCGCAAGGTCAGCGCCGGACGCGCCCGAGGTCGCGCGCGCGATGGCGTTGAAGTCGATGTGCCCGGTCATATGCACATCCTTGGCGTGCACCTTGAGGATGGCGATACGGCCCTGCAGATCGGGCAGCTGAACGGGGATGCGGCGGTCGAAGCGGCCGGGACGCAGCAGCGCCGGGTCGAGCGACTCCGGGCGGTTGGTCGCAGCGAGGATGACGACGCCCTTGGTGCCGTCGAAGCCGTCCATCTCGGTCAGGAGCTGGTTGAGCGTCTGCTCGCGCTCATCGTTGCCGCCCATGCCCGCGCCGTCGCGCTTTTTGCCGATGGTGTCGATCTCGTCGATGAACACGATGCAGGGCGCCTTCTCGCCCGCCTGCTTGAACAGGTCGCGCACCTTGGCCGCGCCCATGCCGACGAACATTTCAACAAACTCCGAGCCGGAGATGGAGAAGAACGGAACGTGCGCCTCGCCCGCGACGGCCTTGGCGAGCAGGGTCTTGCCGGTACCCGGAGGGCCGACGAGCAGCGCGCCCTTGGGCAGCTTCGCGCCGATGGCGGCGTATCGGTTCGGGTTGTGCAGGAAGTCAACGATCTCGGTCAGAGCCTCCTTGGCCTCGTCCTGACCGGCGACGTCAGCGAAGGTCTTGCCGGTCTCGCTCTCGGCGTAGATCTTCGCGCCCGACTTGCCGAAGCTCATCATGTTGCCGCCCATGTTTTTCATCATTTTCTTCTGGAGCCACTGGCCGACGGCGATAATGAGCACAATCGGCACGATATAGCTGACGAGCATGCTGACGAGCGGCGAAGCCTGCGTAGGGATCTCGGCGGCGAACTTGACGTTGCCCTTCAGCAGGCGGTCAACAAGCGCGTCATCCGGGAAGATGCCGGTCTTGTAGAGGGCGGTTTTGCCCTTGTCGTCCTTCGCTTCAAAAACGATCTCGTGGTCCTGACTGTCGTAGGAAACGGTTTCGACCTTTCCGTCGTCCACCATGCTGACCAGCTCGTCGTAGCCGATCTCGGTCACCTGCCTGCTGAGCAGAGACGGGAAGAACAGCCAGTTGAGCAGCATCAGAACGATGAGCGTCACAGCGTAGTAGAAGATCAGCGGTCTTTTAGGGGACTTCTGCCCCTTGTTTGTTGGCATATGGATTCACCTGTCCTTTGTCGGGAGAGCGCGGCGCACCGCGCGCAGTGCTTTGGGATTACTATATAATATACGCCGTTTTTTCATCCTGCGTCAATGGTTCAAATGTGAACATTTTGCAAATTGTCCCCCACCGGGCATCGGCCCTTTCTTTTATACCGTCGGCAGACGGTAAACCTTCCGCCGATACAGCGGTGCGCCGCTGGAGGCGGCTTTACGCCCTCGGAGGGCGTGGACAATGGCCGCCTTCGGCGGCGGGGAGCGCCGGTGTTCACCGGCGGGAAACGCCGTGCCCACGGCGAGGGGCAAAAGGGGACAGGACACCGTATGGTTTCCTGTCCCCTCTTGACTCCCCTTACCTTCCTTTGCGCTGACACATCGGAGATGTGCAGCGAAACGGGAGTTACGGGGGCTCGGTTCCGTGCGTCGGGCAGGTTTTTGGAAGCCTTATTGCCCTGAATTTTCCTTGCGTAGCTCGCCGCGCATAACAGTGCGCGGCCAGACGGTGCAGGGCGTTCGCCTTGTCCTGCGAAAAGCTCTGCTTCGATCATGGGTGTGCCCTTGGAGCACCAGACGTCCCTGTGGGCCCCCCGCATTTCGCCGCGCGACCGCAGGGAGTCGCGGCGCAAAGGAGGGTTTGGGGGAGTCAAGAGGGGGCAAGGGAACCATACG
>ENA-UERY01002028-UERY01002028.1-human-gut-metagenome-genome-assembly--contig:-NODE-2028-length-10864-cov-3.583851_pt1 | contig 10864 bp, 9 predicted proteins | sample MGYA00242989_ERZ507990 | MGnify/ENA primary metagenome ERZ507990 (study PRJEB26167, sample SAMN06115529) | human gut metagenome | host: Homo sapiens | place: China:Fujian | collected 2015-08-26...
GCGGGCAGATACTCTGCCTGAACGGGAATTATGATCCTGTTCGCAGCGGCCAGCCCGATTCCCAAGTTCGCACAGGTTGTTGTTTTGCCAACGCCGCCTTTCTGGTTGGCGATGGCGATGATTTGCGTGTTCATTGACTTCACCTCATTTCTAATTGTTGCTGTTGCTTCTGGAAATAGAAAAAGCCGCCACTTCAAAATTAACAGTGAAGTGACGGCTCTTTCTATCGCCGGAATACGAGTTCCTGAAATGAAAAAAGCACCCAGCATTTATACTGTGTGCTACATCAAATTCATATTCAATTATTCAAATTAGCTCAAACTATGCCAAACTGCCACAGCCAAAAAACGAGGGGAAGGAGGGCTGAAAAGCACCCCAAAAATTGGATGAAATCGGCTCTCGTTTTTCCAAATTTGGTCAAACTATATCAGCCCGTTTAGGTATAAGAAAACCCCGGAAAACCTTGATTTTCCGGGGTTTTGTAAACCTTTTGATATAGTCTGAGCAGTCGATTATCGCTTGCTGAACTGCGGAGCGCGACGAGCTGCTTTGAGACCGTACTGCGCGAGTCTTTGAGCTGTTTTCCCTTGATACTCCGGGCTTTTCCGGCTTTCTGCCTCTCAGTTATCCGGTGTGCGGACCATAAAAAACGGCCTTTTTTCATTCAGCGATAGCCTGATGAAACGCACCATTTACTACCCCAAACAACTCCTCTGGTTTATTATACTTCACTTTTGCATAGATGTCCATAGTTGTTTTGCTGTTTTCGTGTCCGGCAAGGTATTGTACTGTCTTTGGATCAACGCCCGCATAGAGAAGATTGGTGATGTAAGTGTGCCGCAGCTGATGAGGTGTCACATCAAAGTCCAGCGTATATTTGATTTGGGGTTGATTCTTCTGGGTCATACCCAGCGTTGGAGTAACCGTATATTTGATACTCTCCCCATTTACATACTTATAATAGTTCCGGGGCTTAGTGGAGCGGACAACGACATACTGCCACACTCTTTGGAACTGCGAGGCAGCCAGTGGCTCTCCTTTGCTGTCAGCGATCACATAATCTGATATGGAATTTTCTTTCGTTTCTCTCAGACAATCCACCAAACACTTCGGTATCGGAATATCCCTTTTTGCCGCCGGAGTCTTTAGCACCGTAGAAACCACGGGTCTGTTATGCTCTGTACGCCATGCCCGCCTCACCGATAGATAAGGTGTATCCTCGTCCAGAAACACACAATCCCATTGCAGTGCAAGAATTTCTTCCCGACGCAGACCGGAATACAAACCGAGCATAATAAACAAATATGGAGGAAGCCCCTTGACTGTATCCAGAAGCACGGCTACCTGCTGATCTGTCAATGCCTCTCTCTTTTTTGATGGTTTTCCGCCCTTGCCCGATATTCCCACACAGGGATTGTGTTCAAGAATTTGGTTTCTCTCTGCCGCATAAAAAATGCACTTGAGCAGCATATTGACCTTATTGTATAAGCCTTCCGATTTCTTTGACAATGGAACAAGCGCCAGCCGAATATCGTCAGCAGTCACTTCTTCCATATACATCTCTCCCAGAGGTTTTATGATATAGTTTGTCATATCCCTCGTATAACCTCTGAGTGTAGACGCAGACACCTTTGCCGACTGCATCAGCAGCCACTTCTCTCCATACTCGGCTACTGTCGGGTGCTGCCGGTGAAAGATAATTTCTTCCACCTGCTTCCGGGCCTCTAACTGCTTCTCATACAATTCTTCACAAGTTGCGGCATACAAACTCAACTCTTTGCCATCTGCATCCGTAATCCTGGTTCTGTAATATTGGATTCCTTTCAATGTAATGGTCCCGTACTTCGGGATCTGTGTTTTCTTTTTTGCCATCTTTGATCGTCCTTTCTTGATAATGTGTAGTCTCCGTATCTACACTCTCTTTTTATCAGAAAGCCTCGATTTAATCAAAGATACGGCTGAGGTAAAACAAAGAGCGAGACATCCTTGCCTCGCTCCTGCTTCATTTCCTATTTGTTATTACTGTGCTGCATCCCAGCTTGCAAACGCACAGTTCATTGATCTGACCAGCTCATCTGGTCTGTTGTACTTAACCTTTGCATAAATGTCCATGGTAATCTTGCTGCTTTCATGGCCTGCCAGGTATTGAACCGTTTTGGGATCTACCGATGCATGAATGAGATTGGTAATGTAAGTATGCCGCAGCTGATGGGGTGTTACTTCAAAGTCCAGACTGTAAACCACTTTTCCGTTATGAGCGGCCTTTTCTCCCAAGACAGGTGTGACAGTATGCTTTACTCTTTTTCCATCTTCATACCGATAATAGCTCCGCTCCTTGACCGTCCTCGTAACAATATACTGCCAAAGTCGCTTAAACTGCGTGTAGGACAGCGGTTCGCCATCCCGGTTTGAAACCACATACTCCGAAGTCGAAGTTTCCTTTGCTGCTTTCAAACACTCAGCCAAGCAAACAGGAAGGGGGATATTTCTCTCCGCAGCCTTGGTTTTCAATTCATCCGAAATCACAGGTCTGTTATGTTCGGTGTGCCATGCCCGTCTTACTGTCAGATATGGAGTATCTGTATCCAGATATACTGAATCCCATTGCAGAGCAAGAATTTCTTCCCGGCGTAGCCCTGCATATAAACCAATCATGACAAAGACATAAGGCGGCAAATCTCGGATAGCATCCAAAAGGCGTGCTGCCTGTTCATCTGTCAAAGCCTGACGATCCTCTTGTGGAACACCGCCACCTTTTGTCGTGAGATAAATCGTCGGGGTATGGTCAATGATCCTGCTTTCCATCGCTGCGCGAAAGATAGATTTGTAAAGGATTACCACAGATTTATAAACCGATGCAGATTTCTTGGAAACCGGAACAAGGGCAAGCTGAATATCATCCAGGCTAACCTCACCCATCCGTTTATCTCCCAATTCCGCTATAATATGCCGCCTGACCTTTGAGGTGTAATCCGTCAAAGTAGTAGCTCGTACATGAACCGACTGCATCAGCAGCCACTTTTCACAATACTCTGCAACTGTGGGCGTTTTCCGATGAAAAGTGGCATTCTCAATCTGTTCCAACGCAAGCGTTTCTTTGTTGTATAGTTCTTCAGGTGTTTTTGCGTAGATAGCTACGAGCTTACCATTCGTGTCTTTGATTCTGGTCCTATAATATAGGACACCTCTTTTCATAACTGTGCCATATTGAGGAAGCATTATTTTCCTATTTGCCAATTCCTCCACCTCCTAAGAATATACTCCAGCGCTGTATCTATGTTTTATCAGACCATTATGATTTCGACAAGGATACGGACCAGCTCACACTCCTGCTCTGCGAGGTTTACGATAAGTTGCGTTCTTTTCTGCTGGCTTTGCTCTGTGGGTGCATTTTGCGATATACTCCTGAAGGCCCGCCGCAGTAAAATACACACAGCCATTCTGAACATACTGCACATAAGAAATAAGACCATTGTTACGGGCCGCGTCCAGCGTTGCAATGCTGATACCTAAAATTTCTGCTGCTTCTTTTCGTGTAATAAGTTTTTCCATAAAGCATATTTCCTCCAATCTGTCAAGTTTGTCATCGTGTTTGTTCAAAGCCACATGAATACGCTGGCAGCCGAAACTGCCAGCGCATGGTATCTGATTTTGAACAGGAAGCTGCAAACGCTTCCTATTTATATAACTCAGCTTTCATCACATTTGCCACGCCCCCTGACGATGGGAACACAACAGGTCTCCGCTGGCGCGGCTGTCATAACTCCGCAGCACCGTTCATATCGTGTGCCGCAGGGTTCCCCCCAAGTCTTTGGCGGGCCGTGAGGAAGTATCTTTAAGCCCCCATGCAGTCATCGCGCCGAATCTGCCACAATCCGTTTTATGAAATCGTAGATCGCTCCGAAGAAGTCTTTTCATCACCTCCCTGACTGCTCCATCTTCGCGGCGTTTCATATTCGCTCGTACATGGGTTATGTACCTGTTGTGCTGTCTATTCGATTGTCAATGTACTGATGAAGGAGGAAAACTTGTCCTTCTTATTAACACTGACAAAAAAGGCAAAAAACAGGCGCATCAAATGAAATTTTATCAAAAATATTTTACAAGCTGCTTTAATCCACGGCGGATACTGTCTCGGACACGGCTTGGGTCTACACCTTCTACTTCGGCAATTTCATTTACCGTCATTCCCAGATAGTATCGGGCATAAATTCGCTTTGCCTGTTTCTCCGGCAGCTTCATCACAGCGGCATAGACCTGCTCCTGAAACTGTTTTTCCTCCAGAAGCATCTCCGGTGTTTGCGGCTTCAATAGCACCGCATTTTCAATGCCATTCTCGCAATCCAGAGAATACTGTGCTTTATAACGATACATCTTTCGCTCATACGCAGCCTCCGCACGTTCAGCTGCTCGAATAGTCTCCATTACTTCCTCTGTCACATCTACAAAAAAGTCTGTTGTATAAACATCAGGATAAAGTTCCCGAAGGTTAATTTTCTTCATTATGTACCTCCATTTCGATTCACGGGTGATTGACGGGTGAATCGAATGGAGGCGGAGACCGACACCGGCAGACAACCGGGTCATCTCCGAAAAAATGGCAACAAAAAACGCCAGATTTCCGTGAGGGAAAACTGGCGCGCCAAGAACAGCCATTATTATACTGAATTACATGGAACGATAATGCCGATGCAATGTTATACTTGCCCGGAGGAGGAGCAATGCTTTTTTTAACTGATGTAGATCATGTGAGCTTTGAAAAAGCAAACGAGACACGGCAAAATAACCTCCAATCGGCTACCGTGTCCCTGCAAGTCGTCATTGGTTTGTGTAGACGCAAAGAAACGGCGGCTCTGAAAATCAAAGCCGCCGTTTCAAATGGGCGTGTTGATAGGCTGCTGTACGACGGCTTTTTTTCTTTTGCCGTCGTGCGGCAGCTTGTTCCTTTTGCGCTTATCTTAACAAGCAATCCTCACAGAAATGTCACTGACACACGCTGTTTCGACAGAATAATGGGCTGAAATCTCACGAACCTGTGAGATTTGAAAAACCGGGAGAATAATCTCCCGGTTTTCATCGCAAATATTTAATTCTGCCGCAGTCTCTCTACAACGCTTTGCTTAACATTTTGCATGAAAGTTATGACGGGGGTTGCCAAGCAGACCAGCAAAACAATAGCTGCGACAACCAACAGAGAAATTACAGGATAGTGAAAAGCTGCATAAGGAACCATTCTTCTAAAGGCTGAGTATATTGGAATATATATCGCTGTTCCCAGTGTGGCAAGCAGTAGGAAAGAAATACTCCAATAATACCCGCCTTCCCAAAGCAATACATTTCTAATTTGCTTTTTCGTCATTCCTATACTTTCAAGTGTTGCAAATTCATGTTTCCGAGTATTTACACTAACAACCATTGTGTTAATGAAATTCATAATTCCTATCAGCAAAAATACAGCGGACAACCCTGCGGCTATAATCCTTGAGGTCAGCAAATATCCGGCCATTTCTTGCTGCTTTTCATATCGTGACAGAATCGTAATGCCCGGTGACGAAGCAGTAATGGATTGAAGCTGCTCCATAATCCCTTTGTCATAACTGCTATCAATCGTATCAAAAGCAATCCGAAAGATTTTGGTTTCTCCAGACAACTTCTCTATTGCCTGCTCACTGATATACAAATCAGGGGCAGTACCTCTCTCATTTCCTCGACCACTCTGAAAATCAGCGTCCAGAAAGCCAGTTGCCACTGTAAAGACCTGTTCCCCGGACTCACCGACAACGGTGATTGCTTGCCCTGGCTGAATCAATAGGTTTCCCTCATCATCCGTCATAGCGGACAAAACCACCAACTCTCCCTTTTCAAAGGCGGTTAAGTCAATAGGCTTATCAAGCGTTTTATTAAGTTCTTCGATATATCTGGAATCTATTCCGTAAACGCCGCTCCAAAAATTATCTGTATAGTTTTTTCGTGTTTCCGCATTTGAAAAATCAAGACCTGATACGCCATCCAAGGAATCAATATATTTCCCGAATACATTTTCGTCGTAAATGACATCCATAGTGGGCCACGGTGAAGCAGAATAAGTGACGCGCAGATTTTCAATTCCCTGCATTGTTTCAATTTGCTGCAACATTTCATCAGAGAGCAGGTTTCCTTCTTCGGAAATGCTGTAAGTCAATGCGAAATCACTTTCTCCCCATTGATTTACAAAATTGTCGGGACTTAGGCTTGATAGTAGACCAGCAGAAACCAAAAACAATATTAAGCCTAAAAATAAGGACGCAAAAGTAAGGAAAGCGCTTTTAGGGTTTCTAAAAATATTATCTCGTGCCATCCGAGATAATTTTGTTCTATGGCTCTTATGATCTCGGTAACTCCTTGTATTTGCCTCCGTATAGCGTGAAGCCGCAACAGGAGAAATACTTGCAGCTATTTTCGCTGGTTTCATGCTGCCGATGATTGCAGTAAAAAATGTGAAGATTGCGGCACCCGCAAAAATAATGGGGGAAAAGGACACTATCTCCCCAAGGTCTGTATCGCTTGAGTACATCATATTCATGGCAAACGGAACAAGTCCAAGCGAAACAATACCACCGACAATCAGGCCGCTGGGAATACCGATCACCGCCGTTCTGAATATTTGAGAACGCACGATCCGCTTGATTTGTCTTTTTGTCGTGCCTATCGTTTTAAGCTGTCCATAGAATTGTGTATCTCTTGAAATTGAGATATACAGAATGTTATAAATCAGCAAATAGCCGCTGATAATGATAAAGACGATAATAGCAGCCAGTGGAAGAACAATGGTGGTGGAATTGCTCTGAGCAATAGGTACAATTTCAAAGGACTGACTTTCTGTAAACGAAATCTTCCGTTTTAGTTTTTCACAGGATCGCAGGGCATTACTGTCATCAGAAAAAGAAATCATTGCGGTAGACACACTATCAAAGGGAAGCCCTGTTTGTGTTGCAAAAAGCTCCGAAACATAAGCGGCACCACGGTTGCCTGCACGTGAAGCCGAATAATCTGTGTAATAGCCCGACAAAACAAATTCATCGGAGATATATTGATAATCTGTTCCGAGTTGATAGGAAAGGGAAATATTCATCCCTATCTGTGGATCATCAATCCCCATTGCACGCAAAGCCCATGTAGGGAGCATAATTTCATTTTTTGCTTGCGGATAATCTCCGTGTATATCCGAAATTGTTGGTACACGGTGTTCTTGCCATTCTGTTTCGTCTATCCAGGTAATACTCAGCAGGGCATCGTCCATTCCAGATGTATCAATGCTGCCCAATCTCTGACTGACACCAACTACGGATACCAAGCTGGATCGGCTCAATTCTTCATATTGTTCTTCTGAGAGGCTTGTAATTGCCACATCCGCAGTCGTGCCCATCGCACGAATTTGCTGCATTTGATAGGTTTCAAAATAACTGCACCCCAAACTAAATACAGATGTAATCATAAAGGCGGTCAAGAATAATGCGATGGTAACGAAAACATTTCTCTGCTTATTAGCGCGGTAGCTTCTTTTGGCAAGACGATTGATTGTTGCCTGATTATTGTTCCCAAATAAAATATCATCCATCAATGTCACCCCCTGTCACTGTGCGATTTTTCCGTCCTCAATACGGATAATTCGGTCGGCAAGCTGGGCAATTTCATTGTTATGGGTAATCATTACAAGCGTTTGATGGAACTTCTGACTTGTAACTTTCAGCAAACCAAGAACATCACTACTTGTCCGGCTATCCAAATTGCCTGTCGGTTCATCTGCAAGTATAATAGCTGGTTTGGAAACAAGGGCGCGGGCAATCGCTACACGCTGCTGCTGGCCGCCGGACAGATTGTTAGGCATACTGTTCAGCTTCCCATCGAGAGCCAACATTTTCACGACTTCATCCATAAACCGCTTGTCCACGGTATCACCATCCAGCTCCACCGGCAGGACAATATTTTCATAGACATTCAGCACAGGAACAAGATTGTAATTCTGAAAGATAAACCCGATGTTACGTCTGCGGAAGATGGTAAGCTGTTCATCCTTGAGTTTCGATAATTCTTTCCCTTTTACTTTAATACTGCCGGAAGTTGGCGTATCTAACCCGCCCATCATGTTCAGCAAAGTAGACTTACCGCTGCCGGAAGTACCAACAATGGCAACAAATTCACCTTCCTCAATGGATAGGGTCACGCCATCCAATGCTTTTGTAATGTTCGGTTCGGTGCCGTAATATTTCTTCAAATCTGTCGTTTGTAATATGTTCATATAGAACACCACCCTTTCTTTTTGATGGCTCTATCATAAAAGGTAAACCTCACAGAAATGTCACGGGAAACAAAATACCTCTGTTTAATTAAAGCTCAAATGTCATAGGCCTGTGACATTTTGTTTTTTAGCGTACTTATTTTATTGTCGAGGCAGAAAGACGGAAAAAGTTGAACCCCTCCCAACCTCGGATGTTACCCGGATATAACCGCCTTGCAAGGTTACGATCTCACGAGCCAGATATAGACCAATACCAATTCCATCTACATCATGTACGATGTCCTCTCGATAGAAACGCTTGAAAATTGCTCCCTGATGCTGTTCTGAAATGCCAATGCCTGTATCTGCAATGTCGATTTTCACATACATTTCCCAACTTTCAACCGAAACACGGATTTGACCGCCCTCCGGCGTATATTTCACTGCATTGTCCAAAATATTGAACAGTGCTTCGCTTGTCCATTTTCTGTCATGGGAAACGACCAAGTTCTCCGGGCAGTCCACTTGAACATTGATCTGTTTTTTCTCGGCGTTCAGAAGAATACCTCCCAATGCGGCGGCAAGCGTGTCATAAAGCGGCTGGCTTTTCTTTTCCAGAGAAATAACACCTGTTTCCAAACGAGAGGTTTTAATCATAGCCTGCATGAGAAAATCCAGTTTATCAAGCTGGCTGGCCTGTGCCGTTAGAAACTCTTTTTGTTTTTGCACAGGGACTTCATTTTCAAGCAGAGTGCTGTTAATCATTTTCAAGTTCGCAATCGGGGTCTTGACCTGATGGGAGATGTCGGAAATCAGTTCTTGCAGGTCAGCCCGTTCTTGTGCAATGCCGTTCTTGTTTTCCTGCATGACTTCATATAAACGGTTCAGCCGATATTCAATTTTATAGAAAAGACTTTCTTCTTCCACAGTCTGTTTCGGCTGCATATTCCCGGATAACATATCATCCATTAAACTGCAAAAAGCATCGGAGAACATTGCCAGTTTGCGGCGAACCAGCACCATAAAACAAACAGCGCAAACCAGCACAAAAATGCCGAACAATAATACATACCAGACAGCGGTTATATTTTGGGTCAGCCCATACAAAGCTGCTGAAACCGTCCCCATTGCCACCAGCAGGAGAACAGCAAAAAAGATACAGGCTTTGTTGACGGAAAGTTTTCGCACATTCATTTCAGCACTCCTCCGATCCACATATAGCCCATACCATATACCGTTTTGATATACTGACGGTCAGGTGTTTCGATTTTGTTTCGTACCCGGCTGATCGCCGCAGTCAGAGCGTGTTCATCCACAAAATTTCCGTCTGCGTCCCACAGCTTTTCCAACAAGACTTGCCGGGTCAAAACAATCTGCGGATTTTTCATCAGGATTTTCAAAAGTCGATATTCCAGTGGGGTGAATGTAAGTGGCTTTCCTGATAGAGTAGCACTCATTTCTGAAAAATTGATGGTCAGTGTGCCATCCTCATAAGTATCACCACCATATTGTTTTGTCAGCCTACCCAGCACTACCGCTAATTTCTTTTGAAAGACGCTCATAGGGAAAGGTTTTGTCACATAATCCTCTGCGCCCAGTTCATACCCTTTGAGCATATCGCTTTCCATATCATTTGCGGTCAGAAAAATAATAACGGTATCAGGGCGACGCTCTTTTATTTCCCGGCAGAAGTCAAAACCGTTCCCGTCCGGCAAATTTACATCCAGCACAATCAGGTCATAGTCCTGCTTTGTCAAGAAACTACTGGCCACTGATTTTGTCAGTGCAGAATCAACCGTATAGCCCGCAGTATTCAAGTTATAGCATAAAGTATTATTCAAAAGCCGATCATCCTCGACTACTAAAATTCGCATGGTATCACACTCCTTCATTTTCAGTATAGCACCCAAATGTCACAGAAACCTCACAATATTTCTGATTTTATTTTAGATACCAACCTCTGATCTTCGGGACAAATTGTCCCAAAGTTATAGGTATATTGTACCTCACATTTCCGCGATCATCAATTTTGCGTATGTGAAATTAAATAGTCAGTAGTATGAAATACAAAGTCGTTCAAATAATATCACATGAAATGTAAAATCATATCAGGTGATGTTATGAAGATAGAACGAGATGAAAGACGCTTTGATTTTCACGATATAGGGCTCGCCATCAAGCGGGCAAGAGAAGCCAGCGGCATGACACAGGAGCAACTGGCCTATATTGTTGACCGCGCTCCGCGTACCATTATGTATAATGAAAATGATGGTCAGCATCCAAGCTTCAACACCTTTTATCAGATGGTTACAATGTTTGATATATCGGTGGATCAATACTTTTACCCGTCCCAAAATAGCGGGAGCGAGTGCAGAAAGCGGATTGATGCCATGTTGAACGCCTTGGACGAAAGAGAATTGAAAATCGTTGAAGCTACAATCCAAGCGATGAAAGCATCGAAAGAAACGGAGGAAACGTAAAAGAAAGCGTAACCTCCGTTTTTTTGCGCCATGTTGCGGGTTGCGCGTTTTGGCAAGCAATTCGGGTGTGGCCACACTCCGAAATTTTTGCAGGGCGCAGGGCCCGCAAAAACGCTTGTTGGGGAGC
>ENA-UERY01002033-UERY01002033.1-human-gut-metagenome-genome-assembly--contig:-NODE-2033-length-10831-cov-4.649619_pt1 | contig 10831 bp, 7 predicted proteins | sample MGYA00242989_ERZ507990 | MGnify/ENA primary metagenome ERZ507990 (study PRJEB26167, sample SAMN06115529) | human gut metagenome | host: Homo sapiens | place: China:Fujian | collected 2015-08-26...
GGAAACGAATTTAAGGCGTGTGCGGATATAGCTTTCGTTTTTACCGAACTGCACCGCCAAAGACTGCACATCGTGGCCTGATCCTGATCATCGGAGTGATCCGGCTTATTTCCGGCTTGTTCGGGCATGGAAAAGAGAAGACAACGGATACGGTCGCGGAGGAATCCACATTCCAGGCATCCGATATCAGCGTCAACGGGATTTCTTTAAAGGGAATGACAAAGAGCGAGGCGAAAGCTGCCATCGAGGCGAAGTTTCCGTGGAATGTGAAGATCTCTTACAACGGGGAGAGCGTGGACGCGGACAACATGATCGACACGGAGCTGGATGCCTTTTTGGACGGGATTTCTGCTGACAAGAATGGCGGAGAATATACATTCTCGGTGGAAGATTCCGAGGATCTGCAGTCCGCAGCGGCAAAGGCAGCGGCAGACGCAGCGGCAAAATGGGATGTGAAGGCGAAGAACAGCTCGATCTCTGAGTATGACGCAGCGAGTGATAAGTTCCTGTTCACAGACGGAACGCCGGGTAAGGCCGTGGATCAGGAAAAACTTGCGGCGGATCTTGTTGAGGCGGTGACGAGTAGAAATTATGATGCGGTGATCCAGGCGGAGGTCAATGAGACGGCACCGGAACTTTCCGAGGCTGATGCGAGAGAGCAGTATCAGAGACTTTCAACGTTTACGACGGAGACGACCGCGAACGAGAAGCGAAATACGAATGTCAAGCTGGCGGCGCAGGCGATCAACGGAACGATCGTACAGCCGGGAGAGGAATTCTCCTTTAACAAGGTTGTTGGTCCTCGTACAGCGGAAAAAGGCTACCAGGAAGCAGCTGCATACAGCGGTGGTGAGGTCGTTCAGGAGCCGGGCGGCGGTGTCTGCCAGGTATCTTCTACGATGTACCGTGTTGCGTTCCAGTCCGGAATGCAGATCACATACCGTCGTTCCCACACATTTGAGCCGAACTATGTAACACCGGGGCAGGATGCGGCGATCAGCTGGGATATCCCGGATTTCCGTTTTATCAATACCTCAAAGGCGGCGATCGGGATCCGTGCGAATTACAGCAACCGGAAGATGACAGTTTCCTTCTACGGAGTTCCGGTCCTCGAAAAAGGAATTACATGGAGTCTGGAGTCTGAGAAGACGGATGAGCTTCCGCCGCCGGAGCCGACGTATGTGGAAGATCCGACTCTGGATCCTGGAACGGAAGTGACCCAGAAGGCGGCAACAAACGGAAGCCGCTGGATCACTTACAAGATCGTATCGAAGAATGGCACAGTCGTGGAAAAGACGGAAGACCATGCGAAGACATATAAGGGACATGCGGCGGTGATCCGCAGAAATACCGGATCTGTGAAGGTTGCGGCGAGTGAGACGACGGTTGCGGAGTCCACATCGGCAGCGATCGACGGAATGCCGGACGGATATGTTCCGGGTGAGAGTGTTGCTCCGGAGAGCTCTGCGGCGGCAACAACAGCGGCGTCTACGAGTGGCTCTGAGACAAAGAGCAGTCAGAGTGAGACGACAGCGGCATCCACAACCGCAGCAGCAACAACTGCAGCGACTGAGGCGGCGACAACCGCAGCTCCGACGACGGCCGCGTCTACAACTGCGGCAGCTCCGAATGGACCTGGTGATGAGACGACGGCGACTCCGTCGACGGAAGCGATCGGAAATATCGCGGGATTTCCGGGGGACGGGAACTAAAATAGCCGGATAACAAAATAATTAAAATACGTAAATAGAGAAAGAGATGCTGATGACTCATATTGAGTTGTCGGCATCTCTTTTTGCTGATTTTTTACACAAGAAAAGATCGGAAAGGACAACAGGAAGTGGAGCAGACAGGAAAAAAGTCAAAAGAAATGGATATGTTAAACGGTGGACTCGCGGTGGGACCGAACGCGGCGCTTGCGAACCTGATCGGACAGAAAAACCGCGGAAAGATCAACAGCATGGTCCACACGATCCTGACATTCGGGGCGGTTCTCAGAATTTCGCTCATGGTGATCGGAATGCTGGTGGCGCGGGTGATCCTGGAGGCGTCCGATGTATTACCTGATCGTGTCCGGATGTTTACGAGCTATGAGATGCTGATGAATGTGTATGTGGCGTCCTGGCTGTTTACGGGTGGATCGATGTTTGTGATCTATTTCCGGCATATGAAAGGGCTGGAACGGCAGTTTATGGGGAATCAGGGATAAAAAAACCAATGCCCACCAGCGCATGATGCGGAGTTCTGCATCGTGTGTTGGTGGGCATTTTGCTATAAGAGGATGATTTTGGTATTAAGAAGCACGGCATCTTCCTTCGCGTGCGTGGAAGCAATCAGAAGTTTTCCGCTGCAGAGTTCGTTGATCAGATCGATGACGGTCTGCTTTGTCGCGGGATCCAGTCCGGTGAATGGTTCGTCCATGAGGATAATTTCGGCCGGAGAGAGGAGTGCGCGGAGGACGGAAAGACGCCGCTTCATTCCGCCGGAGAATTCGCAGACCGGTTTTTCGAGCGCATCTGCGGGGAGAAGGCGGAGAAGTGAAGTGGTGAGTGTTTCTTTTGAATACCGGTTCCCGAGCGCAAAAAACAGGTTTTCAACAGCGGAAAATCCCTCTAAGAGGCGGTCTTCCTGGAAAACTGCAGAAATCTGCGGGCGGCGAAGTGAGCCCTTAAATAGAACTTCGCCCCGATCCGGGGATTCCAGCCCGAGGATCAGGCGGAAGAGTGTCGTCTTTCCGCTTCCGGACGGCGCCATCAGGCAGTAGGCGGTTCCTGAGAAGAAATCCATCGAAAGACCGGTGAAGACCGGATGACTATCGTAGGATTTTGAGATGGAGCGGAGAGACAGAGCCGGGATGTCAGCTGTGTTTTTACTCATCGATAAGAGCCCCCTTTCCTGCAAATTTCTTTAAGGTCCACAAAAATAATTTTTCAAACAGTGTGCTGACCACAATGATCATGAAGGTCCATGCGAAGAGCTCTGCAGTGCTCAGATAGATCTTTGCGAGATACAGACCTTCCCCGATCGATCCGCCCGGAACTCCGATGACTTCGGCGGCAATCCCGGACTTGAAGCCCATGCCGAGCGCGGTCCGGCAGGCGCTTTTTAAGTATGGATAGAGTGCGCCGCGGTAGAGATACCAGACTCTTCGAATAAGCGGGATATGGAAAACAGATGCCATCTCTAAAAGCTCTGGGTTCGTGGATAAGAGACCGGCTTTCGTGTTCACATGGATCATCGGATAGACGACGAGAAAGGAAATGAACACGGAGAGATTCCGGGATCCAGTCCAGATGAGTGCCAGGATCACGAAAGAGGCGATGGGCACTGTTTTCATGAGCTGCACCGGCGGTTCTAAAAATTCGGAAACGATGGGAAAACGGTACGCCAGGGACCCAGTGAAGAGCCCGAGGAAAAAGGCAAGGAAAAATCCGAGACAGATCCGCCCGAAGGAAAACAGGATGGCGGACCAGAAAGCCGGAAGCAGGGCCTGTTCACAGAGCGCGCGCAGTGTGTCGATGGGACCGACAAGGAAAATATGGTTCCGGATCAGGGAGGCCGCGAACTGCCAGAGGATGATCCAGAAGAGGATGATCAGGATTCTGCGGGCGAAGCCGGGGAGTTGTTTATTCATGGCAGGTGCCTCCTTGAGAAGTAGAAATCAAATGAAAAAGTGTATCGATACAATCATTCAATGTGCAGAATGAATGGATAAGATAATTATAGCAGATATTTTTAGCACTTAATACATTTGAAAAACATGTACTGTGTTTCCATTATTTTAAAGATGAATTAGGTGCATAAATTTTGTGTTATCTCCAGAACGTTGATCGCTTCTGGAACAAACAAAGGAGCTGACACTGACAGACATAAATATAGGGTATGGCTGACTAATCTGCCATACCCCATGCTCATGATCCGGATGTGATTATTTTACATAGTAGAATCCATCATCCGGGAGCTCGCCGCCGACGGATGCCGGGTTCTGGTCATACAGAGCCTGAAGATAACCGGAGAGTGCCTCTTTCATCTCAGTTCCGGAGAGGAAGGTGATGTTGCAGTACGGAAGTGCTTTTCTGGCGATCGGGGCTTTTGCAACGATCTCAGCGTTTGCGATGAGCTCAGCAGCGGTATCCGGGTCCTCGGAGGTGAACTGGATGGACGCCTCATGTTCCTGTAAGAAGGTGTCGACGAGATCTTCATGCTCTTTTAAGAAGTCATTGTTTACGATCGTGACGCCTGTTACAAGGTGGCTTCCGGAAGCTTCGCTCTGGACATTGTCCCACTCTTTTGTGAGGTCCATGATGATGGAGAGTTTTTCGTTCTGGGCGAGAGCTGCTGTAACGAACGGCTGCGGGAGAAGACCGATCGCGTTCGGGTCTTCCGCGAGTACGGAAGCAACCTCGGATGCTTCCGATTTGAACTCGAGAGTCACGTCGTTTTCGCCGAGCCCTGCAGCGGAGAGCACATAGCGGAGTGCGTATTCCGGTGTGGTTCCTTTGCCCGGGAGATATACAGTTTTTCCTTTTAACTGATCGATCGTTGTCACGGAATTGTCGGCGGAAACGAAGTAGAGAACGCCGAGTGTGTTGATGTCGATCACGGAAATGTTTTTGTTTGTTTTATTGTAGAGAACGCTTGCAACGTTTGCCGGGAGCAGGGCGATATCGACTTTTCCGCCTGCGACCATTGCGGTCATCTCGTCAGCAGCGGTTACCATTGCAAATTCGTAGTTGTTTTCTGCTTCACCGTTTGCGGACTCATCCATGAGTTTTACGAGTCCCATGGTTGTCGGTCCTTTTAAGCCGCCGACGCGGACAACGGTTTCATCGCCGGAAGTCTCAGCGGAAGCTGCTTCTGAGGAAGCTTCTGCGGTGGCTTCAGCGGCTGTTGTTGTCTCTTCTGCGGAAGAAGCGGCAGCAGTTGTTTCGGTTGTGGATGATGAGCAGCCTGCGAGGAGAGAGCCTGCGATCGCAGCGGCCATCATTACGGATAACATTTTTCTCATAATTGGTTCCTCCATGAAAGTTGAATAATAAAAGCCCGGTATGCACACGAAAAGAGCATACCGGGCGGGGTGAATTCATGGGGATGACCTTAAAGGCGATAAGATAGCCTGGGAAGGTCATATATAGATTCAATTTGCGCCGGATCCTTTTCGTCTTTGCCGTCAGGACATGTTTTCTATGACCTTTGGGGTTAGCACGACCAAGTTAAGTAGAATATAGCATGGGGAGAGGAGAATGTCAATCGGCGGGACGCGGCGAGTATCCGATCAGGAGTGCTAGGTGGTTCAGGGAAGGTTCCTCTAAGCTCCCGGGAGACTGCTAAGGGCGGAGAACAGGGGACACAACTCGCTGCGCTCAGACAAGTGTCCCCTGTTCTCCAACGCAGTCACCCGCGAGCTAAGAGGAAGCCAGATCCCTGAATCAATGCACTCCTGCTCGGATGCTCGCCGCTCAGCAGGCGCACAGATGGCGGTTTTGGTTATTTGGTGATTATCTGGTAAAAAATGTTTTGTGGGGTTTAACATAGGGGGATGGGGGAGGCAGTGGAATTGTTCTAAATGTTAAATAATTATCAAAATATCTGAGTGATATCATCGCCGCACACGAACAAAAATCCTTCATGGAAAGACATGGAAATACGGGGAAATCGGGAAATTTGCGGGGGCTGTACTTTCTGGAATACAATTTAAGAAAATAAGGTTTTTCCTTATATTGCGTTAAAAAATATACAATTTGCTTCTTGCTTTGAAAAGGGCGATATGCGATAATATGACTCGGATAAATATGGCAATTGAAATATGGAAAGATTTCATGGAGCAACGGTAAAGATTCTTTTGTCTCAGGGGAGTAGAAGACAGAAGAGATCGATGAAAAATGATCGGATCTTATGAAATCACCGGCTGTGAAAAAACAGGAGGAAAGTGTATGAAAACCAACGATGAGGCACTGCTTAAGATCAAGTATGACGTGCTGCGCACAGTTTCCAAGCTGGCTTTTGAGGGAAAGCTGGAGGAAGAGAGAGACAATATCCCGTTCAAACTGATCCCGGGCCCGAAGGCACAGTTCCGTTGCTGCGTATATAAGGAGAGAGAGATCATCCGTCAGAGAGTCCGTCTCGCGGAAGGAAAATGTCCGAGTGACAAACAGAGCGACAATATCATTCAGGTCATCTCTTCTGCATGTGAGGAGTGTCCGATCACAAGATTCGTTGTAACCGATAACTGTCAGAAATGTATGGGTAAAGCCTGCCAGAACGCATGTAACTTTGGTGCGATCTCGATCGGCCGTGACCGTGCCCATATTGATCCGAGTGTCTGTAAAGAGTGCGGACGCTGTGCTCAGGCATGTCCGTACAATGCGATCGCTGAGCTGATCCGTCCGTGCCGCCGTGCATGTCCGGTAGATGCGATCACAATGGATCCGGAGACCGGAATCTGTCAGATCGATGAAAAGAAATGTATCCAGTGCGGTGCCTGCGTAAGAAGCTGCCCGTTCGGTGCAATTTCCTCCAAGGTATATGTTGTACAGGTGATCGAGGCGATCAAGGCCGGCAAGAAGGTCGTTGCCATGGTTGCTCCGGCTGCTGAAGGTGAGTTCGGCCAGGATATCACAATGGAGAGCTGGCGTACTGCATTAAAGAAGGTTGGCTTTGCCGATATGGTAGAGGTTGCCGCCGGTGCTGATATGACAGCAGCGTACGAGGCAATGGAATGGGCAGAGGCATTTAAGGAAGGCAAGAAGATGACGACCTCCTGCTGTCCGGCATTCGTAAATATGATCAAGAAACACTATCCGACTCTGATCGATAATATGTCCACAACGGTATCCCCGATGTGCGCGGTATCCAGAATGTTAAAAGCGATCGATCCGGAGACAGTTACCGTATTTATCGGACCGTGTATGGCAAAGAAGTCTGAGGCGGCTGACAAGTCCATCGAGAACAATGCGGATTATGTTCTGACCTTCGGTGAGGCCATCGAAATGCTGCGCGGAAAAGAAGTTGAGCTTGAGCCGGCTGAGGAGACAAAGCAGGAAGGCAGTGTCTTCGGTAAGCGTTTCGGCAACGGCGGCGGCGTTACAAATGCGGTGATCGAGTGCTTAAAGGAAAAGGGAGAAAGCACAGACGTGAAGGTTGCGCGCTGCAGCGGTGCGGCTGAGGTTAAGAAAGCCCTTCTTCTTCTCAAGGTCGGCAGACTTCCGGAAGACTTCATTGAGGGTATGATGTGCCAGGGCGGCTGCGTAGGCGGACCGAGCAACATGAAACAGGAGATGGCATTCAAGAAAGACCGCGACGCTGTGATTGCGAAGGCAGACGGCCGCGGAGTATGGGAGAACTTAAAGAATTACGATATGGATTCCTTCTCTATGCATCGCAGCTACGAGAAGCCGGAGGCTTAATGTAGATTTACATAACATATGAATATGGCAGGGTGTCCGGCTGGGGCTGGCGGACACCTGTGAACAAAAGAACAGCATATATTTTCTGGAGAATTTCTGGAAGGTATATGCTGTTTTGATGTCATGGATCCGGGGGGTGTCGGCTTAACAGCGGAAAAATGTGACCTGCAGCAAGTGCTCATGCCTGGGTGAACGGAAGATGGTACTATCTGAACGCGGACGGAGATATGGCGATCGGCTGGATCCTTGTGAACGGAGTCTGGTATTACCTGAATCCGATGGCAGGAGTCCTTGATCCGGGTGGAAATCCGATACCGGAGGGCGCAATGTACGTAAGTGCTGTGACGCCGGATGGCTATCATGTCGGAGTATCCGGGGCGCTGATCGGAAGATAACAGACAGCGGCAGGTATCGAAAATGATATCTGCCGCTGTTTTTATGTGCTTTATCCAGGTTCGATAAGAATCCCACCTTTTTCAGGTGGTAGTAACAGCAAATTCGTCTCAGTGGAAGTCAGTTTTCGACTGAGACGAATTTGTATTTAGAAGCTTATGGTATGTAGATTACAACCGACACTTATTGACACGCTTGGAAGAAAGCTCTTCCACCTTTTTTAACGTCTTCGCCAGATTCGGATCCACATATTCCTCTTTTTCGAGGTTTTTCTGAGCTGTGGAAAGCATCAGCTTGATACGGTTTAACTGGTTTACCTCACTTGCGCCCGGGTCATAGTCGACGGCAATGATGTTGGCCTTGGGGTTCGCGTAGCGAAGTTCCTTGATAACACCTTTTCCGACGATGTGGTTCGGCAGGCAGCCGAAAGGCTGAACGCAGACGATGTTGTTGACACCGCTCTTGATGAGCTCTAACATCTCACCAGTCAGGAACCAGCCTTCACCGGTCTGGTTTCCAAGGGAGACAAAATCGTTTGCCATTACTGCCAGATCCTTGATCCTTGACGGCGGAGTGAAGTGAGTGCTCTTTTCAAGAGCAATTCTTGCGGCCTTTCTCATGTACTCCAGAAGGGAGATCGCCATGTTGCAGAGATGCGCCGTGGAGCGCTTCATTCCCAGATTATCTGCCTTGAAGTTGCTGTTGTAGAAGCAGTAAAGCAGGAAATCCATGAGATCCGGCATTACCGCCTCAGCACCCTCAGACTCCAAGAGATCCACGATATGGTTGTTGGCGGTCGGTGAGAATTTTACGAGGATCTCTCCGACGATGCCGACCTTCGGCTTGTGGACATTCGTGCGCTCTAAGTTATCGAAGTCGTGGATGATGCCGCGGATATTCTTCACGAAGGTCATCATTCCGGCGCTCTTTGTGGAGAGTGCTTTGACACAGATCTTCTTCCACTTCTCGTGGAGAGCGTTTGCGGAGCCGGGAACGGCCTCGTAAGGTCTTGTCGCATAGAGAACACGCATGAATACATCACCGTATACAACGGCCTGTAAGGCCTTCACGAGCATGGACGGCGTGTACTTGAATCCCGGATTGGTCTCCATGCCGTTTGCGTTGATGGAGATGACAGGGATCTGTGCCATGCCGGCCTTTTCGAGAGCACGGCGGATAAAGCCGATATAGTTGGACGCACGGCAGCCGCCGCCGGTCTGGCTCATGAGGACAGCCGTATGATCGAGATCATACTTTCCGGATAGCAGGGCGTCCATGATCTGTCCGATGACGATCAGGGACGGGTAGCAGGCGTCGTTGTTTACATATTTTAATCCGGTATCGACGGCTGTCTTGTCATCGTTCTGGAGAACGACAAGGTTGTAGCCGAAGCTGCGGATTGCCGGTTCGATGAGTTCGAAGTGGATCGGGGACATCTGCGGGCAGAGCAGCGTGTAGTTCTTCTTCATGTCCTTCGTGAACATCACGCGGTTGTAAGCGCTGGACACGATCGTTCTCGTGTAGCGGCGTTCCTCGCGGACACGGAGGGCGGAGATCAGGGAACGGATACGGATCCTTGCCGCGCCGAGGTTGTTGACCTCATCGATCTTTAAAACGGTATAGATCTTGCCGGACCGGGTGAGAATATCACTGACCTGGTCGGTGGTGACGGCGTCGAGACCGCAGCCGAAGGAGTTCAACTGGACGAGATCCAGATTATCCTGCGTCTTCACGAAGGAAGCGGCCTCATAGAGGCGAGAATGGTACATCCACTGGTCAGTGACGACGAGCGGGCGCTCCACTTTTCCTAAATGGGAGACGGAGTCCTCGGTCAGGACTGCAAAGCCGTAGGAGGTGATCATGTCGGCGATTCCGTGGTTGATCTCCGGATCGATGTGGTATGGACGTCCGGCGAGAACGATTCCGTGTTTTCCGGTATCTTTTAAGTACTGTAAGACTTCCTCGCCTTTCTTCTCCACATCGCGTCTTGCCTGGCTCAGTTCATCCCAGGCTTTCTTTGCGGCTTTCTTTGTCTCAGACTCCGGAATGTCAAATTCCTGTTTGAAGACTTCCTGCAGCTTTTTTGAGAGGATCTCCTCACTTGTGAACGCCATGAACGGATTTAAGAACTTCACATTCTTTTCCTTCAGCTCTTCCATGTTGTTCTTGATGTTCTCCGAGTAGGAGGTTACCATCGGGCAGTTATAGTGGTTTCCGGCACCCGGAACTTCTTTCCGCTCATACGGGATACACGGATAGAAGATAAATGGAACATCGCGCTTGATCAGCCAGGAAATATGGCCGTGTGCGAGTTTTGCCGGGTAACATTCGGACTCACTCGGGATCGTCTCGATGCCCAGCTCATAGATCTGGTGGCTGGACTGCGGGGACAGCATCACGCGGAAGCCGAGTTCCTTAAAGAAAGTTGCCCAGTACGGGAAGTTCTCGTACATGTTGAGGACACGCGGGATCCCGACAATGCCTCTTGTCGCCTTGTCGGCAGTCAGCGGCTCATAGTCGAAGATTCTGTGGTATTTCCAGGTGAACAGGTTCGGGATATCGCGTTTTGCTTTTTCCACACCGAGTCCGCGCTCACAGCGGTTTCCGGAAACGTACTGACGGCCGCCCTCAAAACGGTTGATCGTCAGGACGCAGTGGTTCACGCATCCGCGGCAGCGGCTCATGGTGGTCGTATAGGTTAAGTTGATAATGTCATCAAGGGAGAGCATTGTCGTCTCATGCGGGCGGTGCATATAGCGCTCACGGGCGATAAGAGCAGCTCCGAAGGCACCCATGATACCTGCGATATCCGGGCGGACAGCTTCGCAGCCGGAGATCCGTTCAAAGCTTCTGAGGACTGCGTCGTTGTAGAAGGTTCCGCCCTGGACAACGACATTCTTTCCGAGGTCGCCGGCGGAAGTGATCTTGATGACTTTAAACAGGGCATTTTTGATGACAGAGTAGGCGAGGCCGGCGGAGATATCCGCAACAGAAGCGCCTTCTTTCTGCGCCTGTTTTACGTTGGAGTTCAT
>ENA-UERY01002041-UERY01002041.1-human-gut-metagenome-genome-assembly--contig:-NODE-2041-length-10787-cov-2.818674_pt1 | contig 10787 bp, 9 predicted proteins | sample MGYA00242989_ERZ507990 | MGnify/ENA primary metagenome ERZ507990 (study PRJEB26167, sample SAMN06115529) | human gut metagenome | host: Homo sapiens | place: China:Fujian | collected 2015-08-26...
GATAGGTTGGAGGTGTAAGCATGGTAACATGTTCAGCTGACCAATACTAATAGATCGAGGGCTTGACCAAAAAAAGATTACTCAAGGATTGCTAAGTTTGTATTCAGTTTTGAAGGTGTAACACCTTAATAAAAGAAAGATTTCCGGTGATGATGCGCCTAGGGGACACACCCGTTCCCATTCCGAACACGACGGTTAAGACCTAGGCGGTCGATGGTACTTGGTGGGCAGCTGCCTGGGAGAGTAGATGGTTGCCGGAATCCAATTCAGATAGAATCGCAAATGCGGTTCTATTTTTTGCTGTTTTTAAAGAAAAATCGGCATAAAAAGAAGAAATCCTTCCTTATTAAATTAAAGTGGATTTCTTCTTCTTTTTTATTGTGATTTGTTTAGTTTGCTGCTATATTTCTTGCAACATGCACGCCGCTTGCGGATGCGTGGGAGAGGGAATGGGTGATGCCGCTGCCATCGCCGATGATATACAGCCCATCATAGCGGCTCATCAGCTGTTCATTGACGGCAACCTCCATATTATAGAACTTTACCTCTACACCATAAAGGAGGGTATCATCATTTGCTGTGCCGGGCGCAACCTTATCGAGTGCATAAATCATTTCGATAATGCCATCCAACAGGCGTTTGGGCAGAACAAGACTCAAATCACCGGGGGTTGCATTCAATGTAGGTGTAACGAAGGATTCCTCTATACGCTTTGGTGTGGAACGACGACCACGAATCAAATCGCCGAAGCGCTGCACAATTACACCGCCGCCCAGCATATTGCTCAGGCGGGCAATGGATTCGCCATAGCCGTTGGAATCCTTGAATGGCTCAGAGAAATGCTTGGCAACCAACAAAGCAAAGTTTGTGTTGCCTGTCTGCAAGGCAGGGTCTTCATAGCTATGCCCGTTTACAGTGATAATGCCGTTTGTGTTTTCATTTACAACAGCACCCTTGGGGTTCATGCAGAAGGTACGCACCTTATCTCCGTATTTCTGGGTGCGGTATACGATTTTACTTTCGTAAAGCTCATCGGTCAGATGAGAAAAAACCTCCGCAGGCAGTTCCACGCGCACACCAAGATCAACGCGGTTGGATTTTGTGGGGATTTCCAGTTCATTACAAATGCGTTCCATCCACTTACTGCCGCTGCGTCCAACGGAAATGATACATTTTTCGCAGGAAAAGCTTTCCTCTGCACAATTTACCGCATAGCCATTTTCCAGAACGGTAACGGAATTGACGGGTGTATCGAAGAAGAAATCTACCTTATCCTTCAGATGTGCATAAAGATTTTCCAGAACAATATAATTTATATCCGTACCCAAATGACGCACAGATGCGTCCAGAAGGTGCAGGTCATTCTGGATACAAAGCTTTTTGAACTTTGTGCCGGCGGTGGAATACAGCTTTGTGCCTGCACCGCCATAACGCATATTGATGGTGTCAACATACTGCATTAAATCCAAGGCATGTTTTTTGCCGATATATTCATATAAAGTACCGCCGAAATCGTTGGTGATGTTATATTTCCCATCGGAAAAAGCACCTGCACCGCCAAAGCCGCTCATGATGCTGCAGCTTTTACAGCTGACACAGCTTTTGATTTTATCCCCATCAATGGGACAGTGGCGTTTATCGAGCGCATGACCTGCCTCGAAAACAGCAACCCTCATCGTAGGCTTTTGCTGCATCAGTTCATAAGCAGCAAAGATACCACCGGGACCTGCGCCGATAATAATGACATCATAATTCATTCCTTTTCCTCCATTATCTCTCATTATCTTTTATTCTCTCTTATTTATAGCCGGATTGTCGTCCAATCCTCGCAGTTCCATACCTCAGTCACAACATCCTGATAAAATTCAGGTTCGTGACAAATCAAAAGAATACTGCCCTTATATGCCTGCAAAGCACGCTTTAATTCTTCCTTTGCATCCACATCCAAATGGTTGGTTGGCTCATCCAGCAGAAGAACATTGGTTTCGTTGTTGATGAGCTTGCAAAGGCGAACCTTTGCCTGCTCGCCGCCGCTGAGTACCTTCACCATGCTTTCGATATGCTTTGTGGTCAGGCCACATTTTGCCAGAGCGGAACGCACCTCATATTGCGTAAACGAAGGAAATTCCTTCCAGATTTCATCAATACAGGTGACATTTTCGGTGTATTTCTTTTCCTGCTCAAAATAGCCGGTATAAAGATAATCCCCCAGTTCCGTTTTGCCGCTGAGAGGTGGGATTTCGCCGAGGATGCTTTTCAGCAGAGTGGTTTTCCCAATCCCGTTTGCACCGACAAGCGCAATTTTCTGTCCGCGTTCCATGGAAAGGGTGAGAGGTCTGGAAAGGGGTTTATCATATCCAATCACCAAATCCTCTGTCTGGAAAATGTATCTGCCTGCGGCACGCGCCTCTTTGAAGCTGAATTCCGGCTTGGGCTTTTCCTTCGCCAATTCGATGACATCCATTTTATCCAGCTTTTTCTGACGGGACATTGCCATATTTCTTGTGGAAACACGCGCTTTATTGCGGGCAACGAAGTCCTTTAGGTCATCGATTTCCTGCTGCTGCTTACGATATGCCGCCTCAAGCTGCGCCTTTTTCATGGCATAGACCTCCTGGAATTTATCATAATCCCCGACATAGCGTGTCAGCTCTGCATTTTCTACATGGTAAATCAGATTGACCACGCTGTTAAGGAAGGGAATATCATGCGAAATAAGGATGAAGGCGTTTTCGTATTCAATCAGATAGCGTTTCAGCCATTCGATGTGATTTTCGTCCAGATAGTTGGTCGGCTCATCCAGAAGAAGAATATCCGGTTTTTCCAGAAGCAGCTTACCCATTAAAACCTTGGTTCTCTGTCCGCCCGAAAGCTCTGTGACATCTCTGTCCATGCCGATATCCGCAAGACCGAGGGCACGTCCGATTTCGTCCACCTTGGAATCAATGATATAAAAATCATGATGCTCCAGAGTTTCCTGTATACTACCCGTTTCCTCCATCAGAAATTCCATGCGCTCTGCGTCAGCCTCCGCCATTTCGGCATAGTAGGCGTTCATCTGCGCCTCAAGGTCAAAAAGATAGCCGAAGGCAGATTGCAGAACGTCTCGGATGGTCTGTCCCTGTTCCAGAACGGTATGCTGATCTAAATAGCCCACACGGACATTTTTGCTCCATTCGATTTTGCCCTCATCAGGCATCAGCTTTCCTGTGATAATATTCATAAATGTTGATTTCCCTTCGCCATTTGCCCCAACAAAGCCGACGTGCTCCCCCTTCAGAAGGCGGAAGGATACGTCTGTGAAGATGGCTCTGTCACCAAAGCCGTGGCTGAGCTTTACTACATTTAAAATACTCATGTATCGTTCTCCTTATGTTCTTTCCTTTAGTAATTGTTCCAGAATTTTTGCCGCGCCAAAGTGATTGCAGTCCTCTGCAATCATATCCGCCGCAGCCTTGATGTGTGCCTCGCCGTTTGCCATGGCAACGCCAATGCCTGCAAATTCCAGCATGGGCAAATCGTTATCGCTGTCCCCCATGGCAAGCACATGCTCCGCTTCGATGCCGAGCATGGCGCAAAGCGTTTCCAGTGCCTTCGCCTTGGTGGCAAGGGGAGAGGTGATTTCAATATTTTCCGGTGTAGATGCGGTAACGGAGCAAAGACCGAGTGCCCGAAGCTCCGCCCAGACCTGCTTTCGCAAGTCCATATCCCGAAAAATCAGATTGATATTTTCCAGAATGGCATGGCTTTTCTGCATTTTCTCCCAGAAATTTTCTACAGGGGTGCGGCTGTTCAGAATATAGCGCACATGGCTTTCCGTCAGCCCATAGGGGGAAAGATTTTCATAGACGCTTTTCGCAATATACGCCTTGCCATGGATAAAATATTCCGTGATGACAGGCAGACGCTTGGCAATGGGAATAACTGCATCGACTGCATTGGGCGAAAGATTATTTTCAATGACGGCTTTTTTTTCCACTGCGTCATAAATCGCCGCGCCGTTGCTGGTGATAACATAGCGCAGAAAGGGTAGTGCCTTGATTGCCTGTGGCACTGTGCTGAAGGGTCTGCCTGTGGCAGGCACAAAATAAATGCCCTGTTCGTTCATCTGTTCCAACGCATGATATAAGCGAGGGGTAATTTCCTTATTTTTATCGAGAAGGGTGCCATCCAGATCGGAGGCAACCAGCTTTATGTATTTCATAGTATCACCTGCCCATTCTATCTATTCTATCAGATAAAGGAACACGCTACAATAAAAAGGAAGTGACTTTTTGAAAGAAAATTTCGTTTGAGGGTTCTGTCTGTATTTCTCTGGAAAAAGGCAGGCAGATATGATATGCTAACAGCAGAAGCGGAGGAGAAACGGAGGGATTTACATGGTTTTTACGCCATTTAGGCTGAGAGAGTTGGAATTGAAAAATCGTTGGATTATGCTTGCCATGCACACAGGCTTTGCGACAGGCAATGCGCTGACAGAGCGCGACTATGCCTTCTATGAGGAGCGCGCAAAGGGCGGCGCGGCGGCAGTGACGGTGTTGCTTGCTGTGAATGAAGCAGGGGCACTTAAGGGAATGTATGACGCGGAAACGGTAGAGAAGGAAAGCCTGCGGACACTTGCGGAACGCGTCCACGCGCACGATTGCAGGCTGATTGTGCAGCTGTTCCACTGCGGACGAAACGAAAGCGCGAAGAACCACGGCGAAAAGCCCTTGCTTGCGCCTTCTGCGGTGGCTTCGCCTATTTTCAGGGCAGAGCCGCAGGAAATGACGGCAGAGGAATTAGCCAAAACAAAGGCGGCGTTTGCCAATGCGGCGGCATTGTGCAAGGAAATCGGCGCGGATATCGTAGAGGTGAGCGCATCGGCAGGGTATCTGCTTTCGGAATTTTTCTCTCCGTTGACAAATCAGAGAACGGATGTATATGGCTATCAGACAGAAAACGGCATGACCTATCCATTGGAGGTTCTGGCGGCAGTGCGTGCGGCAGTAGGGGATTTCCCAATACTGGTAAAGGTTTCTGCGGCGCAGATGGTAGAGGGCGGCTATGAGCTGACAGATACGCTGCGTTTCTGCAAAAAGGCAGAGGATGCAGGGACGATTGATGGTGTGACGGTAACGGGCGGCTGGCATGAATCTCCGGTGGAGCAGATTTCCTATCATGTTTCCAAGGGGGGATATGCACCGTTTGCAGGTGCTTTGAAGAAATATCTTTCTGTGCCTGTGATTGCTTGCAATCGGATTCATGATGCGGAAACGGCGGAACGGATTCTGGCGCAGGGTCTCTGCGATTTCTGCGGTACGGCAAGGGCATTTCTGGCGGATGCGGCATTTGCCAATCGTTTGCAGGCAGGCAAGCCCTATCTGCCCTGCCAGAGCTGCAATAAGTGCATCGCGGCAGTGCTGAAGGGGAAGGAGCTTTTCTGCGCCTTCAACCCCGAAGCAGGGAATGAAGCCTTTGAGCATCAGAGAAGAAAGATTGCAACCAGAAAGGAATGTATCGTCATCGGCGGCGGCCCTGCCGGCATGGAAGCGGCGAAAAAATCCGCAGAGCGCGGCTTTGTCACAACACTGCTGTGCAGGGAAAAGGAGCTTGGCGGTCAGCTGCGGCTGGCAGCATTACCTCCGAAAAAGGAGGGTCTGCTGGATTATATCGCCTACATGAAAGCAACCCTTGCGGAGCTGGGCGTTACCGTTTTGACAGAAACAGAAGCAACGCTTGATTTTATTAAGGAAAGAAAACCGTATTTTACGGTTGTGGCAACAGGCAGTCGACCCGAAAAGCAGCCGATTGAAGGCTTGCCTGATGAAAAATATTTTACGGCGCAGGAAATCTTGCAGATGCCGGAAGAAAAAATTGCGGAAATGCTTCAAGGAACTGTGGCAATTCTGGGCGGCGGCGCAGTTGGTTTGGAAACGGCGGCATTTCTGGCGCAGCGTCTGCCGGAGAGTGCAGCGGAATTTGGGATTAAGATTATCGAGCAGAAGGAAAAAATGGGCATGGACATGGGCGCAATGGCGCGTCCGCTGTTAAATGAATTGAAGAAAAAGAATGTCAGCTTTTTGACAACTACCACTGCAACGCTGATGGACGGCAGCAAGCTGTATGTCAAAATCGGCGAAATGACGCTGTTTGTTTCCGCGGATACAGTTATTTGGGCAGGCGGCAGCGAATCTGTTGTGGATACGGAGCTGACCATGTGGCTGATGGATGAGCGGATGAGCTATGCCGTTGTGGGGGATGCAAATGAAATCGGCGATGGCGGCACAGCAATCAAGGATGCGTATGAATTGTACACACATTTGTACCTTGCATGACAAGATTTGTGTATATTGTATTTTTTTAAGATATTGATGAAATATTTTTCGGCAGATATTGCCAAGAGAAAAACATTGTGCTATATTTAGTACAAGTGTTAAATAATTGCCAAGGAATTAGGGAAAATCGCAGTACATTCTCGTTGGCAATGAAAAAAATGCTGAGAAATATCACCATTTTTCTTGGAAAGGAAGCGGAAAGTTATGGATTTTATCAAAAGAACATGGGCAGAAATTGACTTGGATGCACTGGATTACAACATCAAGAGCATCAAATCCAAAATGGAACCCGAGCATAAGGTTATGGGTATTGTAAAGGCGGATGCGTATGGTCATGGTGACGGCTTTGTAGCACGCAAGCTGCAGGCAGGCGGCTTCGACTGGTTCGGCGTTTCCAACATCGAAGAAGGTATGAGCCTGAGAAACGAAGGCATCACAAAACCCATTCTGGTTCTGGGCTATACACCCGCAAGCTGCGTAGAAATTCTTTGTCAGCAGAGCATCACAAACGCAATCGTTGGGATTGAACATGCAAGAAGCCTGCAGGAAGCAGCGGCAGCAGCAAATGTTGTTGTAGAAGGTCATATTAAACTGGATACAGGTATGACTCGTGTTGGTTTCCAGACAGATGATGCAGACTTCGATCAGTCCCTGAAGGATATCATTGAAGTAAGTAAAATGCCCAACGTAAAGATTACAGGTATCTTTACACACCATGCAGTTGCTGACTCCTACACAGGTGATAACCCCGATTTCACAAGAATGCAGTTTGCTCGCTTCGATAAAATGGTAACAGCTTTGCAGGATGCAGGCGTACATGTTGGTCTCCGCCACTGTGCAAACAGCGCAACCACAATCGCTTATCCCGAAAGACATATTGATATGTGCCGTTCCGGTATCATTACATACGGTATGCTGCCCTCTAGCGAATGCGAAGGCATGATTGATTTGAAGCCTTTGATGACAGTAAAATCCACAATCGGTCTGGTAAAGCATGTTCCTGCAGGCTCTCAGCTTTCCTACGGCAGAACCTATACAGCAGAAACAGACAGAAGAATTGCTACCATCCCTATTGGCTATGCAGATGGTTACAACAGAGCATTGTCCAACAAGGCTAAAATGATTGTTCATGGTAAATATGCACCCGTTGTTGGTCGTGTTTGCATGGACCAGCTGATGATTGACGTTACAGATATTCCCGAAGCAAAAATGGGGGATGAAGTTATCGTTGTTGGTACAGATGGCGATAAGCACTTCACATTTGACGATATGGCTGAAATCCTTGGCACAATCCACTGTGAACTGCCCTGCGTATTGACAAAACGTGTTCCCCGTGTTTATAAAGAAAACGGCGAAATCGTTGGTATCGTAGACCATGTTCTGCATCAGTACAGATAAGAAAAATTGAAATAAAAGAGGAGTGGCTTTTGCCACTCCTTTTTGATCCTTTTTGAGTTGAAAATTTTCCGGTTGAAAAAGACATCCCATCGTAAAGACGGGATGTCAATTTTTTTGTCTGATAAAGCTGTAGGCTTACAGCTTTGCAATCACTGCGTCCGCAAATTCCTCTGTGCTTGCGGTGCCGCCCATATCCTGCGTCAGTGTTTTCCCTTCGGAAATGACATCGGTTACGGCTTTTTCGATTGCCGCTGCCGCCTTTGCCTCGCCCAGATGTGCCAGCATCAGGGAAGCGGAAAGGATGCAGGCAGTCGGGTTGATTTTGTGCTGTCCTGCAATATCGGGAGCAGAGCCATGGATAGGCTCGAAAATTGCACCGTCCTTGCCGATATTTGCGCTGGGGGTCAGACCAAGACCGCCAACCAGACCTGCACACAAGTCGGAAACGATATCGCCGTAAAGGTTGGGGCAGACCAGAACATCATATTCCTCAGGGTGCATCACCAGACGCATACACATGGCATCGACAATGCTGTCTGTAAATTCGATTTGCGGATATTCCTTTGCAATCTCTCTTGCAACATCCAGAAACAGACCGTCTGTGCATTTCATGATGTTTGCCTTATGTACGGCTGTTACTTTTTTTCTTCCTTCTCTTACGGCATATTCAAAGGCGTAACGGCAGATGCGCTCGCAGCCCTTTCTGGTAATCAGCTTGATGCTTTCCGCCGCATCCTCGCCAACCATGTGTTCAATCCCTGCATACAGGTCTTCTGTATTTTCGCGCACGATAACAAGGTCGATATTATCATATCTTGTGATTACGCCGGGATAGGTTTTGGCAGGGCGCACGTTTGCATAAAGGTCAAAGGTTTTGCGCAGTGCCACGTTTACGCTGCGGAAGCCCTTGCCGACAGGGGTTGTGATAGGCCCTTTCAGCGCAACACCGTTCTTGCGGATGGAATCAATGACATGGTCGGGCAGGGGCGTGCCGTATTTTTCAATCATGGCTGCGCCTGCTTCCATTTCATCCCATTCAATGGCAACGCCGGTTGCCTCTACAACGCGCTTCGCTGCTGCAACAACCTCAGGGCCGCTGCCGTCCCCGGGGATAAGAGTTACTTTATGTGCCATATTATTTTGCCTCCTTTGTATAGTTCAGCAGACCGCCTGCGAGCAGAATGTCGCACTGTCTTGCGGAAATATTCAGTCTTGTGGGGATTTCTTCGCCGGTACGCACCAGTGTTACCATTACGTTCTGTCCCTCTACTGCGCCTTTGATCTGGTCTGCGGCATATTTGATGACAAATTCGTCCCCAAGGCGGATGTTGTCATAGTCCCATTCGTTTACGAATACCAGAGGCAGAATACCGTTGTTAATCAGGTTTGCCATGTGGATACGCGCGAAGGATTTTGCGATAACACCCTTTACGCCAAGCTGCAGGGGAGCCAGTGCCGCATGCTCGCGGCTGGAGCCCTGCCCGTAGTTCTGCCCTGCAATGATAAAGCCGCCGCCTGCCGCCTTTGCTCTTGCGGGGAATTCAGGGTCGCAGGGGGTCAGGCAGTAATCTGCCAGATAAGGCACATTGGAACGGAAGGGAAGAAGCTTCGCGTTGGAGGGCATGATGTGGTCTGTTGTGATATTGTCCTCTACCTTAATCAGCGCGCCGCCCTTGATTTCCTTGGGTACCTTTGTATTCTTGGGGAAGGGCTGAATATTGGGGCCTCTGACAACCTTTACACATTCGCCTTCGGGTGCAGGAGGAATGATGAGGTTATCGTTTACCATGAAATGCTCAGGCATGGAAACTAGAGGGGCTTCTCCCAGTGTATGGGGATCTGTCACAACGCCTGCCAGTGCGGATGCAACGGCGATCGCAAAGAAAAAGAATTATTCGAAGCTGGAAGATATTTCGGGGAACCTGAACGGATATGCTTCTAGTCTTGTGGCAACAGATAAGAACTCCATTTATGACAGGGCAAAGGAAAGCGGCAGTACAAAGGATATTGTTTCCTCGGCAAAAAAAATGGTCGAGAGCTACAACGCAACGTTAAAACAGCTCAGGGAAACCGGGGATACTTTAAATGAGTTTTACAGACAGCAGTTAAAGGATATTCCTGCCGGGGACAAAGAGGCATTGAAGAGCATTGGTATCACACAGGCAAAAGACGGCAGTCTTTCCATTGACGAGAAAGTGTTACAGAGTGCAGATGCAGACACGTTAAAGAAAGTGTTGGATGGAGATACCGGGCTTGCTTCTAAGATCAGTTTTGTGAGCGGAAGAATCAGCCAGAACGCAGCGTCCAATGTTGTGAGCACATCGAGCCAGTATACATCGAACGGCTCTTCATTGCTGAGTGCACTTGAGACGAGTAAATACGATTTCTGGGGATAAAAAAGAAAATTGACAAATTTGCAGAGGAGATAAGACAGGAGAACTATTATGAGTGTTACGATCAACTTTTCCAAAAACACGTCCGCACCCTGGCAGTCAAATGCAAACATGTTAAAAAGCACGAGGGAAAAAATACAGAGACAGGAAGAGCGGGACGGAAAAATTGCTTTTTTTGAGACACAGAAGCAGAATCTCAAAAATCAGAAAGCGGATACAATCGAAGAAATTGCAAAAAAGCTGGAGAAGTTTCATACTTACGAGGATGAGATTGCGGCAGCAAAACAGGAGTACAACAGCTCACAGATGTTCCACATCTTAGATGAGGCAGAAGAGCGCGGAGAGCAGATGGCGAAAGCGGCTGAGAAATATAAGCCAAAGACCGAGGAAGAGCAGAAAAAGGAGGCTCAAGGCGAGGCAGCAGGAACAGACGGCAAAACCGATGATAAGGGTGTTTTATCCGAAATTATGGATGATATGTCGGAATCAATCGATGCGCAGGAAGGAAATCTGGAAACTACCGGACAGCTTTCAGAAGCAGAGTTACAGCAGAAATTGTCCGACGAGGAATTGCAGAAAAAACAACAGAGATATCAGTCGTTTGACGTGCGGGCATAATAAAAGCCGATATTTCACTGATGCCTGTCTTGGTTTGTGATCAGATAATCTACCATGTATC
>ENA-UERY01002046-UERY01002046.1-human-gut-metagenome-genome-assembly--contig:-NODE-2046-length-10778-cov-3.288852_pt1 | contig 10778 bp, 8 predicted proteins | sample MGYA00242989_ERZ507990 | MGnify/ENA primary metagenome ERZ507990 (study PRJEB26167, sample SAMN06115529) | human gut metagenome | host: Homo sapiens | place: China:Fujian | collected 2015-08-26...
CAATGTAAAAACAGCTCCCGGAAAATACCAGACCAGTGTGGAAAATGTATTCGTCACCGGCGATATGCACAGAGGACAGTCCCTCGTCGTATGGGCCATCCGCGAAGGCAGAGAAGCAGCACATGCTGTGGATGAGAGCCTGATGGGATACTCCAACCTCGTGATTCAATAAATAAAGAAAGCCCCCGGCTCATCACCGGGGGCTTATTGTTTTATCTCTTATGCCAGAGGGAACTTGAAATATCTCTTAGCGTTGTTGTAGGAGATATCGGTTACGATCTCGGACAGAGTATCGTAATCTGCAGGGAATTCACCACTCTCTACCCAGTTACCGATCAGGTTGCACAGGATACGACGGAAGTACTCGTGTCGGGTGTAGGACAGGAAGCTTCTGGAATCGGTCAGCATTCCAACGAATCCGGACAGGTTGCCCAGGTTAGCCAGGGAGATCATCTGATCCTGCATACCGGTCTTGTGATCGTTGAACCACCAAGCGGAACCCTGCTGGATCTTGGCAACAGCGGTGGAATCCTGAAAGCATCCGAGGATGGTACCGATGGCCTGGTTGTCGTTGGGGTTCAGGCTGTAGATGACAGTTCTGGGCAGCTCGTCGGTTACGATCAGAGCGTTCAGGAAGTCAGCCATCTGTGCGGAAGGAGCGTAGTTGTTGATGCAGTCGTAACCGGTATCGGGACCCAGCTTCTCGAACATCAGAGTATTGTTGTCGCGCTTACAACCGTAATGCAGCTGCATAGCCCAGTCAAGCTTGTGATATTCCTTGCCTGCGAACAGCATGAATGCGGTCTTGAACTTCAGTTCCTCTTCCTTGGTCAGAACCATCTTGTTCAGTCTCTTTAAGAAGATCTCTTCCAGCTCATCGTCGGAAGCGGGATAGTACATTACATACTCCAGAGCATGGTCAGATACGTTACAACCCATGGATGCGAAGAATGCCATACGGTTCTTCAGAGCTTCCTTTAAGCTTGCGAAGGAGTTGATCTCGGTCATGCCTGCAGCAGCAGCCAGCTTCTCCAGATAATCCAGATAATCGGGCTTCTCGATGTTCATAGCTTTGTCAGGTCTCCATGCGGGCAGAACCTTTACATCGAAAGTATCATCTGCAGCCAGCTTCTTGTGCCACTCCAGAGAATCAATAGGATCATCGGTGGTGCAGATCAGGGTAACATTGCTCTGCTTGATCAGATTACGAACGCTCATGGAAGGCTGCTGCAGTTTTTCGTTGCACAGGTTCCATACTTCGTCAGCGGTGTTTTTGTTCAGAACACCATTGTAACCGAAGTATCTCTGTAGTTCCAGATGGCTCCAGTGGAACAGGGGGTTGCCGATAGCCTTGCCCAGGCACTCAGCCCATTTGCAGAACTTCTCGTAATCGGAAGCGTCACCGGTGATGTACTTTTCGTCCACACCGCAGGAACGCATGAAACGCCACTTGTAGTGATCGCCGCCCAGCCATACCTGAGTGATGTTGTCGAACTGACGATCCTCAGCAATCTCCTTGGGATTGATATGGCAATGGTAGTCCAGAATCGGTGTTTTTTCTGCGTAGTCGTGGAACAGCTTTTTGGCGGTCTCGGTCTCTAACAGAAAGTCTTTGTCCATAAATGCTTTCATTTTAAAAATCCTCCATGTTCATATGAGTCAGATCCGGTAGGGATCCGGCGACTATAGTGATAAATATAGAAAAGGGGTGATTTGCAGCTCCCCCGTGCTGTCATAAACAAATGCCTATATGTGCCGCAAGCTACTTTGTGGTACCGCGTTTTACCAGTTCACCGGAGAATACAGTCTTCTTCGGCATCTCGCTTCCGCCCAGAACGCCCATCAGCGTTGTGATCAGATGCTGGCAGAGTGTTTCCAGTTTATTGTCGATACTGGTCAGCTCCGGATCGCAGCAGTTCACCAGCATGGAATTATTATAACCGATGATAGCCAGATCCTCCGGAATCCGCAGCTTCATTTCACGGGCGTATTTCAGAGCACCCAGTGCCAGAGAATCGTCAGCAGCAATGACACCGTGGAAGGTGATTCCCTTTGCATGCAGCTTCAGCAGCTGGTCTGCCATAGCGGGAATATCTTCATGAGATCCCTGATAGAGCTGCAGGAAGCTTCCGTTGGTCAGAAGTCCTTTTTCCTCCATGGCGGCACGGTAACCGGCCAGCTTTTTCTTACCACTGTAAGAAGTGGAGTTGTAGAAGTACAGGATGTCTTCCACTCCGGAACGGATCATTTCCATGGTGGCATCATACATGGAAGTAAAATCATCCGATACGATGCTGTAAACATTGGGAGCGTCCATGGCTGCATTCAACAGCATCACAGGCACCTGTGCGGCAGCGCCGAGGATGTATTTGTTGTCATCTTCCTTCTCGTAGATAAAATTGGAACCTACTAATATAATGCCGTCCACTTTTTTCGTGATCAGAAGGTTCATGGAACTTGCTTTGGTATCCAGATCATAGCCGGTACAGCACAGGATGCTGTCGTAACCGTTGGCCCGAAGCTTCTGCTCAATATAGTAGATCGCTTTGGCAAGGTACGGATCCGAACTGTCGGCACACATGATACCGATGGTCTTCATGGTGTTGAGACCTAATCCCCTGGCGAATGCGTTGGGAGTGTACTCGTACTGGTTGATCACATCCAGCACTTTTTTCTTGGTTTTCTCGCTTACATTGTTGCTTCCGTTGAGTACGCGGGAAACAGTAGCAATAGAGACACCGGCCTTTTCAGAAATATCGTAAATTGTCATCTGTGGCTTCCTCTCTGCTTCTATGTAACAGTGTGTAAAAAGATATGTAAGAAAAATGTAAGTAGTTACATAAAAAGCTATATCTGAATTATAACGAAAGACTTCTCTTTTTTCAAGATACTTTTTCAACTTCTCATATGCCAAAAATTTATCAAAGCGAAATATTGCTGATAAAAGCGGTAGTTTCACGAAAATAAAACTTTCTTTTTTTGGTGATTGACGAAACCATTTTTTTGAAGTAAAATGAATCATGAAAGTACTTACATAAACTTCCTACAATTCAGACCAAAGACAATGCCCCGGGCGGTGTAACAGATTCGTTCGTAAGGCGTGCCGGGGAAAGTAAGTGCAGGTAATAGAGTGCCGTAAGACGGTGCAGATAGGATACGCTAAGCGTAGAATGGAGGACAAAATGGATATCTTAAACAAGGCAAAGACCGGTAAAAAGGAAAGACCTATCAAGGTGGTACAGTTCGGCGAGGGTAATTTCTTACGTGGATTCGTAGATTACATGATCGACATCGCTAACGAGCAGGGCAAGTTCGATGGAGACATCGTTCTGATCAAACCCATCGAGTTCGGTAACCTGGATATGTTCCACAAGCAGGACTGCCAGTATACTGTATCCCTTCGCGGTAATGTGAACGGTGAAGCCAAGATTATTAATAGAATCGTAACCAGTGTTGCAGATGCTGTAGACACTTATAATGAATATGACAAGTACATGGGACTTGCCGAGATCGATACCTTACGTTTCGTAGTATCCAACACCACCGAGGCAGGTATCGTATATGATGATACCGATAAGTTTGAATTAGAGCCTCCCAAGACTTTCCCCGGCAAGCTGACCAAGTTCTTATATCACAGATTCGAGACCTTCAAGGGTGATATGAGCAAGGGTCTGGTAATGCTTCCCGTAGAGCTGATCGATGACAACGGTATTATGCTGAAGAAGTGTGTAATGCAGCTGATCGAGCTGTGGGGACTGGGCGATGAGTTCAAGAAGTGGGTAGATGAGGCATGTGTATTCACCTCTACTCTGGTAGACCGTATCATTACCGGTTATCCCCGTGCTACCGAGAAGGAAGAATGGGAGAAGCTGGGTTACGAAGACCACATCATGGTAACCGGTGAGCCGTTTGCTCTGTGGGTTATCGAATCCGCTAAGGACATCAGCAAGGAATTCCCTCTTCCCGATGCAGGACTTCCTGTTATCTTCACTGACAATCAGAAGCCTTATAAGCAGAGAAAGGTTCGTATCCTGAACGGTGCGCATACCTCTTTCGTACTGGCTTCCTATCTGTGCGGCAACGACATCGTTAGACAGTCCATGCAGGATGACGATATCCGTAACTTCATGCTGAAGACCATTTATGACGAAGTAATCCCTACCCTGTCTCTGCCTGAGGAGGAACTGAAGCAGTTTGCAGGTGAGGTTGTAAACCGTTTCGACAATCCTTATGTAGATCATGCACTGCTTGCTATCTCCCTGAACTCCGTATCCAAGTGGAGAGCAAGATGTATGCCCAGCCTGTTAGGCTATGTTGAGAAGACCGGTAAGCTTCCCGCTCATCTGACCTTCTCCATTGCAGCACTGATGGCATTCTACCATGGCACCGAGATCCGCGATAAGGCTCTGATCGGTCATAGAGACGGTCAGGAATACAACATCATGGATGACAAAGCAGTTCTGGAGTTCTTCGCAGCAAATTGTGAGAAGGACACCAAGACTTTCGTAACTTCCTTCCTTGGTAATGAAGACTTCTTCGGCCAGGATCTGAACAAGGTTCCCGGACTGACCGATGCAGTTGTAGCATACCTGGATGATATTAAGGCAAATGGCATGAGGGCAGCATTATGCAAGATTTCTTAAAAATTAATGACAATGATAATGTAGTCGTAGCATTAAATACGATTCCTGCCGGTGAGAAGATCACAGTCTCTGTAGGTGACGGTCAGAAGACCGTTACCGCCAGAGAGGAGATCCCAGCAGGACATAAGATGGCTATTTTTGATATTCCCGAAGGCGGCGAGGTCATCAAATACGGTTACCGTATCGGTAATGCCAAGGAGAACATCGCAGAGGGCAGCTGGATCCATACTCATAATGTAAAGACCGCTCTGGGCGATCTGCTGGAGTACACCTACAACCCCACTCCGGTAGAGGAGAAGAAGACGGAAGATGTGACTTTTATGGGCTTCAACCGTCCGGACGGCAAAGTAGGTGTTCGTAACGAGATCTGGGTCATCCCCACCGTTGGCTGCGTCAACAACGTGGCAACCGCTATTGCAAAACAGGCCAATGCATTCGTTAAGGGTAGTGTGGAAGAGGTTATCGCATTCCCTCATCCCTATGGTTGTTCCCAGATGGGTGATGACCAGGAGCATACCCGTAAGATTCTTGCAGACCTGATCAATCATCCCAATGCAGGTGGTGTTCTGGTACTGGGACTGGGCTGTGAGAACAGCAACATTGATGTATTAAAGCCTTACATTGGCGATTATGATGAGAACCGTGTGAAATTCCTGGTATGTCAGGAGCACGAGGATGAAATCGCAGATTCCGTAGAGGTGATCAAGGGCCTGATTGATTATGCTTCCAAGTTCGAGAGAGAGCCCATCAGCGTAAGCAAGCTGGTCATCGGTATGAAGTGCGGCGGCAGTGACGGACTGTCCGGTATTACCGCCAACCCTCTGGTAGGACGTTTCTCCGATCTGCTGATCTCCAAGGGTGGCACCACCATCCTGACCGAGGTTCCCGAGATGTTCGGTGCAGAGACCATTCTGATGAACCGTTGTGCCAACGAGGAACTGTTCCACCAGACCGTAGATCTGATCAATGACTTCAAGAATTATTTCAAGAGTCACAATCAGACTATTTACGAGAATCCTTCTCCGGGCAACAAAAAGGGAGGTATCTCCACTCTGGAGGACAAGTCTCTGGGATGTACCCAGAAGTCCGGAAGTGCCCTGGTCAAGGGTGTATTGCAGTATGGTGATACGGTGAAGACTCCGGGACTGAACCTTTTGTCCGCACCGGGCAATGATCTGGTAGCAGCTACCGCACTGGCAGCCGCAGGAGCACATATCGTACTGTTTACCACAGGACGTGGAACTCCTTTCGCATCTCCGGTTCCTACCATGAAGATCGCGACCAACTCCCGCCTGGCAGGCAAAAAGTCCAACTGGATCGATTTCAATGCCGGCGTACTGGTAGAGGATAAGACCATGGAAGAGGAGACCAAGGCTTTGTTTGATCTGGTAGTGGAGACTGCTTCCGGCAGGCAGGTATGCAGCGAGGCAGCAGGCTTCCATGATATGGCTATTTTCAAGCAGGGTGTAACTCTGTAAAAGATCATACACAAAACGGCGTTCTTTTGTTACAATAAACGGGCAGGAGAACGCCTTTGTTATATAGGAGGAAGAGTGAAAAATAAAGTAGATTTTTGGGCGCACTTATATAAGGGTTCATAAAACCCTGTTTTTACAAGTATAGAAAGCAGAAAAAATGTTAGTTATCGTTGCGTTTCACTAACTTAGAGCTGTCGTAACCAAGGCTTTCAAGGTAAGCAAACACATTGTTCTCATTCAAGACGACACTCTCTACATGATTCTGAGGGTCCATCAATTCCTCATAGTCAGTAGGGGTAAAGGGCTTCTTTTCTGAAACCATGTGGTAAATACAGACCATCATCATTCTTGCAATGGCAATGATTGCCTTTTTGTGTCCACGTCGCTTTTTGATTCGACCATATTTGATTGCAAAATAAGGCTGCTTTTTGCTCTTAATTGCAGCAAGGGCACATTGAACCATCATTGGTTTCAGGTAATCGCCTGCTTTGGCAATGCGGACAGACTTTTTCTTACCAGCGGATTCATTGTTGGCAGGAGAAAGTCCGCACCAGGAACACAGATGTTTTGCATCATCAAAAATATCCATATCAACGCCTGTTTCTGCAAGAACAATCGTGGAACTTAACTCTGTCATGCCGGGCATGGTACTGACAAACTCCACGAACTCGTAATAAGGCTTGATGCGGACATAGAGTTCCACTTCGGTCTGGGTAATCATATCATCGAGATATTCCAGATGCCCCCGGGCAAGCTCTAGTTTTTTAGCCTGATCTGTTTCAATAGTGTAGCCTTTGATGGCTTCGATGATTTCATCAGACTTGGATTTAGCCCCTTTCTTTATGAGTTTGCGGACAGCTTTTTCATCCATGGAATCGGCAGTATGCTCCAATAGATAAGAGATGATTTCAGTTGCTGTCTTGCCAAAAGGATCAGAAAGAACACTGGCAATGCCGACATTGGAAATGGTCATACAGTTCTGGATGCGATTCTTCTCGGAAGACTTCATGCAGACCAGCTTGAAACGGTATCTGGAAAGTTCCCTAAGCTGACGAAAATCTTTTGGAGGAATAAAGGAACATCTGACAAGATCAAATTTGTAGAGGTCGGCAATCCATTTAGAATCCTTTTTGTCCGTTTTCTTGCCTTTAATGGCTTTGACATACTTCGGATGTGTAAGGCAGACATCAATGTCATTTTCGAGATAATTAAAAATAGGAATCCAATACTTTCCGGTGGATTCCATACAAACATGATAGCAATTATTCTCGATAAGCCAGTTGTGAAACCTTTGAATATCTGAGTTGATGGTTGAAAAAGATTTTTGCAGATATTCGGATATGCCGTCCTTATTGGTAGTTACGATGGTTGCAACGATAACATTTTTGTGGACATCAAGTCCACAGCAGATGGAGTATTTTAACTTCATCATTAAGTATCACCACCTTAATAAAAAGGGAATAGCAACATTGACTGTCATCCTGCGACTGAATAAACATGGTTTATTACCAATGATAAGAGTCCGGGCTCAATGTCCCACTTGTTTGTGCTTGTAAGGATGACGGCACATATAACTATACGGGGTCGAAATAAATTCGCCACTTCTCCTTCCGTGCTCTGTAGTGTATTGCTATTCCTTGAAAGAATTATAAATCAAAGAGTGGAGGGGCACAACATTTTTCATAACTTGTTTGTGCCTTGAGCGAAGCGAAAGGAATGACAAAAACTATGGAGAAGTCATGGAGAAAAAAGAGAGAATGCGGATAAAAGGGATCACTGTGATACTGAGCTGCCTGTTACTTTTCGCCGGCTGCGGGGAAAACGGTGGGAGTGAGGAAAATGTCTCCACGGAGACCGCAGGCCAGAAGGTTTCGGAAGAAAACAGTGGCATGGGACAGGCTGACGCAGGAATGGAATTTGTGGAACTGCCGGTGCAGACAGAGCAGAAACTGACGGAGAATGATTTTAAGGTAATGAAATCCCTGGTGGGAATTCAGACGGGAGAGCGGCAGGGCAGCGGTGTGATCTATGATGAAGAGGAAAACAGGATTCTGATCGCAACGGCAGGGCACGTACTGGCGGACGATACCGGAGAGGCCCGGGTGACATTTCCGGACGGAACACAGGTGGCTGCCACCGGCGTGGAGACAGTGGACAGCTGCGATCTGGCTTTCCTGTGGGTGGACAAGGCGGAACTGTCAGAGGAAGCATGGAAGGTCTGTCTGCCGGTGCAGACGGATCGGGAAGTATTCGATGCACTGAAGGAATATGACGATGTATGGATGTACGGAGGGGAGAGTGGGCTGCCGGTCTATGCTTTCGTGGTGGATCCCTGGATCTATGTGGAGGATTTTGACCAGTATATGCTTCTGCTGCAGGGACTGATCGCTCCCGGAATGTCAGGAGGCGGAGCCTTTACGGAGGACGGTGTGTTCGTAGGAATCCTGTGTGGCGGTGATGAAGAGGGAAAAGTGGCCGTGGTGCCTTACAGCATGATCGAGACGGAGAGACCGTAGCACAGCTGCGTATGCGAGCATCCGCACAGTGTCTGACGAACATTATGGCTTAGTTGATAAAAATTTAATAATCGTTTTATTGACAATACTGTAAATATGATAGAAAATAAAAAGGATGGGTCTTAGACTCAGATTGGAGGAAAAAACAATGACGAAAATAGATGTAGTATCCGGATTCCTGGGTGCCGGTAAGACCACCCTGATCAAGAAGCTGTTAAAAGAAGCTCTGGACGGCAGCAAGACCGTTCTGATCGAGAATGAGTTTGGTGAGATCGGTATCGACGGCGGTTTCTTAAAAGAGGCCGGTATCGATGAACTCCGGCTGTATCTGCTGCTCGCTGGTAGGTGATTTCGGTACTTCCCTGAAGGAAGTTATCAGCACTTATGCTCCCGAGCGTATTCTGATCGAGCCCTCCGGTGTCGGCAAGCTGTCCGATGTCCTGAAGGCTGTGGAGAACGTGGCAGGAGATCTGGATGTGGAGATCAACAGTGCGGTAGCAGTAGTAGATGCATCCAAGTGCAAGATGTATATGAAGAACTTCGGCGAATTCTTCAGCAACCAGATCGAGTACGCCGGAACCATTATCTTAAGCAGAACCGACAAAGTGGATCAGGCAAAGCTGAATGCCTGCGTGGAGATGATCCGTGAGCATAACGACAAGGCTACCATTATCACCACTCCTCTTGACCAGCTGGATGGCAGGGAAGTACTGAAGACCATCGAAGGCGCTGACAAGCTGGAAGATATGATGAAGGAAATGCTGGAGCATATCCATGACGATCACGATGAGGATGAGTGCTGTGACCACGAGCATCATCACCATCACGACCATGACGAGGATGGCCACGACCATGAGTGCTGCTGTGGACATCACCACGATGACGACGATGATGAAGACGAGCATGAGCATCACCATCATCATGACCATGATGAAGACCATGACCATGAGCATCATCATGACCATGAGCATCATCATGAGCATGACGAGAACTGCACCTGCGGCTGCCACGATCATGATCATGACCACCACCATCATCACCATCACGCAGACGAAGTATTCACCAGTTGGGGTATCGAGACACCCAATACCTACAGCGCAGAGGACATCGAGCAGATCCTTACTGCGCTGGACAGCGGAGAGTACGGTGCAATCCTGCGTGCCAAGGGTATGGTACCCGCTCCCGACGGAACCTGGGTATATTATGATTATGTTCCCGAAGAGCATGACATCAGAAGCGGTAAGCCGGAAGTTACCGGTAAGATCTGTGTCATCGGTTCCAAACTGGACGAGGACAAGCTGGCAGAACTGTTCCGTAAATAAATTGCCGGAACGGATTTTACAGGCAGCAGGATAAGAAAGAGAAAGGTATGAATTATGACGAAACCAGTCTATATCATAAATGGTTTTCTGGAGAGCGGTAAGACAGAATTTATCACATTTACACTGGGACAGCCGTATTTCCAGATCAAAGGAAAGACACTGCTCATCCTCTGTGAAGAGGGCGAGAATGAATACGATCCCGCTTTATTAAAAAAGAGTCGTACGGATGTCGTATTGATCGAAGAGGAAGAGGAGTTTACTCCGAATCATCTGATCGAGCTGGAGAAGCAGTACAAGCCCGCCCGTATCATCATCGAGTATAACGGTATGTGGAATTGTAAGAACATGACGCTTCCCTGGTACTGGAAAGTAGAGCAGCAGATCACGACCATTGACGGCTCCACCTTCCCTATGTACTACACAAATATGAAATCTCTGCTGGCGGAGATGATCCGTAAGTCCGAGATGATCATTTTCAACCGTTGCGACGGTATCAAGGATCTGAATGTATACAAGCGCAACATCAAAGCGGTGAATCCTTCCGCAGATGTGATCTTCGAGGATTCCAACGGTGAGATCGATGAGATCTTCGAGGAGGATCTGCCCTACGATCTGAATCAGGATCCTATCGTACTGGACAACCAGGGCTACGGCATCTGGTATCTGGATTCCATGGATCATCTGGAGCGCTATGAAGGCAAAAATATCCAGTTTCTGGCCATGGTACTGAAGCCCGAGGAATATCCCGATGGCTATTTCGTACCGGGACGCATGGCAATGACCTGTTGTGCCGAGGATATGGCATTCTTAGGTTATGCC
>ENA-UERY01002048-UERY01002048.1-human-gut-metagenome-genome-assembly--contig:-NODE-2048-length-10767-cov-7.051543_pt1 | contig 10767 bp, 9 predicted proteins | sample MGYA00242989_ERZ507990 | MGnify/ENA primary metagenome ERZ507990 (study PRJEB26167, sample SAMN06115529) | human gut metagenome | host: Homo sapiens | place: China:Fujian | collected 2015-08-26...
TTAAAGACCGGTGATGATGAATATGACTGGAGTCTGAAAGGAAGATTATCGAGATTAGAGCAAAAATTGACCTGGAGGTGAACAAAGTGAGTTCAATTAGCTCAGATGAAATTATTTCTATTCTGAAAAATGAAATAGAGAACTTTGATCAGATCAGTAAAGACAGCGAGGTCGGTACGGTTGTCTCTGTCGGTGACGGAATTGCAAATATCTATGGAATAGAGCATGCAATGTACGGAGAAATCGTGACATTTGAAAATGGACTGAAAGGTATGGTTCAGGACATTCAGAAAGATACGATCGGCTGCATCCTGTTCGGATCAGATGTAGAGATCAAAGAAGGTACGAAAGTGATGCGTACCAAAAAGAAAGCCGGAGTACCGGTTGGCGATAAATTTATCGGACGTGTCGTAAATGCACTTGGAGCTCCGATTGACGGAGCGGGAGAAATCGAAGCAGAAGATTACAGACCGATTGAAAATGAAGCACCAGGAATTGTAGACCGTAAATCCGTCAGCGTTCCAATGGAAACAGGAATCCTTTCTATCGATTCTATGTTCCCGATCGGACGTGGACAGAGAGAGTTGATCATTGGAGACCGTCAGACAGGAAAAACTTCCATTGCTACAGACACGATTTTGAATCAGAAGGGTAAGGATGTCATCTGTATCTATGTAGCAATCGGTCAGAAAGCATCAACGATCGCAAAGGTTGTCAATACTTTTAAAAACGGCGGCGCAATGGATTACACCATCGTAGTAGCATCAACAGCAAGTGACTGTGCACCGCTTCAGTATATTGCACCATATGCAGGAACCGCGATCGCAGAACATTTCATGCATAAAGGAAAAGATGTCCTGATCGTTTACGATGATCTTTCAAAGCACGCAGTTGCATATCGTGCGCTGTCCCTGCTTCTTGGACGTTCACCGGGACGTGAAGCTTATCCTGGAGATGTTTTCTATCTGCATTCAAGACTGCTTGAGAGATCAAGCCGTTTAAGTGATGAAATGGGAGGCGGTTCGATCACAGCACTTCCAATCATCGAGACACAGGCAGGAGATGTATCTGCATACATTCCGACCAACGTCATTTCCATTACAGATGGACAGATCTTCCTGGAAAGTGATCTGTTCTTCTCAGGAATGAGACCGGCGGTTAACGTAGGTCTTTCCGTATCCCGTGTTGGTGGTGCAGCACAGACAAAGGCAATGAAGAAGGCAGCCGGAAGTATCCGTATCGATCTTGCACAGTATCGTGAGATGGAAGTATTCACACAGTTCAGTTCCGATCTGGATGCAGCAACAAAGGAACAGCTGGAATATGGATCTGGTCTGATGGAACTTCTGAAACAGCCACTCGGACATCCAATGTCCATGCATGAGATGGTCATCACCCTCTGCGCAGCACGAAATAAAGTGCTTCTGGGAATTCCGGTAAAAGAGGTTAAGAAATTCCAGATGGATATGCTGAATTATTTTGCAACAGTTCATCCGGAAATCAGTGAAGAGATTGAGCAGACAAAGGCTCTGTCCGATGAACTGGCTGCAAAGATTGTGGAAACAGCGAAGGAATTCAAAGACAGCAGGTGTTAATATGGCAAATATCAGAGAAATACAGACTCGAATCAACAGCGTCAAAGATACGATGAAGATCACGAACGCCATGTATATGATCTCGTCTACCAAGATGAGACAGGCGAAGAAAAAGCTGACAGATTCAGAGCCGTACTTTTACGGACTTCAGGGAGAGATTTCCAGAATCCTGAGGCATATTCCTGAGATCGAGCACCGGTATTTTGATGTGCGGGAAGAGATTCCAAAAGAGAAACGAAAGATAGGTTCCATTGTCATTACTGCGGATAAAGGACTTGCAGGAGCTTACAACCACAACATTGTCAAGGTGGAGGATGAGATCCTGGAGGAACCGGGAGAGCATAAGCTGTTCGTAGTCGGTGAGCTTGGCAGACACTATTATGCGAATAAGGGTGTGGAAATTGACACCAATTTCCTCTATACTGTGCAGAAACCGACCATGCACAGGGCAAGAGATATCGCGGAAGTGATTCTTTCCCAGTATGGGAGAGGTGAACTGGACGAGGTCTACATCGTTTACACCAGAATGGAAAATTCGATGCTGACAACGGTTGAAAAAATGAAGATCCTGCCGCTTGAGAGATCTTCATTTAATGAAATGAAAATGCCGCTTAACATCCATAGAGAGGCGATCGCGCTTTATCCATCAGCAGAGGCGGTTCTGGACAGCATCGTACCAAACTACGTGGTTGGTATGATCTATGGATGTCTGGTAGAGGCATATGCAAGCGAACACAATGCGCGAATGACAGCAATGCAATCAGCAACAGACAGCGCGCAGGAAATCATCAAAGATCTTTCTATTATATATAACAGGGCAAGGCAGGCTGCGATCACACAGGAAATTACTGAGGTTTGTGCAGGCGCCAAAGCCCAGAAACGGAAAAGGAAGTGAAAACAGGTATGAATAAAGGACGTATTGTACAGGTCATGGGACCAGTTGTTGACGTTGTATTTGAAGACGGAAATCTGCCGCGCATCAAAGATGCCCTGCAGGTGGAGAACAACGGAAAAACCTGTATTATGGAAGTTGCGCAGCATCTGGGAAATGATGAGGTTCGTTGTCTGATGCTGGCAGCAAGTGAAGGACTTTGCAAGGACATGGAAGTAACCGCTACCGGTTCTGGAATTAAAGTACCGGTTGGAGAGCAGACCCTTGGACGTCTGTTCAACGTACTTGGAGAAACCATCGACAATGGCGAAGAAATCAAAGAAGATACCGAACACTGGGTGATCCACAGAGATCCGCCGTCATTTGAAGACCAGAGCCCGGTTGTAGAAATCCTGGAAACCGGAATCAAGGTTATCGACCTTCTTGCACCTTATGCAAAAGGTGGTAAGATCGGTCTGTTCGGTGGAGCCGGTGTAGGTAAGACTGTATTGATTCAGGAGCTGATCCGTAACATTGCCACGGAGCATGGCGGATATTCCATCTTTACAGGAGTCGGAGAGCGTTCCCGTGAGGGAAATGACCTCTGGACAGAAATGAAGGCATCAGGAGTACTGGATAAGACAGCACTGGTATTCGGACAGATGAATGAGCCACCTGGAGCACGTATGCGTGTCGCTGAGACAGGACTGACGATGGCAGAATATTTCCGTGATGAGCAGCATCAGAACGTGCTTCTCTTCATTGACAATATTTTCCGTTTTACACAGGCAGGATCTGAGGTATCCGCACTTCTTGGCCGTATGCCTTCAGCCGTTGGTTATCAGCCGACACTGGCTACCGAGATGGGTGAGCTTCAGGAGCGTATCGCATCAACAAAGAACGGTTCAGTTACATCCGTTCAGGCGGTCTATGTACCTGCCGATGACCTGACTGACCCGGCCCCGGCAACAACATTTGCCCATCTGGATGCGACAACTGTACTTTCAAGAAAGATCGTTGAGCAGGGAATTTATCCGGCAGTAGATCCGCTGGAGTCCAGTTCCCGTATTCTGGAAGCAGATGTAGTTGGAGAAGAACATTATGAGGTTGCAAATAAAGTAATCGCAATTCTTCAGAAATATAAAGAATTGCAGGATATCATTGCCATCCTTGGTATGGAAGAGTTATCAGATGAGGATAAGGCAACTGTTATGCGTGCAAGAAAGATTCAGAGATTCCTTTCTCAGCCGTTCTTTGTAGCGGAGACATTTACGGGAATCCCGGGAAAATATGTACCGCTGAAAGAAACGATCCGTGGATTCAAGATGATCATTGACGGAGAGATGGATGAATATCCGGAAAGTGCATTCTTTAATGTTGGAACGATCGACGATGTCATTGCAAAGGCAAAAGCTGAAGCAGAAGAGGCACAGGCATAATAACGGGGTGAGTGCATATGGATACATTTGGTCTTAAAATCATAGCGAGTGACGGAGTGTTCTATGCAGGAAGATGTCAGAAACTGACTATTCCGGCACCGGATGGTGAGAAAGGAATCCTTGCCCATCATGAGAATATGGTGATCGCGGTGACAGTCGGGATTGCCCGGATGAACGTTGACGGGACGGAATGGAAAGAGATTGCTGTAGGAACAGGATTTGCGGAGATTGTAAATAACCGTGTAACTCTGATCGTAGATACAGCGGAGAAGCCGGAAGATATTGATGTACGTCGTGCAAGAGAGCAGAAAGAGCGGGCAGAAGAACAGCTTCGTCAGAAGCAGAGTATTCAGCAGTATTATCATACGCAGGCTTCGCTGGCAAGAGCAATGAACCGACTGCGTCTGTCGCAGGATAAAAAATGGAACTTGTAAGCAAAGTGAAAATATAAGATTATATTTCTTAATGGAAGAGATGTGCATGGAAGGACAAAGGTCTGCAATGTACATCTCTTTTGTCGTACAAACCCAGGCAGGTGTCAGCCTGCCTGGGATCTCTTTTTTGTGATAAAGGAATCTTTTTTATTGCGTTTTCGTATGGATTATACTACAATTAATTATGTCTGAGTATGGGCAGAAGAACCATAGTAATAGAGACAAGGGGAGATATTTGTATGAGTGATAGAGATAATCCGCGTTCTCTCGTAGAGATTATGAATGATGTACTGAGTACGGTACGTGAACATTATGACTCCGAGTATGTATATTATATTGAAAAAGAATATGAAGATATTGATGTGATTTATGAGTGGTGTGCCAAGCATGTGCCATGGCAGAGGGATAAGATCAAGATGCTGCCGAAGGATCAACGGCCACGCTGGATGGAACAGGAGATTACGGACACCACGGAGGACAGCTACAGTGTCTTCAGGAGACTGGATGAGAATACTGTGGCAATTCTTGCAGCAGTAGGGGTTCACCGTGGAGGATGCGAAGTGGATCTGCTGCGGAGCGTTCTGGCGTATCTTCCGGAGGCCATTACTTTACAGAAGCTTCAGAAGCAGCAGGAGTATCTGAGTTATCATGACAAGCTTACGGGACTATACAATAGAAACAGTTTTGTTTCTTATACAACGGATATAAATCCCGATGAGTTAAATTCATTAGGTGCAGTATCGGTAGATATTAACGGTCTTAAGAATTTTAATAAGGAATTTGGAAGAGATTACGGAGATGAAGTAGTGATCCGTGTCGGGGAAGTGCTGGAAGAGTATTTCCATACTGCAAATGTATATCGTATGACCGGGGATGAGTACCTGGTTCTGGTGGAAAATATCACATACGAAGAGTTTATGAAGCAGGTACACGGCACGTATACGAAGCTGGATAATATCAGTCTCGGACTTGCTTCTCTTGGCTGTGCATGGGAGAAGATCGACATTGATGTGGATGCACTGGTTTTAAGTGCCGAGAACATGATGCGTGAAGAGAAGAAAAAGTATTATAAGAATCTGCGGAAGGGTCATCATGAACCGATCATCAAGCAGGATCTTCTGGAGGATATTGAGGAAGGCAGATTTATCGTATGTCTTGTTCCGAAGATTGATGTGGCGACCGGCAATGTGGCAGGAGCAGAGGCAGTCGTACGCTACCACCACAAGGATCTTGGAATCATGGAACCGGGAAGATATATTAATCTTCTGGAAGAGACAAGACTGTCCCATTATCTGGATCTGTATGTTTTTGAGGAGGTCTGCAAGACCCTGCACAGATGGGAGCTGGACAATCTCCCGATGATTCCGGTTTCTGTCAATTTTGCAGGCACGACATTAAGACAGGACAATCTAATCGAAGAGATGGAGAAGCTTATAGATCGGTATCGTGTCCGTTGTGAATATCTCGAAGTAGAGGTATCCGAATCTTATGCCGACATGAATCAGGAGATGCTGGCAGAGACCAGCAGTAAGATCCGGAAGGCGAATGTCCGGGTGATCCTGGATCATTTCGGGTCAAAAAATTCCAGCTTTTCCATTCTTTCACTGATGGAATTTGATGGATTGAAGCTGGATAAAAGTGTGATTTCAAATTTAGTCGGAAACCGGAGAAGCAGGCTTGTTGCAAAAGCGGTGATCGATATCTGCCGTCAGCTTGGTGCCGTGGTCATGGCATCCGGTGTGGAGACGCAGGATCAGGTGAATGTACTGGAAGAACTGGGATGTGATTATGCACAGGGATCATTCTTTAATAAGGCGATTACGATCGAGACATTTGAAGTAAGATATTTAAAAGAGTAGAGAAATGAAAAATGAGAGTTTCAGACGATCTTTTTCGATGTTGTGTGCGGCAGTGGGATTGATAGTCCTGATGGGAATTGCAGTGGCAGGGCAGATGGAAAGCACGGAACAGCAGAATCAGAAACTCCTTTCTGAAAATCAGAAGCTGACAGAAGAGAACGAAAGACTTGAAAAAGATTTAAATAACTGGAAGATTGCAAAAGAAATAAAAGAAGCACCCGCAGTCCGGCTGAAGGAAGATTCAGAGAACTGGATGCTTGCACTTGTAAATGAAGAGTATCCGCTGGCGAAAGACTATACACCGGCATCTCTGACAAAGCTGGATGAGAAGTGCTCAGTGGATACAAGAATTTACGGAGAGCTGGAGCAGATGATCGCAGATGCGAGACAGGCGGGGCTGAATTTATATGTGACATCAGCATACCGGTCTTATGATCGCCAGCGGGAAGTGTTTGATACGACAATGAAAGACTGGATCAGTAAAGGATACAGTCCACTGGATGCTTATGATGAGACGAAGAAATCTGTGGCAGTTCCGGGTACCAGTGAACATGCGACAGGACTTGCGGTGGACATTATTTCCGGACAGTATACCGGATTGGATGATAAGCAGGGAGATACAGCCGAGCAGGAATGGCTGATGGCACATTGTCAGGAATATGGATTTATTCTGCGGTTTCCAAAAGATAAATCCAATGTAACGGGGATTGTTTATGAACCGTGGCATTATCGATATGTAGGAAAAGAAGCGGCCAAAAAGATAACTGAGCAGGGGATCACCTTGGAAGAATATCTTCAGGCTGATTGATGGATAAACAGGGGGCAGGCGAAAATAAGACTGTCGATACCAATGGGAAATAAAAGACTGAGGAGTATAAGAGGAGTACATAAGGAGGAGCAAAATGGAAGACTTAACATTTGGTGAACAGGTCAAGATTATTCTTGGAAGAAAAGGAATGACGATCAAAGAACTGGCAGAGACGATCGAAAAAGAGACAGGAAAGAAGATGTCCCGTCAGAATCTGACGCAGCGGCTTGGAAGAGATAATTTCCAGGAGCAGGATATGAGAATGATCGCACAGATTCTGGGATGTCAGTTTCATTTAAGTATTATGGTAGCTGAAGGAGAGAGCGAAGAGACGCAGGGCGAAACTGTTGTAAGATATGAGCAGAAACCAAAGGCTCATAAGAAGCACATTTCCGATGAGGGAGTGCCGGAACAGTTAGAACTGGATCTGTTCTTTGATAAAGATCCGGATGAAGCAGAGCCGACAGAATCAACAGAGGCAGAAGAGACAACTGTGGCACAGGAAGTTGCGTCAGAGCCGGAAGAATCAGAAGAGGCAGTTATGGTTCAGGAAGTTGCGTCAGAGCCGGAAGAATCAGAAGAGGCAGTTATGGCTCAGGAGATTGCAGCAGAACCTGTAGAGGAAGAGACAGCAGATACAGAGGAAGCCCCGGTTTATGAGGAAGAGACGGCATATTCTCCAGAGGAAGAAGCTCCGGTATATTCAGCGGCAGAAGAGTCAGCTTATTCAACAGACGCAGAGCAGGTTTCAGCTTATTCAACAGATGCGGAGTCTGATTCAGACTATGAAACAGAACAGATTTATGCAGACAGAACACCTGCAATCCAGGTGGAGCCGCTGCATCCTGAAACAATGGGTGAGGATGAGCGTGATATGACAATCGGCGAGTTGTATGATATCCATAAGGAACTTTCAGATCTGGAAGAAAATGTAAGGGCAGGAGAGCCGGTCGAAGAAATCAAGAAAGAACTGGAGAAGCCTAAGAAAGAAAAATTCAGAGGATTGAATTTCTTTTCAAGAAAGAAAAAGGCAGTGGAAGAAGAGCCTGCACCGGTAGAAGCAACTCAGACTTATGCAGAAGAGGAAAAAGAACCGTATCGTGCAGAGGAAAATAATGCTGCAGATGAAGGATACAGTTCCTATGAAGAGCAGGAAGAATACGGACAGCCGGAATATGCATCTGAAGGATATCAGGAGGCAGCATATGAAAATACCGGATATGAGCCGGAATATGAACAGGGCGATGCCGAATATCAGCAGGGAGAGGCTGAGTTCCAGCCGGTGATCCCGCATGCTGATGAAGAGGAAGACCGTGAGCTTGGAGATGTGAATCCATATACCGGAAAAGAATATCAGTCCAACAGTGTGCGTATGCATCCGACAAGGATCGGATATGTTCAGGTTTACGACAGAACGATTCATAAATGGACAGATATGACGGAATGGGCATTCCTCGGATACCAGGAGCGGAAGAAAGTGCTGCTTGGAAAGGCATACGAGCCACCGATTTATTTAGACTAAAATCAGGCCGGGGAGATACAGGATATGGAATGGAGTACATTATTATCACCGCGAAGAGAGCGGGAAAGCAGTGAAAAATACAGGTCCAGTGATCTGCGGAGTGAATTTGAAAAAGATTACCACCGGATCATAGGAAGTGCGTCTTTTCGCAGACTTCAGGATAAGACGCAGGTATTTCCACTGGATAAAAGTGATTTTATAAGGACAAGACTGACACATTCGCTGGAAGTATCTTCTCTTGGAAAGTCATTGGGACAGAATATTGGAGAGAGTATTTTAAAATATAAAAAAGACAGTGGATTTACCCCGCAGATGAAGGAAGATATCTCACATATCCTTCAGTGTGCGGGACTGATCCATGATATAGGGAATCCACCGTTCGGCCATTTTGGAGAATCTGCCATCCGGGAGTGGTTTATACGAAATCTGCCGGAACTGAAGTTTGAAGGTGAAAGAGTAGAAGATCTTCTGACAGAACAGATGAAGCAGGATTTCTATCATTTTGAAGGAAATGCACAGGCACTGAGGCTTGTATCAAAGCTGCACTATCTGGTTGACGAACATGGAATGAATCTGACCTATGCGTTACTGAATACCATGATCAAATATCCTGTTCCATCCACCGGGATCGATAAAGAGAGTGGAAATATCAAGGACAAAAAGATGGGATATTATCTTGCAGATGAAGAATTGTTCCACAGGATCACGAAAGCGACAGGAGCGGGAAATAACCGTCATCCGCTGACATATATTTTGGAGGCGGCAGACGATATCGCTTATAAGACGGCAGATATTGAGGATGCTTTTGTGAAAGGATTTATTTCGTATCATCAGCTTGAGAGTGAGCTTGTAGTGCTGGAAAAGGAAACGGAAGATTCTCCGTTCAAACCGGCGACAAAACTCCGGCAGTTATATCAGAGGGGTGTGGAGAAGCAGGTCAGCAGTCCTGAAGCATACGCAGTGAAGAACTGGATCATCAGTGTGCAGGGATTTGTACTAAATTGTGTGACCTATGGATTTACTTCTAATTATGAAGCTATTATGGCCGGAACATTCGGACAGGATCTTTTTTATGGGACATTTGCAGAAAAGCTGATGAATCTGCTTACCTTCAATAAAGACGATATCAAACAGATGAAACAGATTAATTATCTTACAATACAGAATATGAAGTAAAGAGGAGTAGAAAATGACGAAAAAACAAAGGACATTGGAAGTAATCGAACGCCTCCGAAAAGAGTATCCGGATGCAGACTGTACTCTGGATTATGATCAGGCATGGAAACTTCTGGTCAGTGTGCGTCTTGCGGCACAGTGTACAGATGCAAGGGTAAATGTAGTCGTAGAAGGTTTATTTGCAAAATATCCGACAGTAGAGGCACTTGCAGAAGCAGATGTAAATAATATCGAAGAGATTGTACGTCCTTGTGGGCTTGGGAAAAGTAAGGCACGGGATATCAGTGCCTGTATGAAGATGCTTCGGGATGAGTATGGTGGAAAGATTCCGAAGGATTTTAATGCGATCTTAAAGCTGCCAGGTGTTGGGAGAAAGAGCGCGAACCTGATCATGGGAGATGTATTTGGTGAGCCTGCGATCGTAACGGATACCCATTGTATCCGTCTGGTGAACCGTATTGGACTGGTAGACGGGATTAAGGATCCGAAAAAAGTAGAGATGGAACTCTGGAAGCTGGTTCCGCCGGAGGAAGGAAGCGATTTCTGTCACAGACTGGTGTACCACGGAAGAGAAGTTTGTACGGCAAGGACGAAGCCGCACTGCGACAGATGCTGTCTGGCGGATATCTGTAAGAAGATAGGGGTAGAAAAATAAAATTTAGAGAATTTAATATAGATTTAGAATGGTTAAAAAGGTTGCCGAGTTAATTAGAAAAGGCAACCTTTTTTGTTACTAAATTATAGTCAATATTATATCATTAAGACTGATAAGAGTTTTGTAAGTGTAATAATACACAAAAATATTTTTGAATAATTAGCAAAAAGTACGAAAATAAAAATATAATATGAAAATATATTGACGATTTCAAAATTAGAGATATAATGAAACCATAGTTTACTTGACTCGTGTAAACTAATTTTTATAACAATGAGTTTACACGAGTAAATTCAACAAACAAAGGAGGAAAAATGTATGGAAAAGAAAAGTATACTAAAGCGGGTATTAGCAACAGGAATGGTAGTGACTATGACAACATCATTACTACTTGGATGTGGCGGAGGT
>ENA-UERY01002049-UERY01002049.1-human-gut-metagenome-genome-assembly--contig:-NODE-2049-length-10765-cov-300.743918_pt1 | contig 10765 bp, 10 predicted proteins | sample MGYA00242989_ERZ507990 | MGnify/ENA primary metagenome ERZ507990 (study PRJEB26167, sample SAMN06115529) | human gut metagenome | host: Homo sapiens | place: China:Fujian | collected 2015-08-26...
AACCGCACGTACGGTGGTGTGAGAGGTCGGAAAACGAAAGTAGGAAGAAAACTGCTTCGTTTTCCTCCTACTCGATTGTGGGTGTGTCAAAACTATAATATTTAGCAAACTGAATAGTAAACGATTCAAATCGTAGGAGGCTACGGCATTCTTGCCGTAGCCATTAGCAACTGAAATACAACTATTCGCAATGGCTACGGCAAGAATGCCGTAGCCTCCTACAGTTTGCCTCCACCTCTGCTTTGTTGGTGCACTTGAGACAAGTGCACCCCCTTTATATGCATTGTTTTCTTTGTTGGTGCAGCTGAGACCGCTCGGCTTTGCCGCTTGCCAGAGCAAGAACTGCACCCCCTGGTGCTTATAGTACTTCGAACTTGCCGTTGTGGTCGACAACATATCTCTTGCCCGTTCCGCCGACGAGAACGCTTGCTCTGAACTGGTGCGTTGTTGCCTCCACCTCGATGTTGCTGCCCTTGGGCAGAGTTGCGAGGTCGGCATCGGTGAGTCCGAGTACGGCGAGCGAGCTGGTGTATCTGCTGTCCTTGCCGTGCTGGTCGAGCTGCGCATAGAATAGTGCCCACAGCACTTTGTAAGCCTCCATGTTGTACGGACACTGAAACTCGTCGGTGCCGTTGCCCGCCACCTTGTCCGAGAACTGCAGGAAGCCCCACTGGTTAGGCGCGTGCATGTTTATCTCGCCCGTCGGAGTCCACACCCAGTTCTCCTCCGGTCCGCCCTTCTTCAGCCACTGTACGCGCGAGAAGTTCAGACGCCAGATGTTGCCAGCCTTCAGCGGATTGGCGAAGTTGCGTGTCACGGCTTTGTGCGGTATTGCCATCTCCACGGTCCACGAGCGGTCGGTGTCCTTCTGCTTGTTCAGCGTGCCGTCGTGCTGCACGGCGAGCTTCAGACCGGGGCAGTCCCACTGAATGTGGAAGTTGCCGCCCGAACGATATGCGCGGTCGAGCATGAGGTCGAATATTACGCCGCGTGCGTTGTTCTCAATCTCGAAGTAGTTCTGGCCGTCGCCCGTAGGGTCGAGGAACACCTCGAAGTCGTTGTCGTGATATATTATGGTGTCGCGCTGCGTGAGGTTAGCCACGATGTTCGGCTCCTCGAGCACGGCAGAGATATACAGATACTCGTCGTCCCAGAGCAGGCGCGCCTTGGTGTCGTAGACAGGCTTCGGGAAGTCGAAGCCGCTGATGTCCACGAACGACTCTGTCTGTGCAGCCTGCTGCCACACCTTCTCGTTGAGTTTGCCGTCGATCTTCATCTTCTCCGTAGTGCGGTAACACACGTAGTTGCGCGGCGTGGTGAGGCGTCGGTCGTACTTCTTCAGCAGTCCGTCCTGCGCTGCTACGGGCATAGCGAATGCGAAAGCCAGCGCCATGGCAGATAATATCGATTTCTTCATATTCCGATTAGTTTTTTCGTTTCGTTCTTATTTTTCCAAGAGGTCGGGGCGCAAGCGTTGTGTGCGCTCCATAGCTTGCTCCATCTCCCAATTCTTTATCTTCGCCTCGTTGCCGCTGAGCAATATCTCCGGCACCTTCCATCCCTTGTATTCAGCCGGGCGTGTGTAGATAGGTGCTGAGAGCATGTCGTCCTGAAAGCAGTCGGAGAGAGCGCTCTGCTCGTCGCCGATTACGCCTGGCACCACGCGCACCACGGCATCGGCAATGATAGCCGCAGCCAGCTCGCCACCCGTCAGCACATAGTCGCCGATGGATATCTCGCGAGTGATGAGATGGTCGCGCACGCGCTGGTCGATGCCCTTGTAGTGGCCGCAGAGGATGATGATGTTGCCCTTCATCGAGAGGTCGTTAGCCACGTGCTGGTCGAACTGCTCGCCGTCGGGCGACGTGAATATCACCTCGTCGTAGTCGCGCTCTGCCTTCAGCTGCGATATGCAGCGGTCGATAGGCTCGCACTGCATCACCATGCCGGCAAAACCACCGTAAGGATAGTCGTCCACGCGGCGCCATTTGTTAGTGGAGTAGTCGCGCAGGTTGTGCAGATGAATCTCTGCGAGACCCTTCTTCTGTGCGCGAGCAAGTATTGATTCGTTGATAAAGCCCTCAAGCATTTCGGGCAGTACGGTTATAATGTCTATTCTCATATGAATGCAAAATTACACAATTTTGTTTACACGGCAAAACTAAACGTGCCATTTGTGCGATATAAAACCTATGATAATGTTATGCGGAAGTAGGGCTAAAGTCATCGTGCTCCGTACGCCGTCTGATCGGGTGGCGTACGGAATCTGATCGGGCGGCGTACGGAATCTGATTGGGCGGCGTACGGAGAACGATGACAAAACGCGAATAAATACTACGTCGTTTCTTCGTCTACGCCTAATCCGAACAGCGCGAAATCGCCACGCAAGGGGTCGTCGGGGAACACTTCGAGCATAGCGTCGGTGAGTCGGCGTGCGGTAGACATCGACGCCGTGCGACTCTTTAGCAATCCGAGTCGCAGTGCTTCCTGCACCACATGCGTGTCGAGTGGCATGATTAGTGTGCGTCGGTCGATGATGTCAGCCCACAAACCGAGGTCGACGGGCGAGTCGGTGCGCACCATCCAGCGCAGAAACATGCACACACGCTTACATGCCGACTGCGTGTTGCGTGGCACAACGGTGCTTGCGTTGTGCTCGGCGAAGTAGCGACAGATGGCTGCTACCGCCTCAATACCCGTAGCGGCATGGCGACGCACGTACTCCTTCATGCTGCCGTGCTCGCAGAGCATACTCTCGTAGGCAGCTATCAGGCGGTGCATATCGCCGAACTTGTATAGACGATAGTAGCATTCTGCGGTGTCGGGTATGTCACTGCGCCATGCGCCAGAGCGCACCCAACGGTCTACATCGCCATGCGCTGAGTCGATAATGAACTGTATCTTGGGGAAGAACTGCTTGCGCGAACCGTAGCTAAGGCACGAAGCGAGGAAAGCCGTCGCCTCCCGATTGGCATCGCCCTGAACGCTGTGCATGAACGAGCTGGGGTCGGCGGGCAGGAAAGCTGCCGTCTCGTACTTCGCAGCGAGTTCTGCGATGAGTTGTCTGGTGTTTTGTTCCATATATATTGTTGTTAATACGATTTCTGTTTTGGCGTTATTGTGTGAGTATAATAAATAAAAAAAAAGCGACAGCCTTCACAGGCGACCGCTTCAAATCTTCAATAGGTATTAGTCTTTTTTTAAGGTAAAAAGATTGTTTTCAGGATAACTTCTGCAAAGATATTATATTTTTCACGTTTAGCAAACTTTTTGGACATTTATTTTTCAGAAATTTCATTTAAATCTTCACTTGTCGTGCTGCATAATAAGTTATGATTAAACGATGTGAAGTGTTAATGTTTTGTCAAAAGGTTGAGATAAATCAACTTTTTAAAGCGTTTTGTACGGAAACGCTTGCTTTTGCTTTAAAAATGCTAACTTTGCAGCCGAAAGTAGATAAAACGACAGATACTATGAACGCATTAGAAACAGTAGAGCGTCTGAAACAACGCTTCCCCAACGAGCCTGAATACATCCAGGCAGTGAGCCAGGTACTCGGTACTATTGAAGAAGAGTACAACCGTCACCCCGAGTTCGACCGTGCAAACCTTATAGAGCGTCTTTGCATACCCGATCGTATCATTTCGTTCCGTGTGACGTGGGTTGACGACAAGGGCAATGTGCAGACCAATATGGGCTATCGTGTGCAGCATAATAACGCCATAGGTCCGTATAAGGGTGGCATTCGTTTCCACGCTTCGGTCAATCCGTCTATCTTGAAGTTTCTTGCTTTCGAGCAGACATTCAAGAACTCGCTCACCACGCTGCCAATGGGCGGTGCAAAGGGCGGCTCCGACTTCTCACCGCGAGGCAAGAGCAATGCAGAGGTAATGCGTTTTTGCCAGGCGTTTATGAACGAACTGTTCCGCCATATTGGTCCTGACGAGGACGTTCCGGCAGGCGACATAGGCGTAGGCGGTCGTGAGGTGGGCTATATGTTCGGACAGTACAAGAAGCTCACGCACACATTCGTAGGCGTGCTTACCGGCAAGGGTCAGGAGTTCGGCGGTTCGCTCATCCGTCCAGAGGCTACGGGCTATGGCAATGTCTACTTCCTTGAGAATATGCTGAAGACACGCAGCATCGATTTGAAGGGCAAGCGTGTGCTTGTCAGCGGTTCGGGCAATGTGGCTCAGTACACCGTTGAGAAGCTCATTCAGCTCGGAGCGGTGCCCGTGACACTTTCCGACTCGGATGGTTATATCTACGACCCGGATGGTATCGACGCAGAGAAGCTCGCCTACGTGAAGGAGTTGAAGAACGTGGAGCGTGGTCGTATCAGAGAGTATGCCGAGGAATACGGCGTGAAGTACGTAGCCGGTGCGCGTCCGTGGGGAGAGAAAGCCGACATTGCTATGCCTTCAGCCACACAGAATGAGATTGACGGCGATGATGCCCGCACACTGGTTGCTAACGGTGTGTTCGCAGTGAGCGAAGGTGCCAACATGCCTTCTACGCCAGAGGCTATCAAAGTGTTCCAAGAGGCAGGTCTGCTCTACGCTCCGGGCAAGGCGGCAAACGCAGGTGGCGTAGCAGTGTCGGGTCTTGAGATGAGCCAGAACTCGGAGCGTCTGCGCTGGTCGAGCGAGGAAGTGGATGCAAAGCTGCATAGCATAATGAACGAAATTCACGCCGACTGCGTGAAGTACGGCACACAGACCGACGGTTATGTCAACTATGTGCGTGGCGCAAACGTTGCGGGCTTCCTCAAGGTGGCTAAGGCAATGATGGCGCAGGGCATAGTATAATTACAAATTGTGCGTTCTGCCTACGGTCATCACGCTAATCTTCACATCCTCAGCCTCTGCAAGAACGTTCGCACAGGCTGCGATAGTGGCACCGGTGGTGATGATGTCGTCGACAAGCAGAACGTGCCTACCCTCGATTGCATCAGGGCGGAGCAGGGTGAAAGCGTTTTCCACGTTCTTAGTGCGGTCGGCATGAGTCAGTTTGGTCTGACTCATGGTGTATCGCGACCTCTCTACAATATTGTTGCAAACCTTAATATTTGATATATCACCAATGCCGCGTGCGATTTCATGGCTCTGATTGTAGCCACGTTCTCGCTCGCGGCGTTTGTGTATAGGTAGCGGAACGATTATGTCAATGTCGTCGAACAGTGCGTATGGCATAAACGAGTTCGCCATGTACGCTCCCAGCCATTCGCCTATGTCGGGCTGACTGCCGTACTTAAGTTTGTACATAAGCAGTGCGCAGAACGATTCTGGATAGTAGTATGTCAGCGCAGTGGCACGTTCGACGGGCATACGCCCCCATAGCAGACGTGCCGTGTTGTTGTCGTAAGGCGACAGATAGTCGTCGGTGAGGGGCAGCTTGCGCGAGCAAGCAAGGCATAGCGTCTGTTCGTCCTCCGCAAGACGGCAACCGCACAGTTTGCATTGGCGTGGCATAAACGTGTCTAACCACATTATCGTGTCTTTTTGATGAATGTTCCGAGGCGGTGGCTCACACCCTTCCTGTTGAGCGAACGCAGGGTGTAAATGCCGTCGGGCAGGGTCTTGATGCTTATGGTGCTTGCGCCGCGTTGGTAAGGGCGCACGGCTATGGCGCAACCTTGCAGCGATTCGATGAGCAGATACTCGGTGTCGGACAACTGTGCAGCCGCTGCAACCTCCGTCGTCATCTCCACCATAGAACCGTCGCAGGCAAGCAGAGTTTTGCCAAACGCAACACTCGTGTTGTCATTCTGCGTGTCGGCGGTAGTTTCTTGCAATGCTTCGCTCTCGTTGCCATAGCGGTCGACTGCGCAGACGGCGTAGTGAAGTTGCGGATTGCGCGGTACAAGCAGCTGGCGACTCTGTCTGCGCATCGCTATCAGGTTGCGTGCGTCGGCGGTATTTACAGGACACTCGTGCGAGGCATACACGTTGAAAAGCATCATCGTGGTGTCTGCAGTGGTATGTTGCCATGAGAGTAGGGTAGTGTTGTCGGTGCGGTCGGCGCGACGAAGAGCGAAAGCACTCTGCGGGCGCTCTGTCGACTGCCATGTCATTGGCGGAACAAGCGACGGATACGGGCAAAGCTCGTTCTTCGCAAAGCGGTAGATACCCTTAGTATCGTCGGTGAAGAACTTTGAACGGAAGTAGGCGTGCCCCATATTGTTGTTGCGCAGGAAGCCCAACTCGCGCGTGATGTCGCTCAAAGGCCAGTTCTTTTCGCGTGGCGACATGAAGTAGATGCCCAGTCCGGGCACCACAATGCGTCCGTGGCTCCGCTCCTTCCAGTCGAGTGCGAAAGGGAAGAAGTTGGAGTCGCGGAAATACATCATAGGGAACAGTTCGTCCATAAGTCCGTCGCGCAGCCATGCCACTGCGTCCTGGCACACCGTCTCGTAGGCGTTCCAGCCGTGGCTCCAATAGCGTTTCGTGTTGTTGTACTTACCTATTGGCGAGCAGCTCATCTTCACCCACGGCTTCTGGCTCTTCACTTGTTTTGAGATAGTGCGCACGATGCGTGTTATGTTTCTGCGTCCTTCGTCGTGTGACATCGTCTTCAGTTTCGGCAGTTCCTCCGGATAGCGTATATAGTCGAGATGTATGCCGTCGATATCGTAACGTCGTGTCACCTCGGCGCAGATGTTGGCGAGGTAGTCGGCAGTCTGTTGTGTCTCCGGATTCATGTATCCGTAGCCCTTAATCTTTATTATGTTGCGCGCCATCTTATTGCGCAGCTGCTTGCAGCCTAAACCGTCCCACTTGCCTACGGGCATTGTAACAATCCAGGCGTGCAACTCCATGCCACGACTGTGGCACTCGTCGATGGCAAACTGCAAGGCATCGTAGCCTGGCGATACGCCTGGCTTGCCCGAGAGACAGCCGTCCCACGGTTCGATAGTAGACGGATAAATCACCGTTCCGCGCACACGGGTCTGTAGCAGCACGGTGTTTATGCCGGCTGCTTGCAGCTGGTTGAGTATGCGGCGCAATTCGTTCTTCTGCTTCTCTATTGATGTGGCTGTCTGAGCGTAGGAGTGAGGCCAGTCGATACCGCCGATAGTGGTAAGCCATACCGCGCGTACCTCATGCTTAGGAGCAATACGGTCGTGGTTGAACGAATTGGAAGTGCGGGCAGAGGTAGCCAACGAGCAAATGAAAAGCAATAAAAGTATATAAAAATGTCGCATTATTTGTTTCTAATTTCGTATTAATACGCCACAAAGGTAATTATATTTTTCTGTTTGTCAAATATATTATGTACTTTTGCATTATAAATACTCTACTTATGAAAAAGAAATTATTTACAATAGCCTTGGCGCTCTTCACAACATTGGGAGCCCATGCACAGTTTGAAAAGGATAAGGCTTACGTTGGCGCATCACTCTCTGGTATAGACCTCAGTTACAATGGAGCAAAGAAGCTTAACCTTGGTGTGCAAGCCAACGCAGGATACTTCCTTGTTGACAATTGGATGCTTATGGGCGAACTCGGCTGCGACATCTCTTCGAGCGACGACGTAGATAGCAAGTTTAAACTTGGCGTTGGCGGTCGATACTACATGGAGCAGAACGGCCTGTTCGTAGGCGTTAATGCAAAGTACGTGCATGGAGGCAAGAACTATAACGACTTTGTGCCTGGCGTAGAGCTCGGTTGGGCTTACTTCCTCAACGGCAATGTTACCATCGAGCCTTCTGTCTACTACGACCAGTCGTTCAAGAGCCATAAAGACTTCTCTACTATCGGTCTGCGTCTTGGCATTGGCATTTATCTCTTTAAGAAGTAATGGGGAACACTTATCCGTCACAACTGCTCGAAAAGGCAGTGTGCGAGTTCTCGAAGTTGCCTGGCATAGGTCGCAAGACAGCCCTGCGGCTTGTGCTCGACTTGCTGCGTCGCACAGAAGATGAAGTAGACAGTTTCGCCTCCGCAGTCACACGGCTGCGTAAGGAGGTGAAGCATTGCCGCGTATGTCATAACATAAGCGATACGGACGTATGTCCGATATGCTCCGATCGTCGTCGCGACACCACGTCGATTTGCGTCGTGGAGAACATTCGCGACGTTATGGCGGTGGAGAACACGCAGCAGTATAACGGACTCTATCATGTGCTCGGCGGTATAATATCGCCTATGGACGGGGTAGGACCGAGCGACATAGAGATCGATTCGCTTGTGGAGCGTGTCGCGGCAGGCGGAGTGAAGGAGGTGATATTGGCACTCAGTTCCACCATGGAGGGCGATACAACCAACTTCTATATATTGCGTAAACTCGCAGCCTACGATGTGGTGATAAGCGTCATCGCCCGCGGCATCTCCGTTGGTGACGAGCTGGAATACACCGATGAGGTGACGCTCGGCAGAGCAATATTGAATCGTACAACAATGACTAACAAATAATGAGACGAACATATAAAGTGCTGAACACAATATTCATAGCTTCGTTGTGCATATCAGCGACTATGGTATTGCTTTTTGAGACCGACATACTGCCCGACGGCATCTATCACACCGCAACCGGTGCGTCGGAGTTCGTGTGGGCTACCGTCATGGAGTTGCTCACCATCTGCATCATCCCCGTAGCATTGCGTCTTTTCCGCTTTCGCCACATTGCCGAGCGTCTCGTCTCGGCTGAGGCTCTGCTCAACTGGGGAGCACTTCGCTTGCTGATGCTCTGCGTGCCGATGGTGCTCAACACCTTATTGTATTATATGTATATGAACGTCGCGTTTGGCTACATGGGCATAATTCTGTTCCTATGTCTCTTCTTTATCATGCCGACACGAGCAAGATGCGAGTCGGAAGTGGTGAAGCGCGATGTTGAACACAAAAAATAAGAACTGTATTGAAACTATCAGTCATTATAGTCAGCTATAAAGTACGTTTCTATATCGAACAGTGCCTGCACTCGTTGTTTAGGGCTGTTGACGGTATAGAGACCGAAGTGTATATAGTCGACAACCATTCCGATGATGGAAGCGTGGAGTATCTGACGCAGAAGTTCCCAAATGTGAACATCATTAGTAGCAATCGTAATCTCGGTTTCTCACGCGCCAATAACGTTGCCATAAAGCAATGCACAGGTGAATACGTACTATTGCTTAACCCAGACACCATTGTTGGCGAGCATACGATACACGATGTGCTCGCCTTTATGGACGAACATGAGCGTGCCAGTGGTGCCGGCGTGATGATGCTCAAGGACAATGGCGAGAAGGCGATGGAGTCGCGACGCGGTGTGCCTACACCTATGACTGCGTTCTACCGGATGAGCGGATTATGCGCACGCTATCCCAATAGCCGTCGCTTCGCACGTTATTACATGAGCTATCTCTCTTGGGACGAACCTGCACAAATCGAAATCATTAGTGGAGCGTTCTGCATGTTGCGTCGTGAGATGTTGGATAAGGTAGGATTGCTCGACGAGGACTACTTTATGTATGGCGAGGATATCGATCTCTCTTTCCGTTTGCTCAAAGCAGGTTACGAGAACTGGTATATACCGACAAAGATATTACATTATAAAGGTGAGAGCACGCACCGCTCGTCGTTCCGCTACGTGCACGTGTTCTATGATGCTATGCTCATCTTTATGCGCAAGCATTATGGTCATTTCAGCATCTTTGTCAGTCTGTCTCTGAAGATTGCCATTTGTTTTAAGGCGTTGTGTACGCTTATCGGTATGCAGATGCATAGCGCACGCAAGCTTCTTGGCTTGGTGCGGCCACGTAAACGCCTTACCACCCTTTATGTCTTCATTGGTAAGAAAGGACATCTCGAAGACTTCAATCGGTTGGCAAAACGACATGGTATTGATGCTGCGTTTGTTGAGGGTACAGTTTCTACACTGCCGAAGGGGCACGTAGGGCAGGAGTTTACGTCTTATCAGCGTGTCTATGCAACATACGACACCGAGGCATACAGCTACGAGGATATCTTCAACATCTTCTCAGAATCACCACAACAAAATATACTGATGGGTACGTACAACCCAGCGACGCAGACAATCGTAACAGGTGAGGAGGTGCTGCGATGAATACACCGCCGGATACAGTTACCACGAACACACCGCGAGTAGCGTTGCGTGCGATGGAACCCGAAGATCTCGACTGGCTCTACGCTGTAGAGAACAATCGTGAGGTGTGGAACGTGGGCAACACCAACGTGCCATACTCGCGCTATGTGCTGCACGACTACATAGCAAACGCCACCAACGACATCTATAACGATGGACAGGTGCGTTTGATAGTGGAGAATGAGGAGCACGAGCTGATAGGAATGGTAGACGTGTTCGACTTCAACGCGCAACATAGGCGTGCCGAAGTGAGCATCGTTGTGCGGAAGGAGTATCGTCGTAAGGGATATGCAGCCGCTGCAATCGACCAAATACTCGACTATTCATTGCACATTCTGCATCTGCATCAGCTCTATGCAGTGGTGGCGGAGGACAATGAGGCATCTTTGGCATTGTTCTTGAAAAAAAACTTTCAGACGCATAATAGGCTGAAAGAGTGGTTATTTGATGGTGTCAAATACACGGATGCGATAGTTTTGCAGAAAATATTATGAAAAAAAGAGCTTAAAAAATTTGGGCGTTTCAAATAATATTTATACCTTTGCACTCGCTTAAAAAACGAAACACTGACAGCTTTTAAAAGCAAACTTGTCGTATTGGTGCGTTAGTTCAGTTGGTTAGAATACATGCCTGTCACGCATGGGGTCACGAGTTCGAGTCTCGTACGCACCGCCTA
>ENA-UERY01002051-UERY01002051.1-human-gut-metagenome-genome-assembly--contig:-NODE-2051-length-10756-cov-2.769922_pt1 | contig 10756 bp, 9 predicted proteins | sample MGYA00242989_ERZ507990 | MGnify/ENA primary metagenome ERZ507990 (study PRJEB26167, sample SAMN06115529) | human gut metagenome | host: Homo sapiens | place: China:Fujian | collected 2015-08-26...
AGTACTTGCCAAGGGATTAGACGAACTAGCGTTAAGGATCGTAAAGGTGGGGGAAGAAAACAATGTTTATACCATTGAAAATAAACCACTTGCACGGGCTATGTACAATTCCTGTGAACTGGACAGGCCGATCCCCTCAGAATTTTATACGGCAGTAGCAGAAATCCTGGTATATCTGTATAAACAGGATAACGGGAAAAATAAAGATAAAAAATAATAGTTGGAGATTAATGGACGAATGAAACGGTTATTGAGTTACTCAGTGGTTATGTTTGTAATCACGATCATATTGCTTTTGATCATTCCCCTTCCGGCGGGACTGGTGGATGTGGCGATCATATTGAATATGTCACTTTCCATGATGATCCTGGTAATAACCATGACCATTCGGGAGCCATTGGAATTCTCCATATTCCCCTCTCTTTTGCTTATTACCACGCTGTTCCGTCTGGGTATCAATGTTTCAACCACGAGAAATATCCTTTCTCAGGGAGGTTCATCAGGCCGTGTCATTGCTGCCTTTGGTGATTTCGTTTTAAGAGGAAACGTAGTAGTAGGTCTGATCATCTTCCTGATCATCGTGTTGATGCAGTTTATTGTTATCACAAAAGGTGCAGAACGAGTGGCAGAGGTGGCAGCCAGATTTAATCTGGATGCCATGCCGGGAAAACAGATGGCTATTGATGCAGACCTTAGTTCTGGCCTGATCAATGAAACACAGGCAAGGGAACGGCGTGCCAAGGTTCAGAGAGAAGCAGATTTTTATGGCGCAATGGATGGTGCGACTAAGATCGTAAAGGGCGATGCAGTTATGTCACTTATCACAACTGCCATCAATCTGATCGGCGGCAGCATCATCGGTATTGTACAGTCCGGCAGCAGCATCTCAGCCGTGCTGAGTACCTATTCCATTGCGACAGTAGGTGATGGTCTGGTATCCCAGATACCGGCTCTTCTTATTTCTACTGCAACAGGAATGATCGTTACAAGAGCTGTTTCAGAAGGCAGCTTAAATGAAGATGTATCAAAGCAGTTTCTGGCCCAGCCTCATGCTATGATCGTTAGTGGTGCAGCAGTGGCGGTTATGGCTGTGATACCTGGAATGCCGGCAGTAAGGACTCTGGTTGTGGCTGCATGTCTTATGGGAAGCGGATTTTATCTTTCCGGAAAGATAAAAAAAGAGCCACAGGCATTGTCACAAATGGCAATGGCTCCTTCTACCCAGCTTCAAGATTCCCCACAGGCTCAGGCAGCTGCTGCAAAAGAGGAAGTAAGTGAGGAAGAATATTTTAAAGATGTAAATAATGTATACAGCCTTCTTACGCTGGAGCCAGTGGAGATTGAGTTTGGTTATAGTCTGATCCCTCTGGCAGATGAGTCAGTAGGCGGAAGGCTGATCAGCAGGATCGTTATATTCCGCCGCCAATATGCCCAGGATATGGGGTTTGTGATCCCATCCATCCGGCTCCGGGACAGTTCTTCCCTGGGACCAAGTCAGTATAGTATCCGCATAAAAGGAGAAGAAGTTGCAGGAGGAGAGATCCTGATTGATTATTTCCTTGCTCTGGAACCAGAGGAGGTGGAAGAAGAAATTGAAGGTATTGAGGCCATTGAACCGGCATACGGTATACCCAGCAGGTGGATCAAGCCTGAAAACAGAGATCGGGCTGAATTATATGGTTATACGGTCATTGATCCTCTGTCTGTATTGCTCATGCATCTTTCAGAAGTGATCCGGCAGCATTCATACGAACTGCTTACAAGACAGGAAGTGGTAAGGCTTACGGAAAATCTGAAAAAAACAGCTCCTGAGCTGGTGGAAGAGGCAATACCACAGATGATCAGCTACAGTTATTTCCAGAGAGTTCTTACAAACCTTCTAAAAGAAGGAATCCCGATCCGCGACCTGGAGACCATTGTAGAGAATCTGATGCAGACAGCTTCAGAAACAGGTCTTCCTCCAAGAGAGCTGGATCAGACAGTAGAAAAGATCAGGACAGCTCTTAAACGTACCATTACCCGCATGTACTGTACAGATGGATGCATGAAAGTGATCACACTGGATGCCCAGCTGGAACGGGAAATGGTCGCATCCTTGTCAAAAGGGGAAAATGGCTTATATCTGGCATTAAACCCGGAAATGCTCCAGCATGTGATCCGGCAGCTGGCAGAGCAGATAAAAAAGTTCAGTGGTTTATCACAGAATCCGGTGATCCTGACTTCACAGGTTATGAGGATCCATTTTTACCATCTGGTAGAACCCTTTTATCCTAATATCAGGGTGCTTTCATTTAATGAGATCGCAAATAATGTGCAGATCCAGTCAATTGGAAATATAAGTACAATGAAAAAAGGATCATAAGTGTACGGTCAAATGATATAAACAGCAGATAACAGGAGTGAGTAAAGTTATGGAAGATAAGCAGGAAAAGGCAGAGAAGGAGTTATTTGCGCTTTATAAAAAAACGAAAGATCCGGAAATAAAGAAAGAGATCACAATGCAGTATCTGTACATAGCCAGAACCACGGCAACGAAACTATATGATCTTTATTCTACCACCATGCAGATGGAAGATGCAGTGAATGAAGGTGTGGTGGCGATCATAAAAGGGATCGATATGTATGATCCGGATAAAAACATTAAGTTTTCCACTTACATTACAACGCGGGTAAGAGGAGCAATGCTGGATTATGTAAGAAAACAGGAGTGGATGCCCCGGGGATTTTACAAGCAGTTGGGGATTATAGAATCTGCATGCGAGGACATGAAGCTGGAATTAGGAAGAACACCAACAGTTGATGAACTGGCAAAGCATCTTGGAATAGAAAAAAAACGCTGCCAGAGGATCATTTCCATGAAAAACAGGAGAAATATCCAGTCTCTTGATTTTTTACTGGAAAACCAGAATACATCCAATGGACTCCAGATCACAAACAACGATACCCAGGTACAGCCTGAGGAGGCATGCTTGTGGGAAGAGGATATGCGGGTGCTGGCAGAAGGCATAGCCCAGCTAAATGAAAAAGAGCAAAAAACACTGGCACTGCATTATATGGAAGGGTTGAAAATGGAACAGGTGGGCCGGGTCATAGGTGTCAGCCAGCCCAGAGCATCCCAGATCCACACGATCGCCTTGCGTAAGCTGCGCCATTTTATAGAAACAAAAAATGGAAAGGGGATAAAGTCAGATGTATCAGGGATTTTATAATCTGGCGTCAGGCATGCTGACCCAGAGCAGGAACTTAAATACCATCAGCAATAATATGGTGAATATCCAGACTCCTGGATATAAAAACGAAACAATGGTAAGCAGTACTTTCAAAGAAGAAATGCTTTATCGTACAGGACAGTATAGCAAAGAAAATCCAACCCAGCTGGCAACTGTTTCAAAAATAAAGACAGCAAAGCAGGTTTATACCAATTATGACCAGGGCGGTCTGGAACAGACAGATGGGATCTATGACTTTGCCTTAAATGGAAATGGCTTTTTCTGCATCCAGACATCACAGGGCATCCGGTATACAAGGAATGGTTCATTTTCAGTAGATAAAGATGGATATCTGGTTTTAAACCAGGCAGGAAGAGTCTTAAACAAAGAAGGACAGCCTGTCCAGATCAAAAATGAGAACTTTACAGTTGATTCCAAAGGACACATTACTGCTGCTATTACAAATCAGTCTGATGGTGAAGAAAGCGGCAGCCAGGAAGTTACCATAGAGGATTATGGAACTTTGAAAGTAGTGGATTTTCCAGATCAGGGGCAGCTTCATGCAGAGGATAATGGACTTTTCTCTACTGCACAGGCAGAAACAACGCCTGCAGATACAACTGTTCAATGGAAAATGCTGGAAAAATCCAATGTAGACATGGTGGAGCAGATGACAGCTATGATGTCATCCCAGAGAGCGCTTCAAAGCGCAGCCCAGTCACTGAAAATGTATGATCAGATCATGAGTAAGTCTGTGTCAGATGTCGGTAAGCTGTAAGGAGGATAAAGAAATGAATATGTCATTTTATACAGGAGCAGCAGGAGCCGGACAGTTTACAAAAAAACTGTCAGTTGTATCCAATAACCTGGCCAATATCAACAATACAGGCTTTAAACCTAAAACAGCGGCTTTTTCTGAACTGATCCACTATAATCTTAATGATTCTGAAAATGCCCAGACAGAGCTGCAGACAGGTTCAGGAGCCAGAGTGGAGCGTACCTGGACGGATTTTAGTACAGCCGGTGCTACTCAGACCGGAAAAGAATATGATTATGCAATTATGGAGCCTAATGCATTTTTTATGATACAGGATCCTGCATCAGGTGAGATCACCTATACAAGAAACGGTCATTTTCACAGGGGAGAACGTGAAGATGGATTTTATCTTACAACAGAAGATGGAAAGCTGGTGCTGGACCAGAACCGGCAGCCTCTTAAGCTGGAAGTAACAGATGTAGAAAAGCTGCAGGAGGAATCAGAGTCAGAAGACGATGACTACGATACAGATGATACAGACAGCACAGAGGATGATACTGACCTTCCTAAGGTAAGTGTATACACATTTTCAAACCCCAGCCGTCTCTTAAGCGTAGGAGATAATGAATATAAAGCACAGGATGGAATGGAAGCTTCTTTAAAATCAGATGCGGTCCTGCAAAAAGGGGCACTGGAGAATTCAGGCACCGATATGGCAAAAGAAATGGTCCATGTGATCGAATGCCAGAGAGCCTTTTCTTATGCTGTAAAAATGATCACTACATCAGATGATATAGAAGGAACGATCAATTCACTGAGAGGATAAGGTAAAAAATGGAAATAAAGCGATATGAAGATATGGACCTGCAGGCTCTGGATGTAATGCGGGAGATCGGCAGTATCGGTACTAGTCATGCAGCAACTGCTCTTTCCAAGCTTCTGCAGAAAGAAGTCCGGATCTCGATCCCATCTGTGAATATCCTTGGATACAATGATGCCATGAACCGGATCGGTGATGCGGAGGAGCTTGTTGCAGCAGCCCTTGTAAAAATGTCAGGTGATATTGAGGGGTTGATGCTGTTCCTTTTCGACCTGGATTTTGCAAATGAGGTATTGGAAAAACTGCTTGGAAGCCGTTATAAGTCCTTTCTGGATATGGACGAAATGGCCAGATCAGCACTGGTAGAAGTAGGAAACATCATTATCTGTTCTTATATAAATGCTTTTTCACAACTTGTAAATGTAGAGGTGGAACTGTCTGTTCCAAGTGCTACCATCAACATGCTGGGTGGGATCTTAATGGTACCTATTGCTGAGTATGGATATGAAACAGATAAACTGATGTATTGCAATGCAGATTTTGTGATCGGCGGAAAAGCACTTTCTGACTGGCTGCTCATGCTGCCGGATATTCGTTCTCTAAACGATATTTTAGAGAGGTTGGGAGTTTCATAATGATCGGAGGCACAGAATTAAAAGTAGGAATCGGTGATATGAAGTTTTCACGAGGGGAAGGAAGGATCATAACCTATGCTTTGGGTTCCTGTATCGGGATAACCTTTTATGATCCGGTTACCCGTCTGGGAGCACTTCTGCACATCATGCTTCCGGCACAGTTTGAAGGAAAGGATTCCAATCCATTTAAATTTGCAGACAGCGGCATCAGGGAAACCCTCAGAAAGCTGAAAATATTCGGTATGGTAAAAAGCCGGATGGTAGTTAAGATCGCAGGGGGAGCCAAGATGTTTGAGATCAGCGGAAACAGCAGCTTTGGAAATATCGGGCAGAGAAATGCAGAAAGTGTAAAAAAAGTCATGGCCCAGGAAGGAATCTGTATCGCAGCAGAGGATACAGGAGGAAATTATGCCCGTACCATGCTTTTAGATCTTGCAACAGGCGATGTGATCGTGCGTACAGTGGGACGACCGGAACGCCATCTATAGCCAGGGCTTTCATTTATGGTGGTGTCACCATCTGTGACATGCCTGTTTACAGAAAAAAGGAGAGAAGATCATGGTCAAAAATGAAAAAGAAGGGATTCTTTTAGAATCAGGAACAAACGAGATTGAAGTAATGAAATTCACAGTTCTGGGTGAATTTTATGGCATTAATGTGGCAAAAGTCCAGGAGATCATCATGAGTGAAAAGGTAAAACCGATGCCTCATGCAAACCCGGCAGTAGAAGGCATCTTTAAACCAAGGGATGAGCTGATCACAGTGATCAACCTGGCAAAATATCTTACAGGAGATGACCGGGAAAATGGGCCAAGAGATCTGTTTATCGTAACAAATTTTAATAAAATGACGGTCGCTTTCCGGGTAGACAGTATCGAAGGTATCAGCAGGATTTCATGGAAAGATATACAGAAGCCAGATAAGACCATTGCAAATGGAGATGACAGTGTTGCTACCGGTATTGCCCAGTGCGGAAAAGAGCTGGTGATCATCCTGGATTTTGAAAAGATCGTGGCAGAGATCGCACCGGAAACAACCATACAGGTGACAGATGTAGATAAGATGGGAGACCGCCCTATCTGCAACAGTCCTATTGTGATCGCGGAAGATTCCATTCTTTTAAGTAAAATGATCGATGATTCCCTGGAAAGGGCCGGATTTACCAATGTAAAGAATTTTTCCAATGGCCAGGAGGCATGGGATTACCTTTCACAAATACATAATGATTCTGATCTGTATGATAAGGTCAATCTGGTCATTACAGATATCGAAATGCCGGAAATGGATGGCCACAGGCTTACAAAGCTGATCAAGGATGACGAACATTTAAAGAAGATCCCGGTTATCATCTTCTCTTCCCTGATCAATGAGCAGATGAGGCAGAAGGGGAAAGAATTAGGTGCAGACGAACAGCTTTCCAAGCCGGAGATCGGGCATCTGATCACAGTAATGGATGAACTGCTTGCCCGTTTTAAAAAACAGTACAGTCAGCAGTAAGGAGGACTCTAAGGATGGAAAAATATGTATTAACACAGGATCTTGTAACAGGAAATGAACTGATCGACAGTGAGCACAGGAAGATTTTTGACGAAGTCAATACCCTTCTGGATGCATGCTCAAAGGGAAAGGGAAGAGAAAATCTCTCAAGTCTGGGAGAATTTCTTGTTGAATATGTAACGAAACACTTTTCAGATGAGGAGGATCTCCAGAAGCAGTCAAAATATCCGGAATATACAGAACATCATAAATTTCATGAATGGTATAAACAGAAACTGGGGGATGCCATTATAAAACTGGAGCAGGAAGGTCCGACGATCAATTCCCTGGGCGAGATCAACTATATGGTAAGCGTGCTGGTTAAGCATATCCGGGAAACAGACCGCAAGCTGGCCCAGTGGATCCAGAATGGAGCCAAAAATGAAGTTACAGCTTCTAAAGTGGCAACAGGATCAGCTGTATCAGGGAAAACTTCCTATATGGATACCGTTACAAAAGATGAAAGTACAGAAAATCTGGATATCCGTCAGATCCTGGATATAAAAGAACTTCAGCGGATCCAGGATCTGTTTTTAACGGTCACAGGCATGACAGCAGCAGTAGTGGATATGAAAGGAAAATACATTACGAGAGGAAACTCCTTTACCAGCTTTTACAGCAGGTATACCAATGGAAAACATAATGAGCTGCGAGAGTTTACCCAGGATCTTACAGTAGGAGGATTCCGTGCAGGTACAGTGATCGGCGGTATCGTCCTTGGAGATTACCCGGATGATTCAGCCCCAAGCCAGGAAGTAGTAAGTGCCGGTGGACAGCTTTTAGCTGAGATGCTGAATCTGTGGGCTAATGCCCTTTATTACCGGAAGAGCAATGCAGACAGCGTAGAAGCATTTGCAAAAGAGGAAAAGAAAGTACGGGATGCAGTAGGACAGATCAAGTATAAGGCAAAGGGACTGGAGCAGACGGCTACGATGGAAAAAATGCTTTCCCTGAATGCAGCCATTGAAGCAGGCCGTGCCGGAAAAGCAGGTGTAGGCTTTGGTGTTGTAGCAGATGAGATCGGACGTATGGCAAATGAGTCAGCAGCTGTATATCAGGAGATCCAGGAACTGGTAAAACAGGTAGAGGAATCCATGGAACGCCTTGGAGAATAATACAGGGAGATCTTTCAGAAAATATTGTATGCAGAAGAGAGGATAAAAGGAGATACATAAAATGGTCATTACGGTTTCAAATCAAAAAGGCGGTGTGGGAAAGACCACAACATCAGCAGCGCTGGCTGCAGGATTTTCGATGGCAGGTAAAAAGGTTCTGTGTATAGACCTGGATCCCCAGGGAAATCTTGGATTCTGCCTTGGTCTGGATACCGAAGGAGGATCTACTATACTGGATGTATTAAAAGGAGATATATCCATACAAAAGGCTATCAGCCGCACAGAAGGGATCGATATCCTTCCTTCTGATATTACATTAAGCAGCAGTGGTCTGGAGTATAATCCGGGAGAAGAAAAAGAATCTATTTTAAAAAATGTTTTAAAGCCGGTAATGGATTTTTATGACTATATTGTGATTGATACACCCCCTGCCTTAAATCTTCTCACAGTTAACGCATATGCAGTTTCTGATTATCTTATTATACCAATGGCATCGGATATCCTCAGTCTGGTTGGACTGTCACAGTTAAAGGAAACAGTAGAATCTGTCCGCATACAGATCAATCCCGGCCTTAAGATCATGGGTATCCTGCTAAACCGCTTTAATCCAAGAACATGTCTTTGCAGGGATGTATTGGAAATGGCCGGGCAGCTGGCCGCGCAGCTGGAAACCCGGGTATTTGACACAAAAATAAGGTCCGGAGTGGCTATTGCAGAAGCACCGGCCCATGGAGAAAGTATTTTTGAGTACAGTCCGAGAGCATCAGCTGTAAAGGACTATGGAAAGTTTTTAGATGAGGTAGAAAAGATCATAGGTTTCAGGGAGAAATAATATGGCAAAAAAAACAAATAAAACCTCACATGTGCTGAACCTTATCACAGGTTCACAGCCGCCAGTTGCGTCTTCTGGCGAAACACAGCCGCCTTCTTCAGCTTCCGGTGAAACACAGCAGGAAGGATCAGCTGCTGAAGAACCGGTAAGAGTGCCTTCCGCTAATGTGACTGTAGTTGATCCAAGAGAAGAAGGAAAGCTGGCAGAAGAGATCCAGAAGAATCTAATCCAGGAGCTGGAAAAAGAACAGACAGAAGAGCAGGCAGAACAGCCCGGGGAGCAGGAAGAACAGACAGAAGAGCAGGCAGAACAGCCCGGGGAGCAGGAAGAACAGACAGAAGAGCATGCAGAACAGCCCAGGGAGCAGGAAGAGCAGTCAGAAGAACAGCCGGAAGAACAGTCGGAAGAACAGCCGGAAGAACAGACAGAAGAACAGACAGAAGAACAGACAGAGCAGCCCAAAACAAACGCAGGGACACCTGTACAGAAAGAACTGGAACAACAGGAAGAGCAGAAGCAGGAAGATGGTCCAAGTTACCGGGTCGTAAATATCATGGAGGAGATCCTTACTCCGGAACTGATCCTTGACGCACTGAAAAGTAATGATACCTGTACCTGCAGCCGCTGTCAGGCAGATGTGAAGGCGCTGATGCTTACCAGGCTGCCGCCCAAATATATTGTAGCAGATAATACGACAGTCCCGATGCTGTTAACCTTTTACCGCAATAAATTCCGTGTGGCTGTTTTAAGTCAGTCCATGAGAGCCTGTATGGAAGTAAAAGAACATCCACGCCATATCTTATAAATTTTCATGCTGCGCCGAAATATTTATATAGAATCTATAGGATCACAGGGATAAAGTATACAGAAGCGGCGCATTTTATGTACTCCGCGACATCACATGACTGAAAGGAGCAGCAGATATGTCAAGTGTATCAAGAACAAGCAGCAGTCTTGGAAATACAGCTTTAAGAGGATTTGGCGGTTTAGCTTCCGGTATTGACAGGGATGCACTGATCGAACAGATGACAGCAAGAACAACATCCAAGATCACAGCCAAGAAGCAGGCTATGACAAAACTGGAATGGAAGCGGGATGCATATCGTTCTATCAGCAATAAGATCATAGATCTTCAGGACAATTACCTTAGCTATTCAGCAACAAAGAGCTTAAAAAACAGTGATTTCTTTGCAAAAAACCAGGTCAGTGTACAGGGAGATCCTGACTATACAAAATATATATCAGCGACAGGAAATGCAGACACTGCATCCAGAGTATCAGTTCTGGGAGTAAACAAATTAGCAACATCTGCCACATTGATCTCTGGCGAAAAGAAAACAGAAAATGAAAAAGATTCAGCTATTACCTTAGGCGGCATCAGCGCGTCTGATTTTGAAAATAAAGAAGTAAAGACCTCCAATCTTTCCGGAACGAAGCTGACATTTGGAACCTACAGTATTACAGATAAGCAGTTTACAACGGAAGCAACCTTTACGTTCCCCACCAGTTATGAAAAAAAGCTAGACGGTGGAAAAACAGAGACAGTCACCATTGATTATACGGATAAATCTGAAAATGTAGTAAAACAGCTGAATGAAGCCCTTGATTCCCAGGGATTTCTCGGAAAAGATGGAAAGAGCGGCAATAAATTTACACTGAATGGTGATCAGATCCAGATCAGTCATACAGACAGTATTACCGATAAAGGAAAAAGCTATGTGATCAGGGGAACATCATCTGCTTTAAAGAGTCTTGGCTTTAATTCCGGCAACATGAATCAGGATGAAATAGATAACGGCATTTCACTTAAGGAATTTAACGACCATACATCTTCATTTGAGGCTGCAGCTAT
>ENA-UERY01002061-UERY01002061.1-human-gut-metagenome-genome-assembly--contig:-NODE-2061-length-10709-cov-3.014579_pt1 | contig 10709 bp, 24 predicted proteins | sample MGYA00242989_ERZ507990 | MGnify/ENA primary metagenome ERZ507990 (study PRJEB26167, sample SAMN06115529) | human gut metagenome | host: Homo sapiens | place: China:Fujian | collected 2015-08-26...
AAGGGTGATGTGTATATAGAAGAAATAGCGAAGGTAGCAAAAAATACAGATACAAGATTAGAAATAAATAGTAGTCATGGATTTTTAAATAGTAGTCAATTAGTTAAAATAAAAAGTATAGGAAATAAATTTGATATTTGCAACCAATGAAGGTGGTGAGAAAAGATATGAAATGTCCTAAATGTTTAAAGGAGATACCAGAAGATAATTTTTGTGGATTTTGTGGAGCAAAACTTAGAGAAAAATGCGAATGCTGGGTATTGAAAAGACACAATTACTCATGCTGTGAAGAAGGCTGCCCGGGATATGAACTCCTGATTAAACTTGCAGAGAGAAGGTGATGAAGTGGGAAAGAAATATGTAAAATGGGAATTTTACGAAAACGGTACAGATGAAAGTATTTCTGGAGAGAAAGTAAATGAAATCATTGGAATAATGCGCAAGAACGAAATAACGGTTGGTACAGCGCGAAAGATTCTGGAAGATACGATATCCACAATAATAGAAGAGACAAAAATTACATAGAGCGTTCTAGTATTTCGCGGAGAGTGAGCACCTGACGCTCATTTCCGGAAGAAATAAATGTGGCTTTGCGTGTGACTGGGATATGGATGTAATTTTTTACATTCAAAGTAATATCTTCGCTGTCTGAACAATTACCAAAAGAATAATCTATGTGAAAATGCACAGTATCAACTGGAAGCTTGGTTACATCATATTCAAGCAATTTTGTTTGACCGGGAGCCAGAATAATACCATTTACATAATCGAACTGTTCGCATAAAAGAGGAAACTTTTGTGGAGTTGTCTTCAAAAAAGAATCATATGTAAAATGTGTAATTTTTGCTGGGGAAGTTCCAAAATTTTTCAGTACGAAAAAACTGGTTTGTTCGCAAATTGTAATGGCATCTATGTAGATGGAAATAACAGGCTTGGATGCGTTTTTTATCATTTCCGAGTTTTGCTTTATGGATTTAAGCGAAATGATAATTGCAATGACGCTTGTTAAGAGCGAAACCAGAATCCCCAGGAGCTGAATAAAATTTGATGCGTCTAAATTTCCCATAAAGAACCTCCTTTCTCTGGTACTAGGAGAATCTGATGAAAAGGGCAACAGGAAAGAAAGAGGTGATGAAATGCAGGAATTGTTGAAAATTAGTTATGAAGCAGAAAATCCGACTGTTTCAGCAAGAGAGTTGCATGATCAGCTGAATATCGGGACCAAATTCACAACATGGTTTCAAAGAATGACAGAATATGGATTTTCTGAAAATACAGACTACAAAACTTGCTACCCAAATTTGGGAAGCGAGAACCACGGTGGACAGAACATGGTTGACTATCAGATATCTGTGGATATGGCAAAAGAGATTTGTATGATCCAGCGATCACCGGAAGGCAAGCGGATCCGCCAGTACTTTATAGATTTGGAGAAAGCATGGAACACACCGGAACAGATATTTGCCAGGGCATTAAAGATGGCAGACAAGACTATCGAAGAACTGAAGCACAATAATGCAGCCCTTCTGGAAGATAATGTCCGGATGAAACCGAAAGAAGTATTTGCGGATGCGGTAGCAACAAGCCAGAGCACAATCCTGATTGCGGATCTCGCAAAGCTCCTGAAGCAGAATGGCGTGGATACCGGCCCGAAGAGACTCTTTGAGTGGCTGTGTGCGAATGGTTATCTGATCCGGAGGAAAGGAACAGACTACAATATGCCAACGCAGAAGTCAATGGAGCTGCAGCTGTTTCAGGTAAAAGAGTCTACGGTAAATAATCCGGATGGATCCGTGAGAATCAATAAAACTACAAAGGTTACAGGCAAAGGTCAGCAATATTTTATCAATAAGTTTTTAAAAGAGTAGGCGAGGACAAAGTAAGAAGGACAATCTGGACAGCATAGCATAAAAAGAGGTGATGATAGATGATTGTTGAAACCATGCAGATCGGAAACGCAACCATACGGGTGCATGATGATTGTTTTAAAAAGACGAAAGAGGAAATGCAGCAATGTGCAGATGGATTTTTCAGAGTTCTGATCGAAGCAGCAGAGAGAAAAAAGGAGAAAACCGCGTAAGCGGTACCGGTTGGACAAGCAAGGGAGGGATGAAAAAATGTTTTATAAGATCGCAAAGACACTCAGCGTAACGGCAAGCATTACCGGAATCTTGATGATGGCTGGTGCGTGCTCAGTGAAAAGTCAGGAGCTGTTTTACTTATATGCAGCACTTGGAATCACAACACTTACTACCGGAGCATTTGCACTGGAATATTTCCGGATACGGGAATGGCAGTACCGGAAAAGGAAAATAAGGGAGGCGAAGGAACATGCCGGAAGAGAAGCAGCGTAAGAAGCGGATTCGGGTGGAGAAGCTGAATGAGTGGATTGAGACTTTGAAATCAATAGAAAGAGTCAACCGTGATTCCGAGTATTTCAAACAAAATGCAATCCCATATTTGGAACAATATGTAGACAGCCTGAAAGAAGCTGGCAGAAAAACAGTAGTATTGGAGGACAAGCAGTGAAAACAGTAAAAGTAACACCGGATAACATCATTTCAGCAATAGATGTAAACTTTGATGATTTTCGTGATCTGCAGAAAGCAGTAGGCGGACATTTTGAAAACGTAAGCACGAAAACCTTATATGAGACATTTAAGATGCCTATGATCATGTTAGTGGATAAGGACGGAATAATGAAACAGAAAGAAGTCAACCGCCTTGGATCATACTTTTATGATGCAGACAGGCACGGATGGCCAATCTTAGGAGATATTGTATTTGCAATTGCAGCCGGAGAAGATATTGAAGCACCGGATGATGCGGAAGCTCTGATGGTATTCCTGAAAATGAATTTTTCGTACTTAAAAGAAGAATAAAAAACGCTTGCGAAAAGAAATATCGCAAGCGTCGCAACCATAAAGGTACACGAATAATCTAAGCACTTATAGTGTACCTTTTAGCGGCTGGAAAGTCAAGTATTTACAGGGCGACTGCCCTTTTTAATAACTTGATAAGACTATTAAAGTTATGAGGACACGCTATGAGAATCAGACGAGTGACATACGATTTGGGAAACGTAATAGAGAGACAGGAATATCTGGACGGAAGGTATGGAGCACCGGGAGAGAAGAGAGCCAAGAAGAAGAAAGCCACACCGGAGGAAGTGGAGCAGGTCAACCAATGGACCAGGGAGAGGAAGGCACGTCACAGACTCCGGATGTATTTCAAAGTGAATGATTACTTCTTTACTCTCACATATCCGAAAGAAGAACGTCCGGCGGACATGAAGCAAGCGGTAAAAGATTTTGAAGATTTTTATAAATATTGCAAGAAAGAATACCGGAAACGTGGCGAGGAACTCCGGTGGCTCCGGAATATTGAATGCACGCCGTCTGGAAACTGGCATGTCCATGTAGTTCTGAACCGAATCCAGGATACAGATCTGATCATAGCTGCATCCTGGAAGCATGGGAAGGTTCGGAATAAGCAGTTGCTATACGAAAAAGGAGAGTTCCGGAAACTCGCCCAGTACATCACAAAAAATGAGAAAACACAGAAAAAATATGTGGAGGACGGTGTTCTGGATCACAAGATCAAAGAAGCGAGTTTTTCAAGATCCAGAAATATGCCGCTTCCGGAACCGGAGACGGATATTCTGTACCGGTGGCAAAAAGAACCGAGACCGAAAAAAGGATACTACATAGTAAAGGACACCTATTTTGAAGGAATCAACAAAGCAACCGGATTTCCATATCGGCATTATGAAATGATCCGGACAAGGAGGACGGAAGATGAAGATAGAACTGTTCACGGAAGTAAACTTCCGGGGACCAACCGCAAAAAACGGAAAGTGCATCGCTCTGGTAGAATGCGAGACTAAGAAAGGACCGGCGGTCAAAGCACAGATCGAGACCGAACAGAATACGACCTACCACAGAATGAGCATGATCGCGATCCTTGTCGGTCTAAGGATGCTCCGACCGTGTGAAGTAACCGTCTACACGCCGGATCAGTTCCTGGTCACAACCATAAACGAAGGAAATATGGACAAATGGAAACGGGAAGAGTGGCGCAGACCACATGGAAAAGAGATCAAGAACAAAGAGCTCTGGCAGGAACTGTCGGAGCAGATGGAAAAACATCGTGTAAGCTTAGAGTTTTCTGAGTCTACGCGGTATTCCGATAGACTACAGTCTAAAATGCGGGAAAAGGAAGAAAACAATGAAATATAGACAATGGAAAAAGAATTACAAGAAAAAGTATGGAGCAAATCCTCCGTTCGAGGTGGATAAACGAAAACAACGGCGGTATGCAAGGAAAATGGCGAGGCAGATAAATATAACATTGCCGACAATGATGGAGACGTTAACAAAAGAGATTGACGGATGGATGAAAAGCCTAAAATCAGCACTTATCACGATATGCGATAGTATGGCAATAACGCTTAATGATATAGCAGGACGTTTAAGAGAAGAAAGGGAGAAAAAAATAAAATGACAACCAGTGGAATCACGAATATCAACGCCAAGCTGATTCACCAGCATCCGGATAACCCACGAAAAGACCTGGGTGATCTGACGGAGCTGAGTGAGTCAATCAAGAAGAAAGGAATTATGCAGAATCTTACGGTAATTCCGGGATATTGGGATGAAAACCGGGCGCACCACGATGAAGGATACACGCTGATCATCGGGCACCGCCGGTTCGCCGCCGGAAAAATGGCAGGCGTAACTATGTATCCATGCCGGATCGTAGAGGACATGAGCTATAAAGACCAGGTCGGAACCATGCTGGAAGAGAATATGCAGCGTATTGACCTGACAGTCCTGGAGCAGGCAGAGGGCTTCCAGATGATGTTAGATCTTGGAGATACGGAAGAACAGATTGCAGAAAAGACCGGATTCTCCAGGACAACCGTCCACCGGAGGTTGGAGATCGCGAAGCTTGACCGGGATCTGGTGAAGGAAAAGACGGATGAGAACGGGGCATATCAGCTAAATCTAAAAGACCTTGCCCAACTGTCGAGAATCGAGGATGTTGAAATCAGAAACCGAATCTTAAAAGATGCAACAGACTCCAGACAGATTCAGTGGAAAGTAGAAGCAGAGATTAAAAACAGGGAGAAGGAGAAGAATAAGAAGATTATAATCGAGCTCTTGGAGGCAGCAGGAATAAAGAAAGCCACAAAGGAGATAGAGAGAAAACGCTATACCGAAGAGGTAAAAGATAAAAAGAGTATTCCACTGGATAAAGAGCCGCCAAAGAGAATCAATATCCGCGGAAAAGAACTGTATTATCTGGATGGTTGGAATGGGATTGATGTAGTGGAAAAACTCCCGAAATCAGAAAAGGTTGAAACAGAATGGGACAGGCAGAGAAAAAAGATAAAGCAGTTGAAAGCTTTACAGAAAAAAATGAATGAAAGAAAAAAAGAATTCATCCGGACAATAGCAGACGGAAAAATCGAACTGCTAAAAGATGAGGAACGCCAGAAAATCATTGAAAAGATGATTCGGAACATGATGGAGAAGTCCTGTTGGTTAGGAAATGGAATGGTTCTAAAATTTTTTACCGGGAAAAGCTTGTATGATGCGGATGAAAAAGAAAAGGAAGAAGCAGAAGAAAAAATACAAACACTGGATACGCAGGTGTTACTCCTAATTGCAATGAACGGTATGATGGATGATTATATCGGGGATTTGGTAGGGTATTCCGGAGAATACAAAGAGGATGCCGGAAAGAGATACCAGGAATGCTTCAAAATCTTAATGCGTTATGGCTGGAGTTATGAAAGAGAAGAGGCGGATTTGGTTTACGGCAACCATGAGCTATACAAAAAGGAGTCCTAAGATGGAGCAGTTGAGTGTAGAAGACTGGAAACCGGATGCCTGCCCGAAAAATATAACCGTAGAAGAATACCTGGCTACATTTCCCAAAATCAAATTAACCCGCCGGGAATATCTCCAGACAATTCCCTTGTATCATGCGGCTCTGTACCTTGCCGAGACAACCCAAATAGTACACAGTTCACCGGAATGGTATCTGTATTTAAACGAAAAAGTAGATCAAAACGGGGAGGTGTTATCTGGTGAATATGATGTTTCCGAAACCAACCAAGAAGAAACGTAAGAAGCACAAAAAAAGCATCATGCAGCCAAAAAGCGACCGCCGGTGCTACCTGTGCATGTTACTGGATGGAGATTTTACATACAAGCCATATCTGGAAGAGCATCATGTTTTGTTTGGTAACACCCATACATTTGCAGAGGCGGAAGGGTTAAAAGTAAATCTCTGCCTGGAACATCACCGGAACGGACCGGCAGCAGTCCATAACAATGCCAAGAACGCGCGGATCCTGATGGCGAAAGCCCAGGAAGTGTACGAAAGAACCCATACAAGGGAAGAATGGATGAAAAACGCCGGAAAGAATTATTTATAGGCACCACAGGAAGTTAATATATCACAATTTCGCAGAGTGCATGGCTGCCCGGTGCGGCAGCCAGAAAGGAGCGACATGAAGAAAGAGCTGTTTGAGCTTAAAAGAAACATGAGGATAGAATTATGCAACATCACTAAGATAACAGGATATATCGTAGATAATGACCGGAACTGCAGGTTGGAATTTGTCAAAAACTTTTTAAACCTCGAAGAGACGGAAACGTTCAAATACTTGGATATCTTCAAAAAGGTTTTATCCGGAAAGCCTGGAAGAAATATGTTTCAGCTGGAGTTTAAGGAGGAAACAAGAAAGCAGCATCTGACCACGATTGTAAAAACAGGGTTAGAAGACAATGATGTACGCCAGATCTTCCTGGAAGAGATTGCAGAGTCTATTGGCATTAAAGAGTATTCTTTGATTCTAATTGCCAGTGGAATCTACGACATTCCAGGAATTGCCATGGACGGAGCGGATCTGGATGAAAGTGAAGAGGTTTATGAGTACATGATCGGATGTATCTGCCCGGTAAGCTTATCGGCAGCAGGATTATCTTATAAACCAGAACTGGCAGATATTCAGGAACGTACAAGAGACTGGGTAGTAAGTATGCCGACACAAGGATTTTTATATCCGGCATTTACAGACCGCCACGGAGATCCGGAGCATATCTGGTACTACAGCAAAGTTCCGGATAAACCGGACGCAGGCCTGATCACACAGACACTCCGATGCGGGATGCCATCCACACCAAAAGAGCAGAAAGAAGCTTTTAGGGAAGGGTTAAATGCAGCAGACGGAAAAGTAAGCCTGGAACAGGCGAAAGATATTTATCATTACCTTGGAAGAATCCGTGAAATAAAAGCAGAATCCAACAACCGGATATTAAAAGGCGCGGAGCTGGAAAACGTATTAAAAAGCATCGGGATAGATCCGGAACTGGCAGCAGAAAAAACAAAAGACTGTGACGCGGCTGAAATCGATGCGGACAACACAGTGAGCACGAAGACATTTGAGATTGGTCTTCCGGATGCACATGTAACAGTAAGCGCAGACAGAACGGACCTTGTTACCTTAGAGATGATTAACGGAGAAAGGTACATTATGGTAAAAGCGGACGGAGATATAAATGCAAATGGAATCATTTTAGAGAACCGGGAGGGTGAGAAAGATGAAGAGGAAGACGACTAAACCCGGCAATATGCGGGCGTTCATATACCCGGTAAGCAAGAAAATGCGCAAGGTAAGACGGAAAGGAACAAAAAAATGAAAGTTGGAGATAAAGTACAGTTAAGGCGCAGGATCTCCCAGAAGGGAGGTAAAACCAGACTCGCCACGGAAAAAGTCACGATCCTCGGAATCTATCCGCGCCATGTGCAGGTCAGGAATCAGAAAGGGATTGTGAGGAGCTATATAAACTGGGAGTGGCAGCAGTTGATTAGTAAAGAAGGAATGGAAGGCGTGGAATCATGGAGGAGGAAATGAACGAAAAAAGTGAAGTAGTTGAAAATGACGGAGTATACAGTTGCCCATTTTGTGGAAGCAAAAAAATCAATTTGTGTTCCCAAACTGTATTGATGAAAACTGAAGATGCTAATACAGGAAAAGAAGTCGATGAACGTACAAACAAAATCAAAAAGCTGACCAATCGGGAAAAAGTAATAGCATATAATAATGCGTCAACAGATGGTGTTGGATGCTGGTATTATTCATGTAGAAAATGCGGTTGGGTAAGTAAGGTATATACAGAATAGTGGCAGATTGCACGATAGTGTGTCAACTTCTGGCTTGGGGGAAATAATAAATCAGGCAGCCGATTATCACTCGGTAGTCGGCTTGTCGAGAAAGGAGAAATCACATGAAAGGAAAGAATACGCTGAGAGATAAGCCTTTTCGATATGGTGGGCTTTTTAAAGATTACAGTAAAGAAATTCATGAGATAACTGGCTGTGAACAGAAATGCTGGTGTTGTGGTAGAGATATGAAATCGCATGTTCCGGAAATCAAGATTATGCCATATACAGCAACATTCCGAATATCTAAAGGGAAAAATAAAGGACTTTTTGCATTCTGAGCGCTCTGTAGACAATGTGCTTATAGATACGGGCGTGGAGTTGTCGAATGTGACGGAAACACATATATGGAACCGGATGAATTCAGTGAGAAGAAATGGAAGGAGGAACAGTAAATGGGATGCAGAGGAAAATGTGCGATAAACGAAAACAATCATATGTGCTGCTTGGAATGCCCGGATTACGTGGGTTGCCCGATGCAGTGCGATTCTTCGGACGAGTATGAATTTGCAGAGGATTGCCCGGATTATGTGGAGGAGGAAGAAGATGAGTAGCCGGAAAAGTATACCAAAATCAGTCCGACTGTCGGTATACGAGAAATACAATCACCGGTGCGCCTACTGTGGTTGCGAGCTGGAATATAAGGATATGCAAGTTGACCATGTAGAGCCGGTATATAAGCATGACTATGAAAAACATCGTTCTTATAGTAAAAGTAAAACCTTAACAGACGAGGAACTTAACAGCATTGATAACTATATGCCGACATGTAGAGCTTGCAACTTCTATAAGGGTACATACAGTTTGGAAACGTTCCGGAAAAATTTATCAACTATGTTATATGAGAATTTACGGAAGAATTTCAATTACAAATTACTATGTAAATACGGGTTGATAAGAGAAGAGATAAAACCGGTTGAATTCTATTTTGAAAGGATGGAAAAAGCTGATGATTAGAGGATTCAGTATCGGAGATAAAGTACGGTGCATTTCAAGTGGAGTGGAGTGATTGGTTACGTAGTAAAATTCTACACACTTACAGCATGTGAGGAACAGACGATGGTAGAGACAGCAGACAGAAGACAATTTATTATGAGAGTCCGTCGAGAAACATTGGGATATCCGAAAGTATTTCAGTTTCCAAAAGAAGAGGAAGTCGAAGATGAACAATCGGCAAGCAATAGATAGATTAGTGAAACATCTTGAATGGGGCTGGACTGAGGAAACAGTAGAAGCCATTAAAATAGGGATACATGCACTGAAAGAAACTCAGTGGATTCCAATAAGCGAGAGATTGCCGGAAGATGAAAGCTACATACTGGTATCATTTAAAAATTCCACAATGCCAGATATCGCAAGATACGAAGAAAATGACGAGGGCGGTACTTTCTATCCAGGAGATGATGAAAAATCATATTCAAGCTATGGATTTTTTGTGAATGCCTGGATGCCATTACCAGAGCCGTATAAGGGAGAGTGAGAAGATGAACAATAACTGGATTTCAACAGCAGATCGACTTCCAGATCAACGGGAGTTCATAGAATCATATGTCAGAAGTGCATATGCAGCGGAGTTTCTGGTCACGATCGAGGGAGCAGATAAGGCAACAACGCTGTATTATTCCCAGACAGGTGTCTGGTTCGATGAACAGGGAGAACCGTATAAGGTTGTGGCGTGGATGCCGCTTCCGGAAAGGTATAAAGGATAATGGAAGATAAATATACAAAGATACTTGTATGGATAATTACGACAGTTGCAGTAATTATTGGAATGAAATGGACGGGATCGGCGTGGTGCTTATGGGCGCTGTTCATTCCGGCAATGATAGAGTAGGAGGTGATGAAACATTGTATAAAAACCAGGAAGGATATCGTGATCCGACAGCAGGCAAAGCCATCCAGGATGCAAGCCGCATTCCACACCACGTAAAGGAAGCGCATAAAGCATTAAAAGATATAGCAAGTCTGCTTGGATTCGAGGTCTTAGTATTAAGAGACAGAAAGACGGGGAGGGTATACCGATGGAAACAGTGAAAGAAGAGAATGAGAAGAAAAAGGAATACCTGAAACAGTACGGCAAAGCATTACGCCAGGAGAAGCGGATCGAGGAAGAGTTGGAACGCTTAAAGCTGGATCGGATGCTTCCGGGAGCACTGGCAGCAGATGGGTTGCCAAAAAGCAGCAACCTTTCTGATCTGTCAGATTATGCAGCAGAAGTGGACGAACAGGAACGGAAACTGGTGGAGCAGAGGAAGAGAAGGGTCAGGATCCGGACTGAGATCAGGGAAAGAATTGAGCAGATAGAAGATGAGACAGAGAAAGATATCCTGACTTATCATTACATAGATCTTATGAGATGGAAAGAAATCTGTGCAAGAACCGGGTATTGCTGGCAGTATGTGCATAAAAAGCATTCAGATGCATTGAAAAATTTTAAATATGCGATAGAATGCGACACTCAACCTGTGATATAG
>ENA-UERY01002062-UERY01002062.1-human-gut-metagenome-genome-assembly--contig:-NODE-2062-length-10704-cov-3.536464_pt1 | contig 10704 bp, 10 predicted proteins | sample MGYA00242989_ERZ507990 | MGnify/ENA primary metagenome ERZ507990 (study PRJEB26167, sample SAMN06115529) | human gut metagenome | host: Homo sapiens | place: China:Fujian | collected 2015-08-26...
GCTGAACTGCTCGATCAACCTGTATTGATTTTATCATCGAATGACTTTCGTGGCAAGCTGATAAAAAGCCTGGATTTCTTCACAACAACTCCAATACTCTCTCATAAACCGGAGCATTTTCTTTCACTACGATCATCAGCTTCTCCTTCGCACCGTTTAGCCTGTAAAACAGTGTGCGCACCGTATGATCCTGCGATCGCAGATACCTGTTTTCATCGTAATAATACTTCTCATCCAACAGCACCGCCAACCGGTCCATCGTCTTCCCGTTGTCTTCCTGTCGCGAAAGGATCTGAAACCCGTGTTCCCCTGCATCCAACATCAGATTTTCCGCTTCCCGCTCATCATTTGCATACAGCACTGTGACATTCGGGAAATGCCGGGTGGTCTTCCGGTCCGGAAGGTGCATCAGATTCTGGATAAACGAGGAAAGCTCCACATTTGTCCGGATCCTGTTTGTCAGTCGGAAAAGCTGGATCCCCGGAAGTTTTTCCAGCTCATTCTTCGCACTCCGGTCCGCCTCTTCCGGGGAGAGCTGGTCCTCGCAGTCACTGGAAAAGATAACCGGACGTGTTCCTGCTGCCCGTATGATCCGCTTTAGGGGCTCCTCACTCAGCAGATGCGCCTCATCAACAAAAACAGCACCATAATCCTCAAAACCGGTCTCCTCCGTGATCTCCCGATCCGACATCCAGAGAATTCGCCTGAGTCTCTCATGAAGCTTCTTCCACTCCTCTCCCGATGTCCCGCAGTGGATCATGCAGACCTTCTGACGCCCGGAAAGTTTCATCGCGATATCGTAGAGAAGCAGCGTCTTTCCCGTCCCAGGAAGTCCGGAAAATGAGTAATATCCGCTTCGCTCCGCGCGGATTTTCTTTAAGATCTGCCGCTCAATATCCTTCTGCTGGGCCGTCAGGAAATATTCCTTCTGTAAAAACCGCTCCGGCTGTGTCAGCGGGGAGATCAGATACCATTCTGCCCGGAAGCAGTCTTCGAGATCTCCCGGCTCATCCTCACCCGGATCCTTCAACTCCTCACATAGCCGGTCCCAGTCCGCATCCACAAGGTTATCATGATTCGTCAGACGGACCAGACGGTCCTCACTGCTGATATAGGTATAGGACCGGATCGGTCTCCCCAGCACCGATAAGTAATAACGGTTCTGGATCAGCTGCCTGCGGATCGCATCCCCGGAGACAGCGCCGCTCTTCAGCTCGATGTTCACGATCTGTTTTTCCTTCACCTGGAGCAGGTCAAACTCTTTTCCGAGACGCGGGATCTGGAAAGAATAAAAGAAGCGGAGCCGGTACACCTCCGGCATATGTTCTTCCAGGTGATCCACGAATGCCCGCATACTGTTCAGTTCCCATGTCCGGATCTTTAAAGGTTTTTCCCTGCCCGACAGCTGATGCTCCAACCTGGAAAGACAGGCGGTATTCTGTTTTCTTGTCAGTGCGTAGATGGATATTGATTTCATGGATACACTCCTGAATATAAAATACGTCGTAACTGTTCAGTATCTTCACAGTTACAATGCGTCACTGTGAGCACATCGATCATCACATCAATATTCTAACATCATGAAACAAAAATTTCATCCTGTCAATTGTTTTATTGATATGGCAGTGACCGCAGTACCTTAAATCTGGATCAACCAGAAAAACCGGCGAAGATTTATTCATCGCCGGTTTTCTCAATATCAATCTGTCATTTTTCTTCTGATCCTGCAGATCCAGAAAATTTTCCGGATCCCTTACGCCTCGTCGATCGCCCGTCCGATATCATGTCTCATATACTTATTCTCAAAGGAAACCCACTCCGTCGCCTCATAGGCTTTCTTTCTGGCTTCCTTCAAGTCTTTTCCGGTTGCGGTCACGCCGAGGACACGGCCGCCGTTTGTGACGATCTGGCCTTTGTCGTTGAATTTTGTTCCGGAGTGGAAGACATAATAGTCGTCTTTTCCCTTGAACTTCTCAAGTCCTTCGATCGGAAATCCCTTTTTGTACTCGACCGGGTAGCCGTCGGATGCAAGGATAACGCAGACCGTCGCACGATCATTGTCGAACTTTAAGTCTACCTTGTCGAGCGTTCCGTCGATGCACGCCTCAAAGACGTCCACGATATCGTTCTCCAGTCTCGGAAGAACAACCTGCGCCTCCGGATCGCCGAATCTCGCGTTATACTCCAAGACCTTCGGTCCCTCCGGTGTCAGCATCAGTCCGAAGAAGATCACGCCCTTGAACGGTCTTCCCTCTGCCTTCATCGCATCAACGGTCGGCTGGTAGATGTACTTCTTGCAGAATTCATCGACTTCCTTCGTGTAGAACGGGCTCGGGGAGAAGTTTCCCATACCGCCTGTATTTAAGCCCTGGTCGCCGTCCTTTGCACGCTTGTGGTCCTGGGCGGAACTCATGATCTTCACGATATTTCCGTCCACAAAGGACAGAACGGAAACCTCACGGCCGGTCATAAACTCCTCGATGACGATCTCATCCCCTGCAGAGCCGAATTTCTTATCCATCATGAGCGTCTTCACGCCCTCTTTTGCCTCTTCCAATGTCTGGCAGATCAGCACGCCCTTTCCAAGCGCAAGACCGTCCGCCTTTAAAACGATCGGCATCTTCGCCGTCTCAAGATACTCCAGCGCCTTCTCCGGGTCTGTGAATGTCTCATAAGCGGCTGTCGGGATATGATATTTCTTCATGAGGTCCTTGGAGAATGCCTTTGAGCCCTCAAGGATCGCCGCATTCTTTCTCGGTCCGAATACGCGGAGTCCCTCTTTCTCGAAGACATCCACAATCCCACCGACGAGCGGATCATCCATTCCGATCACGGTCAGGTCGATCTCTTTCTCTTTTGCAAATGCAACTAATTTATCAAATTCCATGGCTCCGATCGGCACGCACTCCGCCACCTCGGAGATTCCGGCATTGCCCGGCGCACAGTAGATCTTGTCGACTTTTTTGCTCTGGGCGACCTTCCATGCGATCGCATGCTCTCTTCCGCCGCTTCCAACGATTAAAACCTTCATCTATTCTTCCTCCTGTAAACTTCCCTATGACATAAGCCGACTGTCCTGGCAACATGTAAAAATACATATCAGCCAGGACAGATACGATCAGATCTCGTGGTTCGCGATCATGTCGATCGCCTTCGGAAGGATCTTCCACTCCGCCTGCTCCATGACACGGCGCTGAAGAACCTCCGGCGTATCGCCTTTTTCCACTTCAACCGCTTTCTGCAGGATGATCGGACCGGAATCCATTCCCTCATCCACAAAATGCACCGTCGCACCGGTGATCTTCACGCCTCTCGCAAGCGCAGCCTCGTGGACCTTCAATCCGTAAAAGCCGACACCGCAGAAGGACGGGATCAGGGACGGATGGATGTTGATGATCTTTCCCTCGTATTTCTCGATCATGGCAGCAGGAATCTTCACTAAGAAACCGGCTAACACGATCAGATCCAGATGGTAGGAATCGATCTTCGCGACAAGCGCCTCATTAAATTCCTCTCTGGACGCAAACTCCTTCGGGGACAGGCATTCTGCCGGGATCCCGTGCTTTTTCGCGCGTTCTAAGGCAAATGCACCCGCATTGTTGCTGATCACGACCTCCACCTTCGCATTGCGGATCGTACCCGCATCGATCGCATCGAGGATCGCCTGAAGATTTGTTCCTCCTCCGGAAACGAGAACGCCGACTCTTAACATAAGGTCACTCCCTTTTCTCCTGCCTCGATGGATCCGATGATATACGGGGTATCTCCCGCTGCCTTCATGGCTGCCATCGCCGCACGGACCTCCTCCTCAGCGACTGCAACGACCATACCGATTCCCATGTTGAACGTGTTGTACATGATCTTCTCATCGATCTCACCCTTCTGCTGCATCATCGGGAAGATCGGCGGGATCAGATAGCTGTCCTTGTGGATCACCGCGCGGACGCCATCCTTTAACATACGCGGAACATTCTCATAGAAACCGCCGCCTGTGATATGGCTGCACGCCTTGATCGTAACACCTGCATTCTTTACGTTCTTTAAAGCCTTTACATAGATCCTTGTCGGAGCAAGAAGCGTCTCGCCGAGAGTCTTTCCAAGCTCATCATAATAGGTATTTAAGCCCTCTTTTGTCATCTCTTTCTCAAAAACCTTGCGTACAAGAGAAAAACCGTTGGAATGAACACCCGTGGAAGCCATTCCGATCAGGACATCACCCGGCTGGAGATTCTCACCTGTGATCATCTCCTTCTTATCGCAGACGCCAACCGCAAAACCGGCAAGATCATACTCATCCTCAGCCATCAGACCCGGATGCTCCGCAGTCTCACCGCCGATCAGAGCAGCTTCGGACTGGAGACAGCCGTCTGCAACACCCTTGACGATATCCGCGATCTTCTCCGGATAGTTCTTGCCGCATGCAATATAGTCCAGGAAGAATAACGGCTCGCCGCCCGCACATGCGATATCATTCACACACATCGCAACTGCATCGATACCGATCGTGTCGTGCTTGTCCATGATCATCGCAAGCTTTACCTTTGTTCCGCATCCGTCCGTACCGGAAAGAAGAACCGGCTCCTCCATATCCTTGATCTTTGCAAGAGAAAAAGCACCGGAAAATCCTCCAAGACCACCTAAAACTTCCTCACGCATCGTCTTCTTCACATGCTCTTTCATCAGCTCCACAGACTTGTAACCAGCCTCAATATCAACTCCGGCTTTCTTGTAATCCATATGTATTCCCGGCTATCGCAGACATCCAGAAGATGTATGATAGCTTTTCCTTTCCTTAATTTTTCTATATCAGATGATATCGTGTGCAAAATTTTTTGCCCCCTGATACCGTATTGTTCCACACTTCGTGCTCCTACAATTTCCTAAAACAGCCATACTCTGCTCATTTTCCTACGCAAAACGGCTGCTTATTCATGGTTTGGGATGGTGGTATCATCCGATCACTTCTTCATGGAAGCAAGATACTCCTTATATCCGATCTTGTCGAGCTTCTCCGCCTTGCTCTCCACTTCCGTCTTCATCTTCTCAGAATATGCCTTTAACTTTTCAAGGAGATCCGCATCCGAAGCCGCAAGGATCTTTGCAGCAAGAATACCGGCATTCTTTCCGCCGTTGATCGCTACCGTTGCAACCGGGATCCCGGACGGCATCTGTACGATCGAATAGAGGGAATCCACCCCGCCAAGGTCAGAAGTCTTCATCGGGATTCCGATAACCGGAAGCGGGAAGATTGCTGCACACATTCCCGGAAGATGAGCCGCCTTACCTGCACCGGCAATGATCACCTTCATGCCCCTGCTCTCAGCACTCTTCGCATACTCAAAGAAAGTATCAGGCTCCCTGTGTGCGGAAATGATCGTCATCTCAAAATCAATCCCAAACTGTTCCAGTACCTCGGCAGCCTGCGCCATAACCGGCATATCAGAGTCACTGCCCATTACAATTCCAACTTTTGCCATTGTCTTTTCTCCTTATGAGTGTAACAAATATTGATAAGTTTCACTAATATATAGTATTGGAATAACAATAATTCCTTATCAATCATAATACAAGGTTTTCCCATGCACGTCAAGTGGGAATCGTAGATTTTGCCACATCCCCGCGATGAGCATACATCTGACGCATCTCTCAGCGATGCGCCCCGCGCGAGCATACATCTGCCACATCTCTGCCACATCCCAGCGGTGAGCTTCCGGGCTGGAGTGCCTTGATCCGGGGATCTGGCTTCCTCTTAGCCCGCGGGTGACTGCGTTGAAAACAAGACGACACTTGTCTGAGCGCAGCGAGTTGTGTCGTCTTGTTTTCGCCCTTAGCAGTCACCTGCAGGCTTAGAGGAACCATCCCCGCATCCCTGTGTACTCCAGCCCGGAAGCTCACCGCGTACCCTCGCCAACCCAATCACATCACAAAAAAAGGCGCCCCGAACATGCAGCTCACCTGCACCTCCAAAGGCACCCATTTCAACTCAAAAAGCGATCTTACTCCTCCCCCAGCGGCCTGTTCAACTCATCCAACCCCGCCAGCACAAATCTCCCATCAAGGATCAGATCCACCTTCGTCCCATCCTCACGCACAGCCGAAATCCTCTCCAGCTCCTTATATGGGATCGTAATATCCGTATGCACTCCGAAATACGCCTTCGAGACATCTTCCTTCCGCAAGATCGAAACCTCATTGTCCCGCGCGATCATCTCTTTCCCATCCGGATTATACATCGGACTGTCCTCCGACCAGCTGTAACAAGTATCACCGACCGCAAAATGCGGTCCCATCTTCTCCACGATCAGGATCGGCAGCCGGTCCAGGATCCCGAACTTCTCCGCCATCGCATACGCCGTCGTGTTCGTTCCGATTGCAAACTCACCGAGCGGAAGCATCTCATGACCATTCATGATCCCCTGCACGATCAGACGATGACCGGCCTCGAGGTCCACTGTTCCGTCCTTCTCGAAATTGTCGCAGACCGCCGAAACCACACGCCCGTCCTGAAACTCCATCAGGAGATTCCGGTACTGGATATCGCCGATATAGACCGTCCCGACATTCAGGATCCCATTCGTTCCGGCAAGCTTCGGGGAAGTAAACACCTCGCCGAGCGGAATATTCACATCCGCCACGCAGTTCTCAAACTTCGTCTGCTTCTCCGGATCCGAAAGAGCAGCAAGCTGTACCTGCATGTTCGTCCGGTTCTCTCCCTTTCCGATAACCTCCACATACTTCGCGGTGTCGAGCACATCGATGATCTTCTGCTGCATATCCCGGTACAGCTCATAATCCAGCGTGTTGATCCGGATCGTCTCCTGAAAGATCTCCGGGAACTTCTCTCCGATCGCCGGTACCGGGAATGCGATGATCGTAAAACTCGTCTCGTCACCAGGGATATACTCGTTCACGACCGGCATGGAAAGATTCCGGTATTCCAGATAAAGATTCTGCTGTTTCTCCGTAAACGCCCACGCCTCCGGCTTGTTCACCGGCTCAAATCCCGTCTCACCGAACGTCTCGATGACCGCCGGTCCCGCATAGACAGCCGCGTCCTCCTTATACTGTTCATACGCCGTCTTCAAAACGCCGATCTTCCGGTCACGGAACGCCTTGTCCATATAGACTGCGCTGTCATACCGGTGATCATAGTCGTACTGTCTGTTCGGGGAAGACGATGTATAGCCGCCGCGCCCCGCCGGATTCCGGTTGATGCTACCGACCGCACCTCGCGGGAAGATCACGGAAAGACCTGCTGCCTCGAAATTCTTCACCGCCTGGCGAACCATACGCTCCATTCCGACCGGATACCGGATTGCCGCCGTTTTCTTCTTTGCGAGATCACGTCCCATGACCTCAAATCCGCGGATATATCCGTCTGTATAGGTATCCGCCATCTTCCTGATCTCTTCCTCCGGCAGGCTGTTTAAGAACGCCGCTATCTTTTCCTCCTCCGGGGAGATATACTCGCCGAAGCGGTATAGGTAAGAAAGATCCGAGAGCTCACTCTCCATGATGATCTTCTTCGCAAAGTCAAGCGTCGGATCGACGCCTTCCCGCACGCGGTAGGTCAATGTCACATCACAGTAATCGCTCGCACTCCAGTAGAGGACGTCCTTGATCTCCTTCGCTGCCGGAAGCGCCTCGCCCTCAAACAGGTTGTAGATCTCGATCAGCGCCTCGTTTCCGATCACGAGATCGAGAACACGCCCCTCAAATGCATAGACGATGTCTGCACGGATCTCCGCATAGAGATAAGAAAGAAGCTTTCCATACTCCTCTCCGAGCGTCTGCACAGCATAAGCCGGATTCGCGTAGCTTGTCTCATAGGCTCCCGGGAGAACGTCCGCATAGAGCTTCTGATTTAAGGCTCTCCCCTCTTCCAGAGTCATCTTGTCAAGACTTCCGTCTTCCTTTGCCTTCAGGACTTCGCCGCACTGAATGATGAGCTCCGTCACCTTTTTAAAATAATCCCGGTAAACTTCCGGTACTGTCTCCTCCGTCAGAAAATCCCGGATCCGCGCCATGGAAAGGTCATAGCGCTCTCTGATCAGATCTTGTTCCATGTCTCATGCCTCCATTTCATTACAGCGCAAATACAATCATCAGTGCCCACACGAGCAGCAGGATCCCCGCCGCCGCGAGACAGATCTTCGCCAGAATGTAATTTTTCTCCTTCTCCATCATCGCGAAGATCCCGTAGACCACCGATGATACCGCAGTGATAATACTGCAAAAACCCAGAGCTGCTGCCGCAAGCGGCGCATTCCCCTGGGTGTGATAGGATAAACCGATGGCCGCGGCGTAAAAAAGAAGCGCCGCCGCCACAAGTCCCGCCGCCACAAAACTGTTTTTTGCCAGCGGCTTTTTTATATACGATACTTTATTTCCGATTCGTTCCACTGTATCTCTCCCACACGCCTTTCGCAAGGGCAAAAATAATATACCCGACAAAACCGCCGATGGTATTCAAGAGCAGATCATCCACATCGAAACTTCCAACCTTGCCGACGAGCTGCATCGTTTCCACGATGAGACTCATGGCAAAGCTTAAGATCACGGTGATATACCAGTGTCTCGTCCGCTCCCAGATGACCGGCAAAAAAAAGCCAAACGGCATAAACGCCAGCACGTTGCCGAAAATATTTAAAAATACCGCGCGCCAGCCAAGAATGTCCCTGTATAAAATAAAACGCCGAATCTCTTTAAAAAGGGTCAGGTTGTAGGAATATTCGGCCCTCGCATCGGGGCTGCGCCCCATCTCTTCGGCGAAAAACAGGAAATATGTCAGCAGAACCAGATACAGGACGAAAAAGACCGCCCCAAGAATCCGATGTCTGTGTTTTTTCATCTTCAAACTTCTCCATTTTTATTGTCTCCCGTTCCCGGGCGGGTGCTTTCCCGCATTCTTTTCGCATTTCTTGCAGAACCGGACCTTACGGGAGAAAAGCAGGAAAGGAGATGCCGCCATTTCAGCCGCATCTCCCGCTGCATCATCTTTCCCTGAAATCAATTTTTTAGAAAGTAATATCTGATTTTCTCTTAAGAAGCAGTGCGCCGTTCACGATCGCGATGATCCCGGCAGCAAGTCCGACAGATGCAACGATGATTCCGACCGCGATGCTCGCTGCGCCTGTGTTTCTCATGGTCTTATAAATCTTTTCCATAGAACCGCTCCTTTATTATTTTACACCATACTGCTCATAGTATGCGTCGATCGCTGCTTTTAATGTATCGTCGATGATCACTTTTCCCTTGTACTCCTTATTGTAAAGGTGCTCAACGACTTCCTTCATGGTTACGATCGCTGTTGTGCGGAAACCGTATTTCTCCTGGATCTCTGTGAGTGCGGATTTCTCGCCTTTTCCTCTCTCGCAGCGGTCAACAGAGACAACAAGACCGAGAACATCGACATCGCCCTGTGCCTTGATGATCGGAAGAGTCTCCTCGATGGAAGTACCTGCTGTTGTTACATCCTCGATGATCACAACCTTGTCACCGTCAGCGATCGGGCTGCCGAGAAGGATTCCCTTGTCGCCGTGATCTTTTACTTCTTTTCTGTTGGAGCAGTATTTGATGTCTGCGCCGAAGTGCTCGTTGATCGCCATGCTGGTCGCAACAGTCAGCGGGATTCCCTTGTAAGCCGGTCCGAAGAGAACATCGAAGTCTGTTCCGAATGTGTCATTGATCGCTTTCGCATAGTACTCGCCGAGCTTGCGAAGCTGAGCGCCTGTGCGATAGAATCCTGTGTTTACGAAGAACGGGGTCTTTCTTCCGCTCTTTGTTACGAAATCTCCAAATTTTAATACGCCGCAATCAACCATGAATTCAATAAATTCCTGCTTGTACTTTTCCATTTTTCATCCATTCCTTTCAAGATAATATACTGTTTCGCAGATTTCCGATATCGTTATCTGCCGGCTTTTTGTCAGATGGCGTCCCTGCCGTGCAGGAATGCGATCCTTATGTTCAGTGTACGGCGCCGATCAGCTCGTGGATGTCCTCCACGCCGTACTTCTTCATATATGCCTCAATTCCCTCGATCACCTGGATCGTTGTATCCGGGTTGATGAAGTTCGCGGTTCCGACGGACACGGCTGTCGCGCCCGCGAGGATGAACTCCAGCGCGTCCTCAGCTGTCATGATGCCGCCCATTCCGATTACCGGGATCTTTACTGCGTTCGCAACCTGATATACCATGCGGACAGCGACCGGTTTGATCGCCGGACCGGACATACCGCCGGTCTTGTTTGCCAGCGCAAAGGTCCGCTTATTGATGTCGATCTTCATACCCGTGATCGTATTGATCAGGGATACCACGTCCGCTCCGCCTGCCTCAACGGCTCTCGCCATCTCCGCGATGTCGGTCACGTTCGGGGAAAGTTTCATGATCACCGGCTGCTTTGCAACCTTTTTGACTGCCTTTGTGATCTGCTCCGCGCATTTCGGATCCTGACCGAACGCGATCCCGCCTTCCTTTACATTCGGGCAGGAGATGTTGATCTCGAGCATGTCCACGTCGGCGTCCGCAAGGCGCTCCACAACATCCACATAGTCGCTTTCGGACTTTCCGCAGACATTGACGATGATCTTTGTATCATGCTGTCTTAAAAACGGAACGTCGCGCTTCATGAAAACATCAACACCCGGTCCCTGAAGACCGATAGCATTTAACATTCCGCCGTAAACTTCCGTCACTCGCGG
>ENA-UERY01002069-UERY01002069.1-human-gut-metagenome-genome-assembly--contig:-NODE-2069-length-10661-cov-3.929233_pt1 | contig 10661 bp, 11 predicted proteins | sample MGYA00242989_ERZ507990 | MGnify/ENA primary metagenome ERZ507990 (study PRJEB26167, sample SAMN06115529) | human gut metagenome | host: Homo sapiens | place: China:Fujian | collected 2015-08-26...
CGTACCGGTTCAAGTCCGGTCACCGGCATGAAAGAAGCTTGTATTTACAGGCTTCTTTTTTTGTTTTATAGGATAAAGTAAATGGATGGAATCTATTGGAGATTTTAAGATAATCTGTGATACAGACAGATCGAGTTAAGAGAAGGATAATAAGAAAGATATGAGGTCGTGCTTTACGAGCACGGCCTTTTTGCAAAATGTTTGCAGGTCACTTGTTTCTCTGGTGAAAGTGTGATATTTTTTTAAATGTGAGTTAGCTTACACTAACAATGTAATTGCCCCAGCCACCACACACATGATATTTTGGGATAACTACTTCGCATGAGTACATATTGTCCGTGAAACAATGGCCCGACTGCGGCTTCCATAAATTGCTGTTTATTTTTGAAAGAAAGAGGAAGAAAAATGAAACACTTAGTTAAACTGGCCTGAATCATACCGGGTTTTCTGTGTCTGGGACTCGGCACAATCGGGATCGTACTTCCGATCCTGCCGACGGTCCCGTTTTATATGGCAGCGCTTTTCTGTTTGTCCTTCTTTTGGGGATCACGATCACGGCCAGGGCAGAGGAACTGCCCTGCCGTACAGCAAAGGCGGTGGGGTCCTATAAGGATCCCACGACCGGAGCGATCGAGGATGACGGCAAGGAGTAAAAAAGGCTTTTTGTTTCTTCTTGGAATAAGTCTGCTTCTGACATTGAGCGGATGCGTCGATCAGCATCCAAAAGAACAGAACAGCCGGGGAACGGCGGAGGCAGAAGGAGAGCCGAGGATCGCAGCGACGAGTGTTGCAGTCATGCAGATCTGTGAAAAACTGGATCTCGATCTGGTGGGAGTCCCGCATATAGACCTGGCAGAAATTCCGTCCAGATATGAAAAGGCGGCAGAGGTGGGAAGTCCGGTGAGTCCGGATCCTGGATCTTCCGGAACCGCGACAGGGGGAAGAAGCTCCTCCGGATGGTCCGCTATCCGTTGCTTTCCGGGATGTACATTTTTCCTACGATGAAGAAAGAGAAATTCTGAAAGGGATCGATCTGGAACTGCCGCCGGGAAACAATGATCGCAGTTCTCAAAAAAGTCAATCTCTGGCAGTTTTTAGAGACACAGGATGGACTTCAGACGAAGCTGGCGGAAAAAGCGGGAAACCTGGCCAACGTAACAAAGTCTGACTGCATTTATTTTATGGAAGATGGCAAGGTCCGGGAAAAGGGAACACACAGGGAGCTGATGGAGAAAAACGGAGCTTACCGGCGTCTCTATGAGAGTCAGATGAAACTGGAAAATTATGGGATTTCAGACAGGAAAAAGGAGAGAAAACCGCAATGATGGAGGAACGGGAAAAAACAGAGACGGCGCCAAAGCGCCGGAACGCTGCGGTCATCATGATGCGCCTCATGAGGCTGGTGCGTCCGCTGCTCGGGATCATGGCGGCAGCAGTCATTCTTGGAACGGTGGGGTATCTGTGCGCCATATTTCTGACGATTCTGTGCGGACTCATGACAGATCCGGCGCTGCCGTTTTCTGTCACGACCGGAAGTACAAGGGCGGGAAATATCTCGGTAACACAAATCCTGTCTGTGATGACAGGGATCGCGGTATGCCGCGGAATTCTGCATTATGCCGAGCAGTACTGCAACCACTTTAGAAACGTGTTTTCACTTGTTTTGCTTGCAATTTACGGAAGGATGAGTTATAAAAATTACAGAAAATTTTGACATCTGTCCGACCGGGTGTGGATGAATGTGCAGATACCTGTGAATGCGGGAAAGCAGACAGACGTGGTCGTGAGATAAAACAGGAGAAGAAAGATGACATTTCGGTATGCATGGAAGCAGTCGATCCCGGTCATGGCGGGCTATATCGTCCTGGGAATGGGATTCGGAATGCTGCTCGGGGCAAAAGGATACGGCGTTTTCTGGGCGATCGCCATGAGCGTGTTTATTTATGCCGGATCGATGCAGTATGTGGCGATCGATCTGATAACGGGAGGTGCGTCCCTAATCTCGGCGGCGCTTATGACACTTATGGTCAATGCGCGGCATTTATTCTACGGGATCTCCATGGTGGAACGGTACAAAGATACGAAACCGTATAAGCCGTATCTGATCTTTGCGCTGACAGATGAGACGTATTCGCTGGTGTGCAGCGGGGATGTGCCGGAAGGCATGGAGGAGAAGAAATACTTCTTCCTGGTATCGCTGCTGGACCAGATTTACTGGGTGTTCGGAAGCGTGCTCGGATCGGTGCTCGGAAGCGTGATGAATATCAACACAGAAGGGATCGACTTTTCCATGACGGCACTTTTCCTTGTGGTGTTTACCGAACAGTGGAAGAGCACAAAGGATCACAGAAGCGCAATTACCGGAGTGGCAGCATCGGTATTCTGCCTGCTGGTGTTCGGACCGTCCTCGTTCCTGATCCCGTCGATGATCTCGATCACGGTGATCCTGACAGTGATGCGAGGGAGAAGGAGAACAGAAAGTGCTCAGAGAACAGCATGATTCTGATACGCTTCTGAAAAATTTACATATGAAAGAACGAAAACTCTGACTGGGTGGGAAACATATGAAACTGGTGTGGCAGGGAAATGTCCAGTCAGGAAGGAGAGACGATAACGGATGATAGATTTGAGAGCGGCAGCGCTGATCGCAGTGTGCGCCGGTGTGACGATGCTTTTGAGGTTTCTGCCGTTTCTGGTGTTTGGCGGCAAGAAGGAGGTTCCGGGATATATCACATATCTGTCCGGAGTTCTTCCGTATGCGATCATGGGAATGCTGGTGGTGTACTGCCTGAAAAATGTGAATCTGTTCGCGGGAACGCACGGGATCTCGGAAATTCTGGCGTCTGCCGCTGTTGTCGGACTCCATGTCTGGAAACGGAATACGCTGCTCAGCATCGCGGTTGGGACAGTGTTCTATATGTTTCTGGTCCAGGTGGTATTTTAACAAGAATCAACAAGAATTCTTCCACCTCTATAGGTGGTGAGATGAATTGCTATCTCTTGCATAGTGCCATAGTTGGCATGTAAATATCAGATTATTGCACATAGCTGTGCTGTGTATTGTAAACTTCTCATATATTGATTTTTGCAGTCGTGCTATATCATCAATCCTGCATACAATGAATAAGTCTGAAGTCTGAAAAATAGATTACAGATCAAGCAGAAGTATGTCACATGATCTGATGAATATTGTCAAGACGGTTTTTCAAATGAAAATGTAAACACTTTACGAACGAGCCGGATTCACAGAGATTTTCGGGTAAAAGGACTTGAAATCCGGTGAGAAAAATCAATGCTTGCCGGTCAGCTCCTCCACCTTGGCAAACGACAGCGCAATCGCTTCTTCTGTCTGCGCGGTAAGATAGTCCCCGATGGGCGCAAAGCTGGAATTGCTGGCAACGTGAAGCGCTTTCGGGGCTTCTGGCGCGGCTTCCGTTTCTTCCTCCGGCAGCGTCACTTTACCGATGAAATTGAAATAAATCTCGATCTGCTGGTCGTACTGATAGCGGTTAATCTTCTTGCGCTCGTAGACGATTACCTTGTCGATGAACTCATTGAGCATGGGCGTGGTCAGCTCGGTGAAGTCCGTATAGCGGTCTACCAGCTCCATGAAGCGGTCAACATTGACGCTTTCTTCCTGTTCTGCGTTCATCTGCTCCATCAGCTCGGCGCTGCGCTGCTCAAGCTGCGCCTGTTCCGCTTCATACTGCGCGGAGAGCTTTGCGTGCCGCTTCTCCGGCAAGCGTCCGAGGGCGTAGCCCTCATAGAGCTTTTGCAGCAGCGTGTCCAGCTCGTTTGTGCGGCGCATGATACGGTCAAGCTCCGTCCTGCCGCTTTGCAGACTGCGCTTTCTTGCGTCGGAGGTGGTCTGCATCACAAGCTGCTCAAAATCCTCCTTGTTGGCTCTGGCATAGGTTGCTGCATTCCGCAGCGCGTCCAGAATCAGGTCACGGACGATCTCCGAGCGGATAAAGTGAATGGTGCAGGAGGTCGTTTTCTTGCGGTAGGAAGCACAAACGTAGTTGTCCTTCGTGGTCTTGTGGTATGCGTCCCCATCGCTGCGCTCGTTATACATTTTAGCGCCGCACTCGCCGCAGTAGAGCAGCCCAGTCAGCGGGTTCGGCTCTTTATTGCGGTCGCCGCGCCGGATCGTCCTGCGGAGCTTCTGCGCGGTTTTCCATGTAGTCTTGTCAATAATGGCTTCATGGGTATTCTCAAAGATTTTCCAGTCCTCTTTGGGAGCCTGCTTGCGGTGCTTGTCCCGGTAGCAGGTCTTGAAGGTCTTGAAATTGACGGTATGCCCCATGTACTCCACGCGGGCGAGAATGTAGCTCACCGTTGTACCCCACCAGCGGTAGGGATCTTCAAACTTGCTGTTTCTGCGGTTTCCCACGCCCTTTGCGGCAAGATAGGCAGACGGGCAAAGCACCTTTTCCTCGGACAGAATATCCGCGATCTGATACACGGTCTGGTGTGGGCGATTTGGCAAAGCCGGACACAAAAAATTAGACAAGACTTTCGCCTTGCCCAATCTGCACAAGCAATCTCCTCATCTTTATTCAATCTTAATACGTCGCAAATGTCGCTTATCCGTTCTTAAAATCTCCGGCTGTATAATATAACCATCACAGAAATAAGGAGTTGCCTTTATGCCGGAAGAGATCATTCGTCGAAAGCGCCGCCTTTCGTCTTTTCAAATTATCATATTAGGTTTTGCCGGGGTCATTCTGCTCGGAGCGCTGCTGCTGATGCTGCCGATTTCCACGATTGGAGGGAATGTAACTCCATTCAATGAAACGCTGTTTACAGCAACCTCTGCCGTCTGCGTGACAGGGCTTGTGGTGCAGGATACAGGCAGCTACTGGTCAACCTTTGGGCAGGCGGTTATTCTGGCGCTGATCCAAATTGGTGGTCTTGGTGTCGTAACCGTAGCAGCATCGTTCGCGCTGCTGTCCGGGCGAAAAATTTCTCTGATGCAGCGCAGCACCATGCAGAATGCAATTTCAGCACCAAAGGTCGGCGGAATCGTCCGCCTGACACGCTTTATCCTGCGAGGGACGTTTCTGATTGAGCTGCTGGGGGCGCTTGCCGTGCTGCCGGTGTTCTGCCGTGACTATGGATGGCGCGGCGTCTGGATGGCGGTATTTCATTCCATATCTGCTTTTTGCAACGCCGGGTTTGATATTCTTGGGACAGAAAGCAACCGCTATCCATCTCTTACCGGCTACGCGGACAGCCCGGTAATCAATATCACGATTATGCTGCTGATCGTGATTGGCGGCATTGGATTTCTGACGTGGGATGACATCTTCGAAAACAAGTGGCGGTTTCATCGCTACCGAATGCAGAGCAAGGTGATTCTCGTCACGACAGGTCTTTTGATTTTTCTGCCTGCTGTGTTTTTCTTCTTTTCAGACTTTTCCGCGCTTCCCGCCGGAAACCGGCTGCTGGCATCCTTTTTTCAGTCCGTCACGCCGAGGACAGCGGGCTTCAACACGGTAAGTCTATCCGCGATGTCCGGTGCGTCGCAGGGCGTGATGATCCTTTTGATGCTCATCGGCGGTTCTCCGGGTTCTACAGCAGGCGGCATGAAAACAACGACGCTGGCGGTCTTGATTGCCAATGCCACTGCGACCTTCCGCCAGCGCGATAGTGCCCAATTTTTCGGACGCAGAGTCGATTGCAGCGCCGTCAAGACCGCCGCGACCATTCTGACGATGTATCTGGTGCTGTTCTTTGGCGGTGCGGTCTTTATCAGCGCATATGAGAATCTCCCGCTGTCTGCCTGCCTGTATGAAACGGCATCGGCGGTCGGGACGGTGGGTTTGACACTTGGTATTACACCGCAGCTGCGCATTCCATCGCAAATGGTGCTGATCTTGCTCATGTATCTGGGCAGAGTCGGCGGTCTTACCCTCATTTATGCGGCATTTTCCAGCAAAAAAGTGGGGAATGCAAGGCTGCCGCAGGAAAAGATTATGATTGGATAAGGAGCCTTTTCAGATGAAAAACATTCTATTGATTGGCACAGGCCGCTTCGGACGGCATATCGCAGTACAGCTTTCTCAGCTGGGGCATCAGGTCATGGCGGTCGATACAAACGAGGAACGAATCAGTGATGTGCTGCCATATGTCACCAACGCACAAATTGGCGACAGTACAAACGCAGAGTTTCTTCGCTCTCTTGGCATCGGAAATTTTGACGTCTGCATCGTGACCATCAGCGGTAATTTTCAGAACTCGCTGGAAACCACCTCGCTGCTGAAGGAGCTGGGTGCAAAGTGCGTGGTATCGCGTGCCGAGCGTGATGTGCAGGCAAAGTTTCTGCTTCGCAACGGAGCAGACCATGTAGTCTACCCGGAAAAACAGATGGCAAAATGGGCAGCGATCCGATACACTGCCGACCATATTTTCGACTACATAGAGATCGACGAGCAGCACGCCATTTTTGAGGTGGAAGTACCAGAAGGCTGGGTCGGGAAAAGCATTGGCGAACTGAATATCCGCAGAAAGTTTGGAATCAACATTCTTGGCATCAAGCATTCGGGAAAAACCGACGTATCAATTACACCGGATACGGTGCTGTCCGGGGAAATAACGATTTTAGCGTTGGGCGAATACAAAGCGCTACAAAAGTGCTTCCGAATCTGAACGGACGGTGAGGGTATATGGAAGATGTCGTTTTGATCGCTGGGACAGCGTTAATGTTCCTGTTCGGCTGGTTTTTGATGAAGCGGCTGGATCGCTTTCTGGATGAAAATCAGAAGCGAATCGAGGAAGCGCCCGAACAACAGCAGCCTGAGCCGTGCGTGCATCTGGTCGGAAATATTTCTCCTGACGAACTTGAGGAAACGCTTTCCCTGTTTCGCAGCAGTCATGCCCATGTAGAAATCGTGATCTATGATTCAGAGCAAATTTCATTTCCAAACAACGAATCCGATTGGGCGCAGTAGAAACCTCCACATTTTGGTGCTATAATATTGTTTAAGAGGGGGTGAAAATGTGCAGAATAAAGGAAACGAAATGCCAAAAGAGCATATTCTTGTGTGCCTGTCCTCGTCTCCATCCAATGAACGCATTATACGAATGGCGGGGAAAATGGCACAGGCATTTTGCGGCAGCCTTACCGCACTCTACGTGCAGACCCCCGGAGACGCTGATATGAACGCGGAAGATAGCGTTCGCTTGCAGGCGAATATGCGTCTGGGTCAGCAGCTTGGAGCAGAAATTGTCACAACGCATGGTGAAGATGTGGCAACACAGATCGCGGAATATGTGCGGCTCTCTGATGTGACCAAAATTGTGATTGGGCGAAGCGGCGTACAGCGGCGGCATTTTTGGAGTGAACCGACGTTGACAGAACGGCTCATTACGCTTGCACCGGATGTAGATATTCATATTATTCCGGATGTGGACGCCTATAAGAGCTACCGCGGGAAACGGTTGCTTACCATCCGTCTGGCATTTCCGACCGCCTGGGATCTGCTTCTGACCATTGGGATTCTGGCAACTGCGACGGTCATCGGATGGGCCTTTCTGCGACTTGGCTTTGCAAATGCCAATATCATCATGGTTTACCTGCTGGGGGTGCTTCTGACTTCCGCTTTTACCAGCGGTTATACCTGCGGTGTGCTGTCCGCTTTTTTGAGTGTCCTCCTGTTCAATTATTTTCTGACGGAACCCCGGCTGTCTTTGGTAGCCTATGGCAGCAAATACCCGATAACCTTTGCCGTCATGTTCGCGGCTGCACTTTTGACAGGTACACTTGCAGCCAAGCTCAAAGCCCACGCGCAGCTATCCGCACGGGACGCTTATCGCACGAAGCTCCTTTTTGATATGAACAGGCAGCTCCAAAAGGCAGAAACGCCGGAGGAGGTCTATCGGATGACCGCGACGCAGATACAAAAACTCATGCAGCGAGACGTTCTGATTTACCCGGCACAGGGCAACGCCCTGCTGGATGGAAACATTTATCCGGCTGACGGAAGTAGCCCATACAGCATCCCTGATACCGACCTGGAACAGAACGTCGTTCAATGGGTCTGGCAAAACCGCAAGCGCGCCGGAGCAACGACGCAAAACTTTCCAAAGGCAAAACGGCTGTATCTTGCCATTCGTACCGGGCAGCAGATTTACGGTGTTGTCGGGATTCCGATGGAGAAGCAAACGCAGCCTGACGCATTTACATCCAGCATTCTGTTCTCCATCCTCGGTGAGTGCTCTCTGGCGCTGGATAACCTGCGAAATGCCAGAGAAAAGGAAGAAGCTGCCGTTCTTGCAAAGAACGAACAGCTTCGCGCCAATCTTTTGCGTTCGATTTCTCATGATCTCAGGACACCACTGACCTCTATTTCCGGCAACGCCGATACGCTGCTGCACAGCTATGACGTATTGGATGAGCAGACACGGAAACAGATTTTTACGGACATTTATGACGATGCGCAATGGCTGACGGGACTGGTTGAGAACTTACTTTCCATTACGAAAATTGTAGATGGCAGCGTAAAGCTGAGCCTTTCTGATCAGGTCGTGGATGACATCATATCGGAAGCACTCAGGCATATTGACCGAAGAGCGGCAGAACATCACATCACAGTAGATTGCGGAGACGTACTGTTGCTGGTACGGATGGACGCAGGACTCATCATGCAGGTGCTTATCAATCTGGTGAATAACGCAGTCAAATATACTCTAGTTGGCTCTAACATCCAGATCACGGCAATCCCACGAGAAAATATGGCTGAAATATGTGTCAGCGATAACGGTCCCGGTATTCCGAATGAACTGAAGGAACGTGTTTTTGAAATGTTCTTTACTGGGGGCAATCCAATTGGCGACAGCCGCCGAAGTCTTGGACTTGGACTTACGCTCTGTCAAACCATTGTTCATGCACATCATGGTGAAATGATGTTGAAAGACAATTCGCCGCATGGCTGCATCTTTTCCTTTACAATACCGCTTAGTGAGGTGAACTTAAATGAATAAACCGCTCATCCTCGTTGTAGAAGATGATACCCCGGTGCGCAATTTAATAACGATGACGCTAAAAACTCACGAATATAGGTATCTTTCGGCGCAAAACGGCGCAAGTGCCGTGATGGAAGCGCTGTCTCACAACCCGGACATTGTACTGCTTGATCTGGGGCTGCCGGATATGGACGGCGTGGAAATCATCCAAAAAATCCGGTCGTGGTCGAATATGCCGATCATTGTGATCAGCGCCAGAACGGAGGATTCCGATAAAATCGGGGCGCTGGATGCTGGAGCAGATGATTATCTAACCAAGCCTTTTTCCGTGGACGAACTGTTGGCACGACTGCGTGTAACGCAGCGGAGACTGTCGATGATGAAAACAGACTCCGTGCAGGATTCTCCGATTTTTACGAATGGTGCGCTGAAAATCGACTATGCGGCAGGCTGCGCATATCTTGACGGCGCAGAGCTTCACCTGACACCCATCGAGTACAAGCTGTTGTGCCTACTCTCAAAAAATGTGGGAAAGGTTCTGACTCACACCTACATCACACAGCAGATTTGGGGCAGCAGTTGGGAAAACGATATTGCTTCTCTGCGGGTGTTCATGGCGACCCTACGCAAAAAGCTGGAACGCGGAAAAGATAGGCAGCAATACATACAAACGCACATCGGGATCGGCTATCGGATGCTTCGTGTCGAATAGCGAGGACTTGAATGTCCTCGCTATTCGCATACATCGTCCTTTGTGATGTTATTTATAATGTCTAATGTTTCACATTCACATCCAGCTGCTGGAATGGTATCTCAATTCCAGCAGCATCGTACTCTAATTTCACCTGCTCCGTCAGGTCCCATTTCACCTTCCAGTAATCCCCGGTTGCCACCCAGCCTCTGGCGCCAATCACTACGGCGCTGTCTGCCAGGTCATCCACAAATACAGTAACTGGCTGATCTTTTAAAATCAACGGATGGTTTACATAAAGTTTCTCCATGATTTCTTTGGCTTTTCTCAGATCGGAACCATAGCCAATTCCCACCTTTAGCTCCAGACACCGCTTCTCCTGGGCCGTTACATTGACCAGGTTGGTGTTCGACAGGCTGCCATTTGGAAATACCACCTGTTTGTTGTCCAAGGTAGTCAATGTGGTATATACAAGACCAATGGAACGGACGGTTCCTTCCTGTCCGCCGCAGATGATGTAATCGCCTACCTTAAATGGTCGGATCAGAAGCAGCACAATACCGCCTGCAAAGTTTGCCAGCATGTCCTGCAGCGACAAACTCAAAGCCAGACCGACAGAACCAAGGATGGCCACAATGGATGCGGAACTGATGCCCAGTTTATCAGCTGCAATAAAAATTGTCAGGCCACAAATGGTCACGTACACCGCAGACTGTAAAAACTTGCGTATGGAAACTTCCATATCCATGCGGATCAGACTCCGCTCCAGCATCTTCCGCAACATTTTCGCGATCTGGAATCCGATGCATACGATCAGTGCCGCCACCAGCAGACGGTACCCCAGCTTTGTCAGACCAGGAATCCAGCTTTTGAGCGTTTCCAGAACTACATTGGGCTTTAACTGCTCTAAGTCCTGCTGCACCTCCTGGACCACCTCCAGCGTCTCTGCCACAGTGGTCTCCTCGTTTAAGAAAAACATGTTCTGCTCCTCCTGTTAAAATAC
>ENA-UERY01002077-UERY01002077.1-human-gut-metagenome-genome-assembly--contig:-NODE-2077-length-10619-cov-2.598653_pt1 | contig 10619 bp, 8 predicted proteins | sample MGYA00242989_ERZ507990 | MGnify/ENA primary metagenome ERZ507990 (study PRJEB26167, sample SAMN06115529) | human gut metagenome | host: Homo sapiens | place: China:Fujian | collected 2015-08-26...
AGCTGGGCATGCATGCGCGCCCGGCCATGAAACTGTTTGAACTGATGCAGGATTTCGACGCAGAAGTGCTGCTGCGTAATGATGAGGGCACTGAAGCTGAAGCCAACAGCGTGATTGCGCTGCTGATGCTGGACTCCGCCAAAGGACGCCAGATTGAAGTCGAAGCCACCGGTCCCCAGGAAGTGGAAGCGCTGGCGGCAGTCATTGCGCTGTTTAACGCCGGGTTCGACGAAGACTAGTTTGCATGGGGCGCTCACGCCGCCATTCAACGACAAGCCTGATTGCACCTCACGCATCAGGCTCATTCAGGCTAATACAGCTTATTCTCCCGCATAAACCCCTCCCCTCCCAACTGCCTCATCTGGCGTAATATCCACGCCTGACGACTGCGCACGTAGCCTGACGGCGCACTGGCTTTGAAACGAATGGGGTTCGGCAGAACGGCGGCTAAAAGTGCGGCTTCCGCCATCGTCATTCTGCTGGCGGGCTTATGAAAGTAACGCTGAGATGCGGCCTCTACGCCAAATACACCGTCGCCAAACTGGTGCCCCCTGTCGTGTACCGAAACTGCCGCCTCTTCTGCCGGCATGATTTCACCATCTACAAGAACTAGATTTTTGTACATAATTAAAACCTCCATATGCAAATTTTGTATTAAAATTCACTTTTTTGTCACCGGAAATATTGTATAATATAGAAAGAGCTGTGTAATATAACAGCTTTAATATTATACAACATTTTGTTAAATTTGTCCGCAAAGCTTTGAATAAAATGGTATCCGTATAATAAATTTATGAAAGAAGGTGACTGCCTATGGCTCATTTACCGCCGATAGTCGCTGATTTAGCGATGATCCTCTTAGTTGCAGGTATTACGACGATCCTGTTCAAAAAACTCAATCAACCTTTAGTACTTGGTTATATTATTGCCGGTTTTATTACCGGACCGCATTTCAACTTTTTCCCCACTGTATCAGACACCGCTAATATCAACGCCTGGTCTGAAATAGGCGTTATTTTTCTTTTATTTGCACTGGGTCTCGAATTCAGCTTTTATAAGCTGAAAAGCGTAGGCAGCACAGCTTTTATAGCTACCTTCGTTGAAATAGGCGGGATGCTGATCGTTGGCTATTTCACAGGCCATATGCTGGGCTGGGATCATATGGACAGCCTGTTCTTAGGCGGTATGCTGGCCATGTCGTCAACTACCATCATCATCAAAGCCTTTGAAGACCTCAAGCTCAAAGGTCAGCGCTTTACAGAAATGGTTTTTGGTATTCTGATAGTTGAGGACATCGTCGGCATCATTATGATGGTATTGCTTTCAACTTTAGCCGCTGCCAGCGCCGACATTTCGACGCTCGAGCTGATCGAAAGCGTCATGCGCCTGCTGTTCTTCCTGGTCTTATGGTTCGTTCTTGGTATGTATCTGGTCCCGTCCTTCTTTAAACGGGCTGAGCGCCTGATGAACGATGAAACTCTGCTGGTTGCTTCTATCGGCCTTTGCCTTGGTATGGTAGTACTTGCTACCCACATGGGCTTCTCGGCAGCCTTAGGCGCTTTTATTATGGGTTCTCTTATCGCCGAAGCACCAAGTGCCGAAAAAATAGAACATCTCGTCAAACCTGTCAAAGATCTGTTTGGAGCTGTCTTCTTTGTATCAGTAGGTATGCTTGTTGACCCTGCTTTACTGCTGGAATACGCGGTACCTATCATTGTACTCGTTATTGTTACCTTAGTCGGCAAGCTGCTGCTTTCCGGCGCCGGTGTACTGCTTTCAGGCCAAAACCTCAATACTTCTATGCACTGCGGTTTCAGCCTTGCTCAGATCGGTGAATTTTCCTTTATCATCGCATCTCTGGGCATGAGCCTCGGAGTTATCAGCGCCTTTTTATCTCCAATAATTGTTGCTGTTTCTGTACTGACAACCTTTACTACCCCGTTTGTCGTTATGGCAGCAGAACCTGCTTATCAGTTCACTAAAAAACTATTGCCGCAAAGAACTCTGGAATGGCTTGACCGCTATACGGAAGAAAATCCTGATAACGACGGTAAAGACAGTGACTGGCGCGATTTTCTGCGTGAGTATTTTATCCGCATTTTGATTTTTACGACTATGCTCTCAGCTGTCGCTTTAGGCTCTTATTATTATCTGCAGCCTTACCTGTCAGGAAAAATGTCAGCTCCCTACAGCAATCTGCTGACAGCGCTGCTGACTCTGGTCGTTATGGCGCCGTTCCTGCGGGCAGTTCTTGTCAATAAAACCAACCATCCTGAACTTTTCTCAACTTTATGGTTTAAGAAACGTTCTAATCACATCCCTTTAACACTGCTGTTATTTTTAAAAATCCTGATCGCAGCAGCATTTCTCTACTTTGTTTTTGCCAAACTACTTGGTCTGCAGTCACTGCTGGCCGCGCTGGCAACAGCAGGCGCTGCTTATTTCATCTCCTCATCCGACTGGCTGATGGGCGAATATCTGCGTATGGAATCACGTTTTCTTGTCAATCTGAACGAGCGCCATATGCTCAAACATCGTGAAGCCCTTGCTGAAGCTGGCGAAGAACATCTTTACGGATGGTTCGATGAAGAATTACAGCTTGCACGCTATAAAATCTGCGAAGACTCACCTATGATAGGTCAAACGCTGACCCAGCTTGCATTCCGTGAGCTTTATGGCTGCAACATCCTGCAGGTTTCAACTCCTGAAGAAGTCATCGATATGCCCGGCGGTCATCACATTCTGCAAAAGGATTCTACTTTGTTGATGATCGGTACTGATTCTCAATTCAAACTGTTCGACACCGCCATCAATACTCAGCGTCTGTGTATGACTCTGGTGGAAGAACTTATCACGATGCGCGAATTTATGCTGCGTGAAGACAACGATAAAGAAAACGTTTCGGTATTCTTATCGTGCGCTATCACTATCGACAAGCACTCGCCTATCCTTGGTAAATCGCTCAAGGACACCAATATCCGTGATGACTGGCACTGCCTTGTCATCGGCCTGGAACGCGGCAGTTACACTATGACCAATCCTAATGTTTCGCTTGTTTTTGAAAAAGGCGACCTGCTTTGGGTCTTAGGCAAGCAAAAAATGATCAATCAATTAGTACGTGAAGAAATCCTTTAAAAACAAACAAAAAAACCTTCGGCTGTGCCGAAGGTTTTTTATTTATTTCCCCTGTAAATTTATAACAACTATTTCCGGTTTCAGCTCCGTCCGCACCGGCGGTCCCCAAAATCCGTAGCCATTGCTGACAACAGCAGTCAGGTCACCAAATCGGGCCAAACCATAATCCAGCTTATACATCCGCTGCGTAACCAGCCTGTTCGGGAACATCTGCCCTGTATGGGTATGCCCAGCCAGATACATATCATAACCGGCCTCAGCGGCAGCATCCATCCGCCGCGGCTGATGATCGATCAGGATACTATAATACTTATCGTTATCGACGCTCAGAGCCTGCAACGGAACAATACTTGTTGAAACACGATAATCATGCAAACCGGTAATTTTCAATTTATCATCAACCACTGTACTCTCATCAGTCAGTATACTGATATTATTGCCTGCCAGCAAAGCTCTCAGCTCGTCAGGCCGATCAAGATAATCATGGTTTCCATAAGCTCCATATACCCCTAATGGTGCCTGAAGCTCCTTTAACGGGGCCAGTGAATCCTCCTCGATGATATATTGCAGCCGCTCATCCATAATGTCACCGGCAATCAGTACTAAATCGGGCTTCTGCGCATTGACCAGCTCTACTAAGCCCTTACTGTAATCATAGCCAAGCTCGCGTCCCAAATGGATATCGCTGACAAGCACTATTTTATACTGCTTATCAGACGACAGCTTATCGGTAACAACGGTTTCCGTACGTACAACAGGGCTAAACGCACGCCAGCTGCCCCAGGCAACAAAAATTACCAGAACTATTGCGCCCGCAGCGGCAAACTGCATAAACGGCAGCTTGAATGAAAAAATACGCAAAACTGCATATACGATACCATGCACAACCATCAACAGCAGCGAATAGTACAAAAACGCGATCCAATAACCGCTCAGCCAGGCCGAAAGCTTTAACAGCGGCAATGGCAAACTTTCAGGCAAAACACGGCTGCCAACAGTATTAAGCATCAGCAGCACATATAAAGCGATAAACGGCGCCGACCTCATAAAAGAAAATGCATGACTGTAATAAACCCACGCCAAAGAACTCAAAACAAAATCGATCAAGGAAATAAACAGAATTACACTCAAAAGAACAGTCTCCTCCCGAAGCTCAGTTTTTATACTAAATATTATTCATAGCCTGGAAAACTTCTATGCTTTATTATACAGGTTAAAGTCCGCTCCAAGTCAAGTGGTAAAGCTGCTATTTTAGTCCCTGAATGGATAAATTTACAAAAAGTTTGAACTTTCCTGCGAAGAATGCCGGCTTTTTATTTTTACAGCACAACTATTTGCTTTCTCCCAGGCAAACATACTCATCTGATCTATATACTCTGGGGATAATCATTGCCAAACATAAAATAAGAAATACGATGCCGCCCCACATCATATACTGCATTCCCATATGTGCAATCACCATCCCGCAGACTGCCGACCCTAAAGCAGTCCCCAAATTAGCGGCAGTCAAAAAAAGACCGTTGGCAAAATCAGGTGCCTCCGGGGCCGCAGTAGTAATCCAATACTGGTTGATATTCGCATTCATACCTCCCAAAACTCCCCAAAGCAGCGTGATCAAAGCCATAGCCGGCGCCGAGGTACCGCTCCAGAAGAATGCAGCATAGACAATCCCCAATGTGACTGGAAATATTATGACCAGCTTATCGGCAGACGCGCCTGCACTAAGCATACGGCCGGCAATAAAATTCCCGACGATATTCATCAAACCATAAACAAGTAAAATCAGGCTTACCGTATTCCACGAAAAAGCAGTGATATTGGTCAGATAGCCTGAAAAATATCCAAAAACTCCAAAGACAGCTCCATTCATAAACATAACGGCTGCAATAGAAAACCATAATACCGGCTTCTTTAAAACACGCAGCTGCTGCCCATACGAAAGCCTTGCTGCCACAGGCAGCGATGGTATATACAACCAGGTCGCAATCAACGCCGCTGTATTGACTACGGTAAAACCCGCCATAGCAGCCGTTAACGAAAAACTGCCGGCAATAAAGCTGCTGACCGGTACTCCCAGTACCATCCCGGCCGATACTCCCACAATGACCTTAGCAACAGCCCGGGGAGCTGCTTCCGGGCTGACTGAAGCAGCCGCAACAGAAAAAGCAAGCGAACAATAAACCGGATGGAAAATCGCCGGCACAACTCTTGCCAGCAGCATAACTGCGAAATTATCAGTAAAGACAGAAATAAGATTACCCAAAACAAATACGCTCAATACCAGAAGCATCACCCGCTTCCTGTCGATGCCCGCAAAAAGCAGCGGCATCACCGGACCGGCTGCAGCCACTGCCAAAGCAAACAAACTGACCAGCAAACCGGCCTGTGCGATACTGATACTAAATTTTTCTGCCAGAAGCGGCAAAATACCCAGCACACCCATTTCTGTATTGATGATACCAAAAACACCTATCGTCAAAATAAAGATCAGCAAATTATTTTTTTCTTTCATAACCTCTCCTGTTAACAAAAATGTGGACCCCCAGCATCCCGAGAATCCACAAAAACAAAACTTTCAGAAAATCAGATCTGCAGCTTTTGCTGCAGTAAATTATTTTAAATTAGCCTTGAAGAAGCTTTCGAGCTTATCAAACGGAATAAGCTCTACCCTGTCATAAAGATCTACGTGGCCTGCACCGGCAACATAATACAGTTCTTTCGGTTCAGCCGCACGTTTATATGCATCTTCGCTAAACTCTTTGGAATGTGCCTGATCACCGGTAATAAAGAGCAGCGGACGCGGAGAAATTGTTTCAATATCATTGAAGGGATAAAAATTCATAAATTTAGTATTACTGGAAAGCGTCGGATGTGTCGTTAAAAGCGGCGAAGAACCTGCAGGAGTAAATTCTCCTCTTGGCGTACGGTAAAAATCATAGAATTCGCGTTCAATAGGATTGGACTTTTCCGTGATCTCATGTACGGTCCCGCTTGTGTATTTAGTTGCGCCACCCTGGAATTCCACATAACGCTGCTCCGCCGCATCAGCAATGATCTGTTTTCTTTGTGCAAGCGTCAGAGAATGATTAAGTCCATTGCGGTTAGCTGCACCCATATCATACATACTAATAGTTGCAACGGCTTTCAGGCGGGGATCGATTTTAGCGGCGCTGATAGCAAAACTGCCGCTGCCGCAGACGTTATTTTACCGTCTACGTCATGGGGTGAGCATGAAGGCGTATTCTCCGCAGCTGACCGTGGCTTCCAGCGCTTCTTTAAAGCCGTTGAGCCGAAGTGGGATCTGAAAACGGACTGGCAGATTATCAGTGAAATCGCCACCCGTATGGGCTACCCGATGCACTACAACAACACCCAGGAAATCTGGGACGAGTTGCGTCATCTGTGCCCGGATTTCTACGGTGCCACTTACGAGAAAATGGGTGAACTGGGTTATATCCAGTGGCCTTGCCGCGACACCTCAGAAGCCGACCAGGGTACGTCTTATCTCTTCAAAGAGAAGTTCGACACCCCGAACGGCCTGGCGCAGTTCTTCACCTGCGACTGGGTAGCGCCAATCGACAAACTCACTGAGGAGTACCCGATGGTACTGTCTACAGTGCGTGAAGTCGGCCACTACTCTTGCCGTTCGATGACCGGTAACTGTGCGGCGTTGGCCGCGCTGGCGGATGAACCGGGCTATGCCCAGATCAACACCGCCGACGCAGAACGCCTGGGCATCCAGGATGAAGAGCTGGTGTGGGTGAACTCGCGTAAAGGCCGGGTCATTACCCGTGCGGCAGTCAGCGATCGTCCAAACAAAGGCGCGATTTACATGACCTACCAGTGGTGGATTGGCGCATGTAATGAGCTGGTAACCGAGAACTTAAGCCCGATTACCAAAACGCCGGAGTACAAGTACTGTGCTGTAAACGTTGAACGCATTGCCGATCAGCGCGCTGCCGAGCAGTATGTCATTGATGAGTACACCAAGCTGAAAGCCAGCCTGCGCGAAAGCGCGATGGGTTAAGCTTCCCCTGACGGCCTCCATTCGGAGGCCGTTTTTTTATGCACATAATCTCTCTATACTGTTCATTCCCTACACTAAATCTAAATATAAGATGAAACGACTTTTCGCCTTGATGGTGTTAATGACATGCTTTGTCCATGCCGAAGAGCCCGGTAGTCAGTTTTTGAAAGCCGCCGAGTCCGGAGACCGACGTGCACAATATTTCCTCGCTGATACCTGGTTTAGCTCAGGCGATTTGGGTAAAGCGGAATATTGGGCGCAAAAAGCCGCCGACAATGGTGATGCCGATGCTTACGCATTGCTGGCTCAGATTAAGATTACCAATCCGGTCAGTCTGGATTACCCCCAGGCCAAAACGCTGGCGGAAAAAGCGACCCAGGCAGGCAGTAAAACCGGGGAAATTACGCTGGCGCGTATTCTGGTCAACACTCAGGCTGGACACACCGATTACCCCAAAGCCATTACCTTGCTGCAAAACGCCTCCGAGGACCTGGAAAACGACTCCGCCGTCGACGCGCAAATGCTGCTTGGGCTGATTTACGCCAACGGCGTGGGTATTCCCGCAGACGATGAGAAAGCGACGTGGTATTTCAAACGTAGCTCTGCCATTTCCCGCACCGGTTATTCCGAATACTGGGCTGGGATGATGTTCTTAAACGGTGAGCAGGGTTTTATCGTGAAGAATAAACAGAAGGCACTGCACTGGCTGAATTTGAGCTGTACGGAAGGATTCGATACCGGCTGCGAAGAGTTTGATAAGTTAACCAATGGGTAGCCGTTGTAGGCCTGATAAGCGTAGCGCCATCAGGCAACCCGGAGCAGGTTGCCGGATGGCGGCGTTGCCTTATCCGGCCTACAAGGCGGTCTTATCAAACTGACCTAATACTTCGCGCTCATAGGCCAACGCTTTTTTGCGGTCAAATTTGTGTTCCCACTTGGAGATAACCAGCACCGCCAGTGCGTTACCCACCACGTTCAGCGCGGTACGCGCCATGTCGAGGATACGGTCAACACCGGCAATAAACGCCAGGCCTTCCAGCGGGATCCCCACGCTGCCCAGCGTTGCCAGCAGCACCACGAATGATACGCCCGGCACGCCCGCAATCCCTTTCGAGGTCACCATCAACGTCAACACCAGCACGATTTCCTGCCACAGCGACAGGTCGATACCATACAGCTGCGCAATAAAGATCGCGGCAATACTCTGGTACAGCGTTGAACCATCAAGGTTGAATGAGTAGCCGGTCGGCACCACAAAGCTGGTGATTGAAGCCGGTGCGCCATAGGCTTCCATCTTCTCGATAATACGCGGCAGTACGCTCTCGGAGCTGGCGGTAGAGTAAGCCAGAATCAGCTCGTCTTTCAGAATGCGGATCAGGATCCAGATGCTCAAACCGCAGATACGCGCGACAATCCCCAGCACCACCAGCGCGAAGAACAGGATGGCAAAGTGCACCAACAGCACCAGCTTCGCCAGCGGCCACAGGGAGGCAAAACCGAAGTTCGCGACGGTAACGGCAATCAGCGCGAAAACGCCGACTGGCGCATAGCGCATAACCATGTGGGTCACTTTAAACATGGTTTCGGAAATAGAGCGGAACACGGTAACCAGCGGCTCGCGGTGAGTGGCTGGCAGGGAAGACAAACCTAAACCGAACAGCACCGAGAAGAAGATAATCGGCAGCATATCGCCTTTTGCCATCGAGGCGACGATATTGGTCGGCACCAGTGACAAAATCGTGCCCATCAGACCATGTGCGTGGCTCTGTACTTCTGCAGTCGTGCTTTGATATTTCGAAATATCCACGGTCGCCAGTTGCGACATATCAATCCCGGAACCCGGCTGGAACACATTAGCCAGCGTGATCCCAAGGATAATCGCCACGGTGGTGATCACTTCGAAATAGATGATGGTTTTTGCGCCGATTCGTCCTAATTGCTTTGCATCGCCAACGCCAGCTATTCCCACGATCAGCGTAGAAATAACGATCGGCACGACAATCATTTTAATCAGATGGATGAAAATATCGCCAGCGGGTGATAACAGATTCATAACCAGCCAGTCGCGGCTATCGCTATGATAATGCAGGTAACTACCGAGAATAATACCCAGCACCAGGGCAATCAGAATTTGCCAGGCCAGGCTGATTCGAGCTTTTTTCATAACTGCAGACTTCCTCAATGAAAAATACCATGCCAAACCGGAATGGTATCCATTTGAAAGGGGGTGATTTGTGTTGCGTTTACTTTTAGAGGTTTTTGAACGCGCAATATCAGTATCATCTGCACGGTATCTCGCGCAACCCTTTAAGAACAGGCCTTTTCACTGCCTAAATCCATATTACCGCTGATTTCTACCAGTAATTATTTATAAGCTTTTGTTATAAAAAAAGAAAAAATCGGTATTTTTCTATAAATCCCCCTGCGGAATTATTTTTGTTCAAAGAATCAAATGAACGTTATTTGAACAATTCCAATATTGCGTGATCTGCCGCGCAAATAGTAAACAAAGCGTCTTCTCCCTCTGTTATTAACTTTTATGAGACATATTATTAACATCTTACAAGGAGAAAAAAAGCATGAGCCAAATTCACAAACACCCTATTCCTGCAAATATTGCAGAACGCTGCCTGATAAACCCGGAGCAATACCAGACCAAATATCACCAGTCAGTCACTAACCCAGATGCATTCTGGGGTGAAGAGGGAAAAATCCTCGACTGGATGCAGCCTTACACCAAAGTTAAAAACACCTCCTTTGCCCCTGGCAACGTCTCCATCAAATGGTACGAAGACGGCACCCTGAACCTGGCAGCAAACTGCCTGGACCGTCATCTGGAGACCCGTGGCGATCAGACCGCCATCATCTGGGAAGGCGACGATGCCTCCCAAAGCAAACACATCACTTACCGCGAACTGCACCGCGACGTGTGCCGCTTCGCCAACACCCTGCTGTCGCTGGGCGTGAAAAAGGGCGACGTGGTGGCTATCTATATGCCGATGGTGCCGGAAGCCGCGGTTGCGATGCTGGCCTGCGCCCGTATCGGTGCCATCCACTCCGTTATCTTTGGCGGCTTCTCACCGGAAGCCGTTGCCGGTCGTATCATCGACTCCAGTTCTCGTCTGGTGATCACCTCTGACGAAGGCGTTCGCGCTGGGCGCAACGTACCACTGAAGAAAAACGTCGACGACGCGCTGAAAAACCCGAACGTCAAAACCATCGAAAACGTGGTGGTGCTGAAGCGTACCGGCGGCAATATCGACTGGCATGAAGGCCGCGACCAGTGGTGGCACGACCTGATGGAAACCGCCAGCGACCAGCATCAGCCTGCCGAAATGAACGCCGAAGATCCGCTGTTTATCCTCTATACCACCGGTTCCACCGGCAAGCCGAAAGGCGTGCTGCACACTACCGGCGGGTATCTGGTCTACGCTGCAACCACCTTTAAGTACGTGTT
>ENA-UERY01002078-UERY01002078.1-human-gut-metagenome-genome-assembly--contig:-NODE-2078-length-10618-cov-3.502135_pt1 | contig 10618 bp, 8 predicted proteins | sample MGYA00242989_ERZ507990 | MGnify/ENA primary metagenome ERZ507990 (study PRJEB26167, sample SAMN06115529) | human gut metagenome | host: Homo sapiens | place: China:Fujian | collected 2015-08-26...
AGAAAACAAAAAAGATTATCTCAGGCAGAATTGGCAAAAGCGTTAAATTATGGTGATACCACAATTTCCAATTATGAAAGTGGTCGAAATGAGCCTTCCTTTGATGATTTAATCAACCTTTCGCATAAATTATCGGTAACACCAAATGATTTAATTGGATTTTCTTTTATGGATAAAGATATTTCTTTTATTTTTCGTTTTAATCAATTAGAAACAAAGCACAAAAAAATAATTCTTGATTTAATCCAAGCACTGATTGAGCAAAATACACTTTAAGCAATATTTTTGAATATTGCAGGTGCGTCTGCGCCGCTTTTCTCCATACCCTTTCGGGTCTGTGGGGAAGGGTTTGGAAAGGGAAACCTTGTTGCCCTTTCCTTGGGTGCGGAGGTTTGGAACCCATTGCGAAACGGGTTCCAAGTTTTTGTTACTTTTTAGCATAAAAAGTAAGGAAGAAATCCTCTGTTTCGCCGAGAAAGTTCCAAACTGGCGAATGACTGATATTGTCTAAGAAGAATTTTTGGCGCGACCGCGCCCAATCGGCGCTTGCGCCGCTGCTTTTTCTTGCACACGAGAGGTGCTTCCCCTGCGCCCAATCGCCGTTTCCCCAAAACAAAAATGACTTGAGCATTTTGCTCAAGTCATTTTCTCATAAAGGGGGCTATATCAAAATCAGAAGAACAGATGGAAGGTATTAAATCTCCAGCCTGCATCTTCCTTCCAGAGTACAAACAGAAATTCCTGTGTGGTATAATCTTCGGGATTGTCCGGGGCGGTGTAGAAATAATCACCTTTGTATGCCTCGTTGCTGTTGGTGTAATATGCGGTTGCTTTGAAGCCGATTTCGTCATCGCTTTCCTTATCAATTTCAAAGGTGTGCCCTGCATAGAAGATATTCGAGCCTCTGCCGCCGCCCAGGTAATATAGACCGCCGTCCTCGCCCTTGGTGAACATCAGGTTATCCTTGCTCAGGATGCTGTTGTCTACGAAAAATTCCGTGAAATACTGCAACAGATAGGTACGGAAATCCTCATAGGTCGGGAAACGGGGATCGGTGATTTTGTAGTATGTCAATTCATCCTTTTCGTATGTGGCATTTTCATCATAATCAAATGCGCCAAAGCTAATCTGGTAATAAATTTTATAAGCACCTTCGTAAATTTCCTGTAAATCCTCACTCAGTGGGGGCAGGCTCTCCTTATCTACTGTAATATCGGCGGCAACGGAATCCTCCGGCAGTTCCTTTGCAGAGGTATTGCCTCCGCAGCCGGAAAGCGCGCCAATGCCGACAGCAGCACAGAGCAAAAGGGTGATAAATTTCTTTTTCATGGGGTGTTTCTCCTTTCAGGTTTTCTTTTCGGATAACATAGTAGCACAAAGTTTCCTCAAAGAAAAGGGGCTTTCGGAAATTGAAAGAAAGTCTTAAGAATTAAAGCAAAAGGGCGAAACCGAGAGATTTCGCCCTTTTGTTAGATATATTCTGATTGATGTTTGTGAAAATTGAAATTATCTTTGAAATTACCTATATTCTCAAAAAATACCTTTGTTATATTTGAATTGTCCATATAGCATAAAGCCTAATCCGACAACAACTGCCGGATGGGTGATATAAGCTATCATTTCTTCACTCCAAAACGAAACTATGAAACCTAACACAAGAGATACTCCGATTATAAGCGTTCCTGTGCCGACGGCTTTTCCGTACTTCGGTATATCTTCTTCCTTTACTTTTCGTCTGTTATAAGAGTGAATGGTGCTGATATTGCCTTTGATATTTACAATTCCCATAACAGATATGAACACTCCCAAAATCAATAACACAATATTTTCCATAATAACCTCCTAAAAATAAAACAAATCTTCAAACTTCTTATCTAATGCAATACAAAGGATAAGAGCCAATTTTGCAGTTGGATTGAATTGCCCTGTTTCAATGGAACTAATCGTGTTTCTTGACACGCCTACCATTTCTGCAAGTTGAGTTTGAGAAAGGTTTGCTTCTGTACGAAATTCCTTCAAGTGATTTTTCAGTTGTAATTGTTCTTTCATACCCTCACCTCTAAAAGGCGGCAAACAAATCCAACAAATGCCAAAATTGCAAGAATGAAAAATAAAACGCTCAGTACCAAATCGCTCTTTCGTTTCATTTTGATAAAACGAACTAACCATTGTGTTGCAAGAATGCTAAAGTATATAACCCATGGACTATAAATCATAATATGGACAAGCATAGATGATAACCAAGAAAGCAGACAACACACTAAGGCACCAACTCTGCTTGCGTGACATCCTGCTTGATATGCCACTTCCATTTCAGCCAAATCTTTGTTGCGATGCTCTTTTCTGCTTGCATTTAAAATTTCTTCCTTTTTCATAGAACACCTCCGTTCCAAGTTTTCTTTGCATACTTTCATTATATTCATGCCAAGTTTTCTTGTCAATAGAGTTGATAAAAAAGTTATACAATATGATAGATAACTTTTTCATCGCTTCGACTATACTCGCAACGTAATGACTTCTTGAAAACTTACCGAAAAGGAAACACTGCCCTCTATCGACACACTGAAAAGGGCGGAACCTTTCGGTTCCGCCCTTCGTTTTTTTTAATTATTTTTTAAGCCTCTGCCAGCTTCTTATAGGATGCGTATTTATCCTTTGCATTTTCTGCTGCTTCCTTCAACAGAACCTCTGCGGTTTCGGGGAAGGTACGAACCAGAGAAGCGTAACGTACCTCACCCATCAGGAATTCATTGAAGTCCAGTGTAGGCTCCTTGGAATCCAGAATGAAGGGATTCTTGCCTTCCTTCTTGAGGTCGGGGTTGAAGCGATACAGGTGCCAGTAGCCTGCCTGAACGGCCAGCTTTGCTTCCAGCTGTGCATTTGCCATGCCCTTGGAAATACCATGGTTGATACAAGGTGCATAAGCAATAATCAGGGAAGGCCCTTTGTATGCCTCTGCTTCCTTCAGTGCCTTGATAAGCTGGTTGGGGTCTGCGCCCAGTGCAACCTGTGCAACATAGATGTAGCCATAGCTCATTGCCAGCATACCCAGATCCTTCTTTACAGTAGGCTTACCGCCTGCGGCAAACTGTGCCACAGCGCCGATGGGGGTTGCCTTGGAGGACTGACCGCCTGTGTTGGAGTAAACCTCGGTATCTACAACCAGTACGTTTACGTCACGGCCGCTTGCCAGAACGTGATCCAGACCGCCGTAGCCGATGTCGTATGCCCAGCCGTCACCGCCGTACATCCACATGGATTTCTTTGTCAGGTGTTCGCTGTTTTCCAGAATGAAGTCCTTCAGCTCTGCTGCTGCACCGTCAACCTGCAGCTCCTTCAGTGCTGCGATAACCGCACGGCTGTCAGCCTTGCTTCTGTCGCCGTTATCCCAGTTTTCCAGCCATGTTTCAGCTGCTGCCGCAAAATCTGTGCCTGCGGTCAGTGCCAGCAGATCCTTTACCTTCATGGTTACGCGGTCTCTCTGCTGCTCTACAGCCAGAACCATACCAACGGAGAACTGTGCGTTATTTTCAAACAGGGAGTTGCTCCATGCGGGGCCCCAGCCTTCCTTGTTTGTGGTGTAAGGTACGCAGGGAGCTGCTGCACCCCAAGCCTGTGTACAGCCTGTTGCGTTTGCCAGATACATTCTGTCGCCGTAAAGCTGTGTCATCAGCTTCGCATAAGCTGTTTCGCCGCAGCCTGCACATGCGCCGGAGAACTCCAGCAGAGGCTGTTCGAACTGAGAGCCCTTTACGGTGAATTTGCTCATGGGGTTTGCCTTATCAGACAGGGTCAGGGAGAAGTCCCAGTTATCCTGTTCGTGCAGCTGTGTTTCCAGAGGATGCATCACAAGTGCCTTTTCCTTTGCAGGGCAGGCTGTTACGCAGACACCGCAGCCCTGACAATCCAGAGGGTCAACCTGCATACGGAATTTGTACTGCTTGATTTCGCCTGCGCCGTTTGCATCCAGAACTGCGTAGGATGCGGGAGCGTTTGCTGCTTCCTCCTCTGTCAGCAGGAAAGGACGGATTGCAGCGTGAGGGCAAACGTAGGAGCACTGGTTACACTGGATACATTTTGTTGCATCCCATGCGGGAACGTCAATCGCAACACCGCGTTTTTCAAATGCGGAGGTGCCAAGAGGAACTGTGCCGTCCTCTCTGCCTGCAAATACGGATACAGGCAGCAGGTCGCCCTTCAGTGCGTTCATGGGAAGCATCAGCTTTTCTACATATTCGGGAAGAACCTTCTTGATTGCTTCGTGATCTACATCCTTTGCATCCTTCCAGCTTGCGGGAACGTCAATCTTTGTCAGACCGGAAAGCCCTGCGTCAACAGCGGCATAGTTCATGTTGACAACCTTTTCGCCCTTCTTGCCGTAGGATTTTACGATAGCCGCCTTCATGTATGTAACTGCGTCATCAACGGGGATGATGTTTGCCAGCTTGAAGAATGCGGACTGCAAAATTGCGTTTGTCTTGTTACCCAGACCGATTTCCTTACCAATCTTGATTGCATCAATGGTGTAGAAGTGGATGTTGTTGTTTGCGATGGTTCTCTTTACCTCCGCAGACAGGTGATGATCCAGCTCCTCGGGTGTCCATGTGCAGTTCAGCAGGAAGGTGCCGCCGGGCTTGATTTCGGAAACGATATCATATTTTTCCATGTAGCTCTGGTTATGACAAGCAACGAAGTTTGCGTTCTTTGTTACCAGATAGCTGGAGCGGATGGGCTTGTCGCCGAAACGCAGGTGAGAACGTGTGATACCGCCGGATTTCTTTGTGTCATATTCAAAATAAGCCTGTGCGTATTTATCTGTGTGGTCACCGATGATTTTGATGGAGTTTTTGTTTGCACCAACCGTACCGTCGGAGCCAAGACCCCAGAATTTGCAGGATACGGTGCTTGCGTCAGCCAGATCGGGCTCTGCGCCAACCTCGATGGAGCTGTTGGAAATATCATCAATGATACCAACGGTGAAGTGGTTTTTCTGTGCGCCCTTCATGTTGTCAAATACTGCGATAATCTGTGCAGGAGTCACATCCTTGGAGGACAGACCATATCTGCCTGCCAGAACCTTTGTGGTTCTGCCTGTTTCGATCAGTGCGGAACAAACATCGCCGTAAAGAGGCTCGCCCAGTGCGCCGGGTTCCTTTGTTCTGTCCAGAACGGTCAGAACCTTTACTGTTTCGGGCAGAGCTGCTGCGAAGTGTGCCAGAGAGAAGGGTCTGTACAGGTGAACCTGCAGGAAACCAACCTTTTCGCCCTTTGCGGTCAGGCTTTCCACAACCTCCTGCGCAACGCCTGTCACGGAGCCCATCGCTACGATAACATGCTCTGCGTCAGCTGCGCCGAAGTAGTTGAACAGCTTGTAATTTCTGCCTGTGATTTTGTTGATTTCGTTCATGTATTCCTCTACGATTTCAGGCAGTCTGGTGTAGAAGGGTGTGCATGCCTCTCTGTTCTGGAAGAATACGTCGGGGTTCTGTACGGTGGAGCGCTGTACGGGGTGTTCGGGATTCAGTGCATTCTTTCTGAATTTCTTCAGTGCCTCCTGATCCACCAGCTTTTCCAGATCCTCATAGTCCATTACTTCGATTTTCTGCAGCTCATGAGAGGTACGGAAACCATCGAAGAAGTGGATGAAGGGAACGCTGCCCTTGATTGCGGAAAGGTGTGCCACACCTGCCAAGTCCATAACCTCCTGTACGGATGCGGAGGAAAGCATTGCACAGCCAATCTGACGGCAGGACATAACGTCGGAGTGATCGCCGAAGATGGAGAAGGCATGTGTACCAACGGTTCTGGATGCAACGTGGAATACGCCGGGCTTCAGCTGCCCTGCGATTCTGTACATCGGGGGAATCATCAGCAGAAGGCCCTGAGATGCGGTATAGGTTGTTGCCAGTGTGCCTGCCTCCAGAGCGCCGTGCATTGCGCCTGCGGCACCTGCTTCGGATTCCAGCTCCAGCAGACGCACGGTCTGACCGAAGATATTCTTTTTGCCGTTTGCAGCCCAGCTGTCTACGTGCTCCGCCATAGGGGAGGAGGGAGTGATGGGGTAAATCGTTGCGACCTCTGTAAAGGCATAAGAAACGTATGCCGCAGCTTCATTACCATCCATGGTTTTCATCATTTTTGTGTTCATGGTGTAGACTCCTTTCATATAAATAATAAGGGATAGAAATAGTGATTTGTTATCCTGTATCGGGTTCCCGTTTGAATGGGAAATTGCTATCTTTTGTATAATTTTATGTTAGATTATTGAAATTTTATTGTCAATACTGTACGAGAAAAAGAACTTGTATTTTGTGTACAAAATTAAATACTTGTGAGTTTTGCATTAAGAAAAGTACAAACGGATGTAATTTTTTGAAATCGTATGGAATTTTTAGGAAAAAACAAGCGAATTTCTCTGACAAAATAGAGAAAAAGCCTATCGGAAAAGGGGGAATAGAGCATGGAACCGGCAAGAGTGCGATTTCTGGAAGAGGGGGAGGAGCCTGTCCTTCCTAAGTGGACAAAGCTGCTGCCACAGCGGTGGAGACAGAGAAAAACAGTGGACACTTACCCGTACACACTGACACGAGTGGACGGGGTACTGACAGGCATTTTGCAGGCAGAGCGGACAGCCGTACTGACAGCAGATTGGAGAAGGGGGGCGGTGCGCCTTCTGGCTGCCCTGGAGGAAGCGGGTGCCGCCATCATTGTGCCACCTGCCGAGGGAGAATTTCCCAGAGAGCGGCTTCCCTTTGCCGAGGGGCGCAGGCTGGCACAGCTTTTTGCCTTCGCAGGTGCGGCAGAGGCATTGCGCCGGCAGGGCAGAAATCCGGAGGAATCGGCATTTCTTCTGGCAGGGGGCGAGCCGCATATCTGGGGGAGGGTGCTTTCCTCTCTGGGAAATGAGGTGAACCGCCTTGCCATTTTTACGCAGGAGCCGGAAACGGCAGAGGGCGTGGTGCAGCGGCTTTATGCGGAGCGCGGCTTGATGGCGGAGGTCTTTTCCTCCCCGAAAAATGCTGCGCTTGGGGCGGCGGATGTGGTGCTTTCCTGCGGCATGGAGCAGCGTGCCTATGAGCATATTCTGAAGCGGGGGTGCATCTGGCTGGATTTCGCAGGCAATCGCCCTGTTCTGCGGCGGCTTAGGAGTCTGCGTCCGGATATTTCGGCGGCGGAGGGGTTCTTTTTCCGCATGGCGGCAGAGGGCGGTGAGCAGATGGAGGGCAGGCTTGCCGAGGCGAGGGCATACCTTGGCTGCGCGGCGTTTCGGGAAGGCTTTTCGGCAGAGGATTGGGACGGGGAGCGGCTGTTTTCCGCCTTGCAGGAGAAGGGTTTTTCCGTTTCGGGCTTTTCCGCCTTCGGCAAAAGGGTAAAAATAAAGCTGTATCCGGATAAGAAGCCTTGATTTTTCAAGGAAAAAGCGTTGACAATCCGATCGGAATCAGTATATAATATTACGATAGTTCGGGAGGGTAATCGCAAGCCTTCCTTTTTTCCTTGTCTAAAACGAGGAAAGCATGAAATGAGACTAAAACGAGGAGTGACACACCCATGACAGAAAAGAAAGTTGTTTTGACCTATGACGGTCTGAAAAACATGGAGGCGGAGCTGGAAAACCTGAAAACCGTCCGCAGAAAAGACGTAGCAGAAAAAATCAAAGAAGCAAGAGGTCAGGGTGACCTTTCCGAAAACGCCGAATATGATGCAGCGAAGGAAGAACAGGCAGAAATCGAAGCGCGTATCGTGCAGCTGGAAAAAATGCTGCGCAATGCAGAGGTTATCGATGAAGAAGAGGGTGCAAAGGATACCATCAGCCTGGGTACGACCGTAACGGTGCTGGATGTGGAATTTGACGAGGAAATGGAATACACCATTGTAGGCTCTGCAGAGGCAGACCCCATGAACGGCAGAATTTCCAACGAATCCCCTGTCGGTATGGCACTTCTGGGACATAAAAAGGACGATATCATTATGATTGAAACACCTGACGGCGAAGTAGAATTCAAGGTGCTGAGATTTACAAAATAAAACCATTACAAAAGAACGGACAGGAGGAAGAAAAGTGGCAGAGGAAAATAAGGAGTTGACCCAGCAGGAGCTGAGTGAACAGAATAGAATCAGAAGAGAAAAGCTGGCACAGATGCAGGAAGCAGGCAAGGACCCCTTCCAGATTGTAAAATATGACGTGACACACCACAGCGACGAAATCAGAGCGAACTTTGATGCGCTGGAGAATAAGGATGTTTGCATCGCAGGCAGACTGATGAGCAAGCGTATCATGGGGAAGGCATCCTTCTGCAATATTCAGGACAGAAACGGTCTGATGCAGTCCTATGTCAGCAAGAATGACATCGGCGAGGAGGATTACGCTGCATTCAAAAAATATGACATCGGTGATATCATCGGCATTAAGGGCTTTGTATTCAAAACAAAAACAGGCGAAATTTCCGTACACGCAAAAGAGGTTGTTCTGCTTTCCAAGAGCCTGCAGGTTCTGCCCGAAAAGTTCCATGGTCTGAAGGATCAGGAGCTGCGCTACAGACAGAGATATGTAGACCTGATTGTAAACCCCGAATCCAGAGATACCTTTATCAAGCGTTCCAAAATTATTACAGAAATCAGAAGGTTTTTGGACGCAAAGGGCTTCTTAGAGGTAGAAACTCCCGTTTTGCAGACCATCCCCGGCGGTGCGTCCGCAAGACCCTTTATCACACACCACAATACACTGGATATTGATATGTACTGCCGTATTGCGCTGGAGCTGCCCCTGAAGAGACTGATTGTCGGCGGCTTTGAAAGAGTATATGAAATTGGTCGTGTATTCAGAAACGAGGGCATTTCCGTTCGTCATAACCCCGAATTTACCCTGATGGAGCTGTATCAGGCCTACACAGATTACAAGGGCATGATGGATATTACGGAAGAAATGTTCCGCACCGTAGCACAGAACGTGCTGGGCACAACAAAGATTACCTACGGCGGCTATGATCTGGATCTGGGTCAGCCCTTCGCAAGAATCACAATGACAGATGCCGTAAAGCAGTTTACAGGCGTTGATTTCGACCAGGTGAAGGATACAGAGGAAGCAAAGAAAATCGCGGCAGAAAAGGGCGTAGAATTTGAAGAACGCCATGTAAAGGGCGATATTCTGAACCTGTTCTTTGAAGAATTCGTAGAAAAGAACCTGATTCAGCCTACCTTCATCATTGATTACCCTGTAGAAATTTCTCCTCTGACAAAGAGAAAGCCCGATAAACCGGAATTTACAGAAAGATTCGAGCTGTTTATTGTCGGCAGAGAATACGGCAACGCATACTCCGAGCTGAACGATCCCATCGACCAGCGTGCGCGTTTTGAATATCAGGAATATCTGCGCGAAAACGGCGACGATGAGGCAAATATGATTGATGAGGACTTCCTGACTGCGCTGGAATACGGTATGCCCCCTACAGGCGGTCTGGGTGTTGGTATCGACAGATTTGTTATGCTGCTGACAGAATCCGTTTCTATCAGAGACGTTATCTTGTTCCCGACAATGAAACCTTTGGACAAGGATAAGACCGAAAAGGCCGAGACCAAGGCGGAAGAAAAGTCCGTTGAAGCGGCTCCTATCGTCGAAGAAAAAATCGATTTTTCCAATGTTCAGATCGAGCCTCTGTTCCGGGATCAGGTCGATTTTGACACCTTCTCCAAGAGCGATTTCCGTGCCGTGAAGGTTAAGGAATGCGAAGCCGTGAAGAAGTCCAAAAAGCTCTTAAAGTTCGTTTTGGACGACGGAACCGGCACAGATAGGGTCATTTTGAGTGGTATTCACGAATATTATGAGCCGGAAGAACTGGTTGGTAAGACCTGCATTGCAATCACCAATCTGCCTCCGAGAGCGATGATGGGCATCGACTCTTGCGGTATGCTGATCTCAGCCGTGCATCACGAAAACGGCGAGGAAAAGCTCCATTTGCTGATGGTTGATCCCCACATCCCCGCCGGCGCAAAGCTCTATTGATTGACCCCTGATCGGGCTAAAAAAGCCTCTCGTACACCAATCCGTACACCAATTTACACCAAGGGTGCACCACGGATGCCGAGAAAAATGTGCGATTGAATTTCAGCCTCGCAGAAGTGATTCTGCGGGGCTGTTTTATTTTGAAAACTATATATTCAGATATGAGACTCGGTGAGCAATCACCGGGCCTTATTTTTTGCGCTCACTACGCCTACTTAACAGGCGCAGTGGGCGCTTTTTTGTTTTCTAAAACCGGCACAAAAAATTTTTTTGAAAAAGTGTGGGAATCTCGCAAAAAAATTCGGCAAAGAGAAAGTGAGAAGGCGAAAAGCCTTCCGGGAACCTTGAAAATTTCATATACATTCATCAGATACATTCCTTGAGTCAACAGCCAAATGAAGGTACGCCAAGACCCACCTGCCGCTAACGGTATCAGCGGGACAAAAGGTGGAGAGCGACCCCGAAACCATTCTGAAATATCTGGCAGCTACGGATACGGCCACGACAGGCTTAGGGTATAATGATACTTTTCTACGGAACCGGCGGAGTACCCGGCGGGGGTGAGATTCCCATGGACCCGATTCGCTATCGGGCGTCTGATGACTTCCTTTTCTG
>ENA-UERY01002079-UERY01002079.1-human-gut-metagenome-genome-assembly--contig:-NODE-2079-length-10616-cov-3.046874_pt1 | contig 10616 bp, 9 predicted proteins | sample MGYA00242989_ERZ507990 | MGnify/ENA primary metagenome ERZ507990 (study PRJEB26167, sample SAMN06115529) | human gut metagenome | host: Homo sapiens | place: China:Fujian | collected 2015-08-26...
TTATGACCGGGTGGTCAAGACCACCTGCTTCCTGGCAGATATGGGCGACTTCCCTGTGTTTAACCAGCTGTATGCCCAGAAGTTTGTCAGCAACCCCGCCCGCTCCTGCGTGGCGGTGAAGGCTCTGCCCAAGGGTGTGCTGGTGGAGATCGAGGTCATTGCCGAGCTGCCCTGAACTCTCTCATAAAAAATACGGAGCGCTGTCGTTTTGTGACAGCGCTCCGTAAATTTTTATGCCTTATTCTGGGCCTCCACCAGGCGGACACCGCAGTATTTCTGGCGCAGCTTGGGCTTTTCGATCTTGCCGGTGGGGTTGCGGGGGACATCGGCGAAGATGATCTTCCGGGGGCGCTTATACCGGGGCAGGTCCATACAGAACTGGTTGATCTCCTCCTCGGTACAGGTCTCGCCCTCCTTCACCTGAATGATGGCGGCGGCGATCTCGCCCAGGCGGGGGTCAGGCAGGCCGATGACGGCCACGTCATGGACCTTGGGGCAGGCGGCCAGGAAGTCCTCGATCTGCACGGGGTACAGGTTCTCGCCGCCGGAGATGATCACGTCCTTCTTCCGGTCCACCAGGAAATAGAAGCCGTCCTCGTCCTGACGGGCCATGTCGCCGGTGTGGAGCCAGCCGTCCTTGTCGATGATCTCGGCGGTGGCTTCGGGGTCTTTATAGTAGCCCAGCATCACACAGCCGCCCCGGATGCAGATCTCGCCGGTCTCATCCAGCTTGTACTCGCAGTGGCCGTCCGGCTTGCCCAGCGCCCGGATATGGGGCTCTGCCTGGGCGTAGTTCACCAGACCATCGCCGCAGGTCTCGGTCATGCCGTAGCACTGGGTGATGTACATGCCGTTTTCCACCAGACCCAGCAGCAGCTCGCTGTCGAACATGGCAGAGCTGCCGCAGGGGTTCCACAGGCCGTTCAGCTTATCGGCGCGGCCGCGCTTGACATCCTTGTAGATGCTCTCCATCAGCACCGGGGCCACGGCAATGGAATCGCTGTGCATCAGGCCCAGATCCCGGTAGAAATTCCGCAGGTCACTGCAAAGGTTCAGGGCCCAGCCCTTGAAGGGCCAGGAGAACAGGCAGATAAAGGTGCCCAGATGGAACAGGGGCAGGATGGCAAAGTTGCTCAGGACATCGTTTTTGTCCTCGGGCAGCTTCCGGTGCTTGAAGTCCAGCATGTGGTCGCCCATGGCAACGTGCATCTGCATCACGGTAAAGAAGTTCCGCTCCGCCAGCATCACGGCCTTGCTGCGGCCGGTGGTGCCGGAGGTGAACAGCATGACCATCAGGGCATTGGGGTCGATCTTCTTTTCCAGCCCGCCGGGCGCGGTGTCCTTCCAGACATCCATCGGCCGCAGGCGCTCCCCATACGCAGCCTCCAGCTGGTCACGGCAGCCGTAGTCCACCCCATCGTTCAGGATGAGGGCAGGCTCTGCCAGCTCCAGCTCCCAGCTCAGTTCGCCCCAGGTCTTTTTCTGGTTCATCGTTACCAGAACAGCCCCGGCCAGCACAGCGCCAAAGGTATTCACGCCGTACTCATAGCAGTTCCGGCTCAACAGGACCACCCGCTTGCCCTCCACCTCCGGGATGTTCCGGGCAAACCAGGCAGCAGCGCGGCGGATATCCTGTGCATACTCGGCATAGGTCTTTTCCTTCACGGTGCCGGTGGCATCCTCTACCCAGCGGAACGCCACCCGCCCGGGGAATTCCTGCTCCATTGTCCGGGTGACAAGATCATAGACATTGTTTACCATGGTCTGCTCCTTTTTCTCCCGTTTGATTTTACTTGCGCAGCAGCTTGCCCAGCGCGTTGCGGGGCAGGAGCTCGGCGCTGCATTCTACAACGGAGATGCGCTTGTACATGGGCAGGGTGCGGTTCAGCTCGGTGACAAAAGCCTTCACCTGCTGCTGCTTGTCATTCTCGCAGCAAACCACGGTTCCGATCTTCTTGCCCATCTCCTTGACGATGCACTCCTTGACGGCATCGCACTTGCCCAGCAGCTTTTCCAGCTCCTCGGGGCTGACGTTCTCGCCGCTGTCCAGAATGATGAGGTTCTTCTTGCGGCCGGTCATATAGTAGTAGCCTTCCTCGTCCACGCGGGCCAGGTCGCCGGTGTGGAGCCAGCCGTCCTTATCGATGGTCTCGGCAGTGGTCTCGGGATCCTTATAGTAGCCCAGCATCACGCAGCCGCCGCGGACGCAGATCTCGCCGGTCTCGTCCACCTTGACCTCACAGAAGCCGTCCGGTTTGCCCAGGGCACGCAGGTGGTCGCCCTCCTGGGTCACGTTCAGCAGGCCATAGCCGGCCAGCTCAGTCATGGAGTAGCACTGGTTGATGTAGAAACCGTTCTTCACCAGTTCACTCAGGATGGCGGGATCAAGGATGGCGGAGCTGCAGCTCAGGTTCCACAGACCATTCAGGCGTTCGGCATGGCCGCGCTTGATCTCGTTGTAGATCATCTCCACCAGCACCGGCGGGGTAGACATGGCATCGCTGTGCATCAGGCTCATATCCCGGCGCAGGTCGCGGGCATCACAGCAGAGGTTCAGCGTCCAGCCCTGTATGCCGTAGACAAAGTAGCAGATGAAACCGGCCAGATGGAACATAGGCACCAGCGTAAAGTGGCTGAAGGTCTGGTCGAGGTACTGGGGTACCAGCCGCTCCTCCTGGTCAAGGATGTCCTTCTGGCCATTGATGTACATCTGGCAGGCGGTGAAGTAGTTCTTCTCGCTCAGCATCACGCCCTTGCTGCGGCCGGTGGTGCCGGAGGTGAACATCAGCATCAGCAGACCCTCGTGGTCGATGCGGTTGACCATCTCAGCCTCAGGGGCAGCGGTCCAGGCATCCATGGGGCGGAGCTGAGCGCCGTAAAGTGCTTCCAACTGGGCGCGGTAGCCGTAATCGATGCCATCATTGAAGATGAGGTCCGGCTCCACCATGCCCAGCTCATGCTCCAGCTCGGCCCAGGTCTTGCCCTGGTTCAGGGTCACGATGACAGCGCCTGCCATCATGGTGCCGAAAACGACCGCGCCGTACTCATAGTTGGTGCGGCTCAGGATGACGATCTTCTTGCCCTTGGGCTCGCCCAGCTCCTGCTGCAGGTAGCCGGTCACTTTGCGGATATCCTGCACATACTGAGCGTAGGTCTTTTCCACCACCGTGTCCTTGCCCTCCACATAGCGGAACGCCACACGGTCAGCATACTTATTCTGCATCGCAGAGATCATATCAAAAACGGTCATCGGCATATTTGCCACGGTCACAACTTCGTTACAAGCCTTGTCTGCCATTATTTTACACTCCCTGTTTATTTTTGTTAAATTATTCCCTTTCGTTTCCGCTAAATGGAATCTTCTGGGTACTCTAGCCTAGAGTATACCGCATAGAAGGCTCAAACGCAAGATTTAATTGCACAAATATGCAACTTAAACTTACAGTCAATCTGTGCACCCGGATGTAAATCCTGCCTTTTGTTGCGGGCAGGCCGTGAGTGTGGTACACTTTTCCCGGTATCCGCCTACCGTGCTTTCTCCCTGCGTTTGATTGACAGCAAGGGCAAAAAGCATTATACTTATTATAAATATCTCTAATTTTTAACATGATGCGCCAAAAATCCGGCAATTCTGCCATCCCGGGGCGGGGTGCGGCGCAGAGGAGGACCTTTTTATGGAGGGAACCAAACGCCGTGCCGCAAATTCGCTGGGCATGTTCGATCTGCTCAAGGGTGTCGGCATGCTGACCATCGTCTTTGCCCACACCGGTGAGCTTTATCCCATGGGCGATGCCAGCCACATCAACCCGCTGACCTTTTGCATGTTCGCCTACCGCGAATCCCTGATGGCGGCCTTTTACATTGCCAGCGGCTACGGCTTCCGCAAGCGCTCCATCGGCAAGTGCATCGACCAGCAGTTCAAGACGCTGCTCAAGCCTTACATCTATACCGGCATTGCCACCACCGTGTTCCATTTTATCATCCATTACAGCCTGTTCGGCAGCCTGCACAACGCCACCTACGAGACCTACAAGGTGCTGGGCGGCTTTGCACTGGGCCTGCCCCACACGGCCACCTATTTCGGCCAGCTGTTCTTCTCCTGCGGCCCCATGTGGTATCTGCTCTCGCTGATGATCGCATGGATCCTGCTGGATCTCATCCTGAATATCTTCCCGGAGCAGTACATAAACTGGGCGGTGCTGGGTACCATGCTGTTAGGCTGGGGCATCTGCATCACCTGGGAGGCTCCTTTTTGCATCGGCCAGGGCATGGTCACCGTTCCGGCTCTGTATGTGGGTTACCTTGCCAAGAAGTATAAGATCTTTGAACAGCCTCTCTCGCCCCGTCTGCGCGGCGGGATGATCGCGGCGGCGCTGGCTGTGGCCGCACTGGTGCTTCTTACCAAGAGCACCGACTGCGTCTCGATGGCCGAGTGGACCTTCGGCCCCGTGAGCATCCTGCTGGATACCGTAACGGGCCTGGGCATCCTTTCCATCGTCATCTGGTTCCAGCGCAGGGTGGAGAACGTTGTCACCCATGCCATCCAGGCCATTGGCCGCCGTTCGCTGTTCATCTTCTGCGTCCACACCGTGGAGCTCACGGCCATTCCCTGGTACCTGATGCCCCAGAAGTTTGCGGCTCACCCGGTGCTGGGCATGGTGCTGCAGTTCACCCTTTCGCTGGGCTCCACCTTGCTCATCTGCGAACTGCTGGTGCGCCGCCGGGACCTGAAGTTCTGGCTCGCCTCCCGCCGGGAGCAGAAGGCGGCGGAAGCGCCCCGCCGGCGCAGCGCCCGCGCCGAAGCACCTGAGCGTCATTTTGCGGCAAAACACTGATTTTTTGCAGAGGGTGCCCCCTCTGCTGAAGTGAAATAATATTATGAGGAGAATCCGGTTATGAACAACGCAGCTCCTGAGAACACTGCGGCTCTGCAGGAAAAGATCGCCGAGCTGGAACAGCAGCTCAAGCTTTCGGACGAAGGTGCTTCCCATCTGGCAGAACGCTGCCTTGCCCTGGAACAGAAGGTGCAGTCCTACCTTGCGGCACACCCCCAGCGCGAGATGCATACTGACTCGCCCACTCTGCTGCAGCCGCTGCTCTATTATGATGCAGGCTTCGGCTTTTCGGAAAAGGACACCCTGACCGCGCCCGACTGCACCACCGACGAGCTGACCGGTGCCGTGACCGCGACCTTTGAGCTGCCGGTGGCTGCACAGGCCCTGCGGTTCGACCCGGGTGAGCTGCCCTGCTGCATCACCAACCTGATCTTTTCAGATGACCGCATCATCTGCACACCCACCAACGGCCTGAACCTTTCCGGCGGCAGCACCCTGTTCCTGGGCGATGACCCCAACTACCGGCTGGAGGGCACCACCCACTACCCCGCCGGGATGAAACTGGTGGTGAGCTATGGCTACTTCCCACTGGAGACCCTGACGGACGAGCCTTTGTTCTGCGCCGTGCTGCAGGGCGTGCAGCAGCTCCAGCTGCGCAAGGACAGCGAAAAGCAGCATATCCAGCAGCTGGAGCAGAATGCCGCGGCCCAGCAGCAGATGGTGGCCGCCCTGCAGCAGGAGATCGCACAGCTGCACCAGAAAAACGCCGATCTGCAGGCCCGGAGCATTGCCTACGAGACCTCGCTGGAAAGCGTGTTTTCCAGCAAAAGCTGGAAGCTCACTGCTCCCATCCGCAGCCTGATGCGTCTGTTCCACCGTGGAAACTGAGAAGCGGAACGGAGGAACAGCCATGTATAACAACTACACCCCCCTGCAGCAGCGTCAGCTGGCCCTGCAGGAGTACAGCAACACCCAGAGCACCTACCTGCTGGTCTGCGCACCGGCCCGCAGCACGGCCCTGAAAGCCACACTGACTGACCAGCTCCACCGCAAGTTCCGGCTGGTGGACCGGCTGGATGGGGAACTGACCGCAAGCGTGGACGGCGTGCTTCTGGCCGCCGAGGACGTGGAGCTGATGTCCACCGCCCTGATGTACTTTGCCAAAGCCCTGCAGGACGGCGCGGATTATGTCGTCTGCAATGCGGTGTTCGGTTTTGGCGGGGCAACTGCCCTCTATCAGAGCCAGCCGCTGCAGGCGCAGAACCGCTGCGCCGTGGTCAGCCGCACCCTGCTGGAGCGCTGCCGCGCCGCCGCCCATGACCCCGAAAATGTGCCCGAGCTGCTGGCGCTGGCCGCGCAGCTCTGCACTAAGCCCACTCTCATCCCGCAGGCCCTGCTCCACTACGAGCGCGGCATCTGCGCCGAGGATGCGTTTTCGGCCCACGGCAAACGCGCCTTTATTATGAGCCATGTGCTGGATATGACCGGCGCGCCCATCGTGCTGGTAAGTGCCGTGCCGGTGCTGCGCAGCATGGGGTATGAGGTACTTGTGCTGGGCCCCAGTGACGGCGGCTCCCTGCATCTCTTCCTGGATGCCGGGGCCTCGGTCATCACCCGGTCGTCCTGCCGCAATGTCTCCGATGCCTGGGGCATGGCCCTCTGTGCCGACTTCGTCATCGCCAACACGGTGGTCATGGCCCGGGCTGTCCGTGCCCTGAGCGGCACCGCCGTGCCAGTGCTGTGGTGGCTCCACGATGCCTTTGCAGGCTATCCCCACATTGCCCACCAGATCCCCACCCAGCTGGGAGAGAATGTCCGGGTCTACTCGGTGGGCAGCCACGCCGCCAATGCCATGCACGCCGTGCGGCCCGAGTTCGAGATCCGGCCGCTCATCTACGGCCTGCCTGATTACGCGGCAGAGAACTTTGTCCGCACCGATCTGGGCTACAACCGCGGCCGCCCTCTGTTTGCCACGGTGGGCTCCTTTGAGCGCCGCAAGGGCCACGATATCTTCTGCAAGGCCATCCGCCTGCTGCCGCCCGAGGTACGGGAGAAGGCCTCCTTCCTCTTTGTGGGCCAGGCCGCTGACAAGGAGATGATGGACTCCGTCCGCGCCCTGACCGCAGACTACCCGGAAAACGTGTACTACTGCAAGCGGCTCACCCGTGACGAGCTCACGAGCCTGATGGAGCAGTGCACCGGTTTGGTCTGTGCTTCCCGCGATGATCCCATGCCCACCTTTGTCACCGAGGGTCTGATCTTCGGCAAGCCGTCCATCGTATCGGAGCACACCGGCACCGCCGGGCTCATCTCCGAGGGGCGGAACGGCTTCGTTTACCACAACGACGACCCGCAGCAGCTGGCTGTCCTGCTGGAGCACGCCATTGAACACCCGGAAGAGCTGGCCTCCATGCGGACAGAATGCCGTAAAATGTACGAGCAGTATTATTCCAAGGAGGCTTTTGAGCAGACGCTCCGGGCTGCTGTGGAAGATCTGACAGCGAAAAAGTAACACAAAACCTCTCCGTCATTGCTTTGCAATGCCACTTCTCCTCATAGGGGCAACAGCAACAACCGCCGCCAGTGGCGGATAAAGGGCGTTGCTGTTGGGGCCGCGGCCAGCAAGACACAAGTGTTGTTTCCAACACGAAGTGGATGCTGGGAGCCGCAACCCGAACCTGGCGAACGAAGTAAGCCTGAGAGGTTCTTTTTTATCATATCACACAAAGTGACGAGAAAAATTTTGTTTCAGTTCACAAAAACAAGGTTCCGCTGTGTTATACTGCAAGCAGTATCGTGAAAGGAGCCTTGTCCCATGGAACAGACCAACACCCCCCAGCAGCCCTCCCGCAAAAAGGCGATCCTTTCGTTGCTGGTGCTGCTGGCGCTGACCTGTGTTGTGGTTTTCATCTTCAGCAGCCACTGGGCCGAGATCTCGACCGCGCTGGCCCAGCTCTCCTTCTGGCAGGTGCTGCTGGTGCTGGCCATCGGCCTGACATACCCCCTGCTTGAGGGAATCGTCTGCTGGCTCATCATCCGCTGCCGCCTGCCGGGCTTCACCCTGCGGCGCGGCATGGATGCCGCCTTTGTGGGCATCTTTGGCAACGTGGTCGGCCTGGGTGCCGGGGCTGTGCCCATGGAGTCCTACTATCTCTACCATTGCGGCCTGCCGCTGGGCCCCGGTGTGGGCCTGATGACCCTGCAATATGTATTCCACAAGACTACCGTTCTGCTCTATGCCACTGTGATGCTCCTGCTGCAGCACCGGTGGCTCGCCGCCAACACCTCCGGCGTGATGCACTATCTGCCCGCCGCCTACTGCGTGGTGGCGCTGGTCATCGTGACGCTGGTGCTACTCTGTGTCTCGCCGCTGGTGCAGCGGCTGGCCCGCTGGGCCATGGGCTTTCTGCCCAAAACAGAACCGTGGCAGACCCGCCGGGAAAAGTGGCTGGAGCAGCTGGACACTCTGGCCACCGAGAGCCGCCTCCTGCTGGCCGACAAGGGCCGCTGTGCCCGCATCCTTGCCGTGCAGACCCTCAAGCTGTTTCTGATGTTCACCCTGCCATGGTTCTGCATCCGCTTCATGGGGCTTTCCTGCGGGCTGAGCTTCTGGCAGGTACAGCTGCTCACCAGCCTGATGCTCTTCCTTTCCAACGCCCTGCCCAATGTAGCAGGCATCGGCTCCATTGAAACAGCCTTTCTGCTGGTGTTCAGCAGCTTTATGACCAGCGGCGAGGCCATGAGCACCCTGATGCTCTTCCGCATCGCAAGCTACTATTTTGTGTTCGCCGCCAGCGCCGCAGGTACCTTTGCGGCGCAGAAGCATCTGGAGAACAGTTGACATCCTGCGCGTTCCGGCACTATAATGAGAGCGTACTCTTTGAAGATCTCTGGCCGCCTGCTGTGCGGCCCGCCAAAGGAGAACGCCTTATGGAAAACAAAAGTCTCCGTTTTTATGCCATCATGGCCCTCTGGGTCGTGTTGTTCGTGCTGTTATTCGTTTCCAACCGCCGCGTTGACCTGAAAACTGACATCAATAAAAGCACTTCCGTCTCCGTCAGCGTGGAGGATACCGTCAGCCTGAGCCCCTCTGTGGTCACCACCCGCGCCTATTCTGCGGGCGATGATACTTATCAGACATTTTTCGAGATCCTGCAAAACGCGAGCTGCTACCAAAAATTCAGCCAGAATGCCCGCTCCTACTCCCACGACTACGAAGCGCATTCCATCACCCTGCGCTTTGCAGACGATGCCAGCCAAAACCTGCTTTTCACCGTCTATTCAGACGGGGTCTGCCAGGTAAACGGAAAATTCGTCTTCCTCCGCTCCCCCGATGGAAACGCGGAGGCGATCTACCAGCTGCTGCGGGATGCGGTGGTTTAATCAGACAAAAAAACAAACGCTTTGAGAAATTCACATCTCAAGGCGTTTATTTTTTGCTGTTCTTTTGCAGAAACTGCTTCTTCTGTTCGGTACTCCATGTCTGGAGCATGTTCAGTATCTGTGTATCCTCCCAATCCGCACGGCCTGTGATATAGTCCATGCTCACATGATAATACTCTGCCAACCGGAGCAGATGGTGGGTCGGTATCTCCTGCACCCCCAGTTCATATTTTGCATACTGCTGCTGGGTCGTGTTCAGAATCGCACCGGCTTCCTTCTGCGTCAGGTCTGCATCCTCCCGCAAATCCCGCAAGCGTTCATAATAATACATCGTAAAGCCCCCTGAAAGGACTATACTTCACATCTGATAAGATGTATTGACTTTACACCTTATCAGGTGTATTATTGAATCAACAAATCCACTTCATTCACGCAAAAGGAGGAATCTTACATGAAGACAATCAGAAAATTTTCTCTCGTACTGCTTTCCATGGTTCTACTCTTCACCTTAACTTCCTGCGACGAAACCGGAGCTGTATCTGTAGACACCGCCAAAGTAGAAAAGAGCGTTTTGTCTGTGATGAATACAGCTTTGGGCACAGACTTCACCAACGACGAAAGCCTGCGGAGCAAAGCAGATTATATTTGGGATAAGGTCGATAAAAATGGACGGATCTTCTGGACACAATCCATATACTACCCCGAAGGCGAAAACGGGGAAAGGTTCTGGATAGAGCCCATCTATGATTCGGATACTTTTGGCGAAGATTCAAAATTCCAGCTGACCGCATTTACCGAAGAAGAGCTAAAAAAGTACGAAAGCCCGTCCAAAGAGCTGCTTGCACAGGTCAAGCAGAAAATTGGACCAGCTGATAATTATATGGAAGTCACATCCCTTTGTGTGACAGCAAGAAACATTGGCGGAAAAGTTTACGTTGTTTATGTAAGAGAATTAAGAAGCAAGTAAAGCAAACAAGTTGTCTCACTCTCAACACCAGTGTAGCATATAAAACAAAAATCGGGGCACTCAGGTGGTCAAGCTGAGTGTCCCGTTTTTGTTTTCATCTGCGCACAGTGCCGTACCAGAGCCCTGTGTGCCGCGCAGCGGATGCAGAGCAAACCAGAATGCTGCATCCTGCCAAGAAAAAGAGAGTATGGAATGGAGGAATGGAACGGAGCGCTTGCAGACGCGCCGTTTTTTGGTGCAGAGCGGTTAGAAATAGCTAACCAGCGCTGTGAGAACAGAATACCATAAGCGGTTAGTCTTGTCAACCCTCAATTTGCAATTTTCCCCGAAAAAGGTGTGCACCGCCGGAGGTTCAGCGTTTTTTCTACATTCTGCCCAAAGAACTCCCCTTGCTTTGGAAGAAAACCCACTTGTTTTCTATTGCTTTTTAA
>ENA-UERY01002084-UERY01002084.1-human-gut-metagenome-genome-assembly--contig:-NODE-2084-length-10591-cov-3.025585_pt1 | contig 10591 bp, 9 predicted proteins | sample MGYA00242989_ERZ507990 | MGnify/ENA primary metagenome ERZ507990 (study PRJEB26167, sample SAMN06115529) | human gut metagenome | host: Homo sapiens | place: China:Fujian | collected 2015-08-26...
GCGGCAGGCCTGTCCTGCCTGTTCCGACTTCGTCGGAATACGGCAGGAAAAAGAAAAGCACGCCAAAGGCGTGCTTTTTTGCGCGCTTCGCGCGCTATTTCCGTCCAATCTTGCCGCAGGCAAGGAGGACGGACAGGCGCACCGCAGTGCGCCGCGTTAAATTCTCCAAGAAAGTCGGGGCGTGTACCTGACTTTCTTACCTCCGCCCGCGCCGCGGCGGCGCGGCCTCGTCCGCTGTGCGGACGAGAGGGGGTTATCGCCCCCGGTTTCGTCAGGAACCGGGGGCGTATCTAAGGGGGACAGCGTCCCCCTTAGAGCAGCTCGAGATTATACGAGAGCAGCGACCGAAGCCGCTTCATGCCGCGCGACTTGTGCCGCGAAACCGCAGACTGCGTGATGCCAAGACGCGCCGCGACCTCCTTGCCGTTCATCCCCTCGACCGTCTCCAGCCGCAGCACCTCGTACTGCCGCGCGGTCAGCTCGCTGCGCATCGCCTCGAAAAATGCCGTCCGGAATGCCGCGCGCAGCGTGCTGTTCTCCTCCCCGAGATCGCGGATATAGCTTTCATATGCACAGCGGTCATACTGCCGTTCGCCCGACATACTCCCCCTCCTTTTCATAATAATTCTCCATTTCGAACGCCGCCAGACGGCTCTCGTTTATCATTTCGTTCAGCATGCGTATGCGCCGCATCAGCCTGTATTTCACTTCGTACTGCTTCGCGTGACGCTTTGCCGCCAGAAGCTGTTTCTTGCGCAGTTCGAGCAGCGCCGTGTTGCGGCGGTATTCCTGAGCCATTTTGCAGAGTTCCATGTTGTACCTCCCGTTCGCACTTTCGTTTATCGAACATTTGTTCGTTTCTCTTAATTCCATAATACTTCAAATCAGAAGCAATGTCAATAGAAAACAGCAGGCTTGTGTCCTGTTTTTCGGACTCATTGCATATACTGTCCCAGAGAAACGAAGGGAGATGAGACCTGTGCGCCGACTGCTGTTTACCGCCGTGCTGCTCGTGGCGGCGCTTTTCCTGCTGCCCGTGCTCTGGCCGCAGGATATTTCACATGAATCTGCCGAAGGCGCCGCCGAAACGCCAACCGTTTCCAAAAACGAAACGGTGACTGTGCAGATTGACGGCAAACCGACCGAGCTTACGCTCGAAAGCTATGTAGAGGGCGTCACCGCCGCGGAGATCCCGGCAGATTTTCCGCGTGAGGCGCTGCGCGCGCAGGCGGTCGCCGCACGAACCTATGCGCTGTGCAAGCTGTCCCGCGGACGCCCGGACGCCCATCCCGAGGCCGATCTGTGCGACGATTACCGCCACTGCGCCGCCTACCGCAGTCCCGCAGTCTCCGTATTCGGCACGGATGAAATCTCCGCCATCCGTGCGGCCGTCCGCGACACCGAAGGCGAAATCCTGACGAGCGAGGGCGCACCCATCGCGGCGGTATTTCACTGTGTCAGCGGCCCGCGCACCGAGTCCGCCGCCGATGTCTGGGGTGAGGATGTCCCCTACCTGCAAAGCGTGGTCAGTCCCGGCGGCACGGCTTTTGACGGCTACGAGAGCGCTGTCACTGTTTCAGCAGACGATTTCCGCGAAAAGGCCGGCTCCGCCTTCCCTGCCGCCGATCTTTCCGGCCCGCCCTCCGCCTGGTTCAAGGCCTCGGTCCGCTCGGACGCCGGCGGCATCAAAACCGTAAAGCTCGGCGGCGTCACGGTCGAAGGCACGGCGGTGCGCGAGCTGTTCGGCCTGCGCTCGACCAATTTCACGGTCACGACCGCCGATGACTCGCTTACCTTCCACACCATCGGCTACGGCCACGGCGTCGGTCTGTCGCAGTACGGCGCGAAATACATGGCCGAAAACGGCGCGGACTACCGCGAGATCCTCGCGCACTACTACCCCGGCACCGAACTCACCCGGCTGGGCGCATGAAAAAAGCCGCCCCGACCGAAAAAAGTCGAAGCGGCTGTAAAAGGCTTGTAGATAAAATTTAATAAAAACACATACCGCGCGGCAGCGCGTATGAAATAGAATTTGCAAAGCAAATTCCACAAAACCGGGGGCGTGTACCTCGGTTTTGTGACTTTAAGAGGGAGAAAGTTTCTGAATAGGAACTTTCGGACGTCCGTGTTCTGCGGCGCGAAGCGCTGTCAGAACACAGCTTGTCGGCGGAACCGTGGTTCCGCGACAGTTCTTTAAGCGTTTTCCGAGAACTCCGCCAGACGCAGGCCCTCATTGTGGTCGGTCGCGTAGGTGATGTTCCACGGCGAGGTGAACAGCAGGAGCGTGTTGCCCCTGAGGTCCTCGACGATCTTGGTGTCGCTCGTCAGCTGGAGGCGCTTGACGTCAAAGTCCTCCTCGTCGTTCTCGACCCAACGGACATGCTCATACGGCAGGTTCTCGCGGATGATCTCGACGTTGTACTCGTTCTTCAGACGATACTCGAGCACCTCGAACTGGAGCACGCCGACAACGCCGACGATGACCGACTCCATGCCGGCATTCGGCTCGCGGAAGATCTGAATCGCGCCCTCCTGCGCGATCTGCTCCACGCCCTTGACGAACTGCTTGCGCTTGAGGGTGTCCTTCTGACGAACGACGGCGAACAGCTCGGGCGCGAAGGTCGGGATGCCGGAGAACACGCACTTATGCTTGGGGTCGCACACGGTATCGCCGATGGAGAACACGCCCGGGTCAAAAATACCGATGATGTCGCCTGCGTAGGCCTCATCTACGATCGAGCGGTCCTGCGCCATCAGCTGCTGCGGTGCGGCAAGCACCATCTTCTTGCCGGACTGAACGTGCAGCACGTCCTGACCGCGCTCAAACTTGCCGGAGCAGATACGCATGAACGCAACACGGTCGCGGTGCGCCTTGTTCATGTTCGCCTGGATCTTGAACACGAACGCGGAGAAATGCGGGTCGAACGGGTCGATCACGCCGATGTCTGCGGTGCGTGCAGTCGGCGGCGGCGTCATCTGCAGGAACTTCTTCAGGAACGGCTCGACGCCGAAGTTGGTCAGAGCGGAGCCGAAGAATACCGGCGAAAGCCTGCCCTCGTGCACGGCCTTGAGGTCGAACTCGTCGCCCGCGCCGGAAAGCAGCTCCACATCGTCGATGAGCGTCTGATACTGATCCTCGGGCAGCAGACCCTCGAGAATGGGGTCGTCAATGGACATGCGCTGCGCCTTGACCTCGTGGCGGAAGTCCGCACCCTCGAAGGCGATGACCTCATCGTCCATGCGGTCGTATACGCCCTTGAAGCGCTTGCCCGAGCCGATCGGCCAGTTGACGGCATAGGTGCCGATGCCGAGCTCGTTCTCGATGTCCTCGAGCAGCTCGTACGGGTCACGCGCCTCGCGGTCCATCTTGTTGATGAAGGTGAAGATCGGCACGCCGCGCATCGCACAGACCTTGAACAGCTTGCGCGTCTGCGCCTCGACGCCCTTGGATGCGTCGATGACCATGACGGCGGCGTCCGCCGCCATCAGCGTGCGGTAGGTATCCTCCGAGAAGTCCTGATGTCCCGGTGTATCCAGAATGTTGATGCACTTGCCCTCGTAGCGGAACTGAAGAACGGAGGACGTGACCGAAATACCGCGCTGCTTCTCGATCTCCATCCAGTCAGAAACCGCATGGCGGCTGTTCTTCTTGCCCTTGACCATGCCGGCCTCCTGAATCGCTCCGCCGTACAGCAGGAATTTCTCGGTTATGGTTGTTTTACCGGCGTCAGGATGCGAAATGATCGCAAATGTGCGCCGATTTTCAATTTCTTTCTTCAGATCAGCCACAGGCTTTTTTCCTCCCAAATATAAATTTCAGCGAAATGTTCACAGAATGTACACAATTGTTCCGTATCATAAAAAATGTGGAAAGCGTAAGATCCCCCCACATGTTCTTGCTTTCTACTCTCTATCCTACCTTTTATTGCGGGAGCGGCTGGGCGAAAGCCCGGCTGTTCCTGTTTTTTTTGCGCTCTTCGCGCGCGATAGGGGGTATCCAATACCCCCTATCTACAAAATCCGGTTCCGCAGAAACCGAATTTTGATACCCCCGGACGCGCCCCAAGGGCGCTGAGTCGAGGTATAAAATGACCGGCAAAGCTGGTCATTTTATAATATTACACAATATACAGCAAGATTGAGAGCCGCCTACAGCTCCCGGCGGCCCTCGAGAGCGCGGGTGAGCGTGACCTCATCGACAAACTCGAGATGTCCGCCGACCGGAATGCCGTAGGCAAGGCGCGTGATTTTAATGTCGAACGGCTGGAGCAGGCGCGAGATATACATCGCGGTCGCTTCGCCCTCGGTGTCCGGATTGGTCGCGAGGATGACCTCCCGGGTGTCCTCGTCGGCGATGCGCTGCACCAGCTCGCGAATGCGGATATCGTCCGGGCCGACATGACCCATCGGCGAGAGCGTGCCGTGCAGCACATGGTACAGGCCGCGGTATTCCTTCGTGCGCTCGAAGGCGATCACGTCGCGCGGGTCTGCCACGACGCAGATGGTCTTCTGGTCGCGCGACTTGTCCGCGCAGATCGGGCACTCCTCGCTGTCCGTGAGGTTCTGACAGCGTTTGCAGGTGAAGGTCTTTTCCTTCGCCTCGCGGATGGCGCTCGCGAAGCGCTCCGCGTCCTCCTTTGGCATATCGAGCACATGGAACGCCAGACGCTGTGCGCTCTTCTGGCCGATGCCGGGCAGTCTGGCGAACTCCTCAATCAGCCGCTCGACCGGTGGTGCGAAGTAATCCATTACAGCAGGCCGCCCAGACCGCCGCCGAGGCCGCCCGTCAGTGCGGACATCTGGCTCTGCGACTTCTCGGTCGCCGCCTTGAGCGCCTCGTTGACCGCCGCGACAACGAGATCCTGAAGCATATCGATGTCGTCCGGATCGACAACATCCGGCTTGATCTCGATGCTCTTGAGCGTGGAGGTGCCGGTAACGACTGCGGTCACCATGCCGCCGCCCGCCGTGCCGGTGGTCTCCATAACGGCGATCTCCTCCTGTGCCTTGAGCATATTCTCCTGCATCTTCTGCGCCTGCTTCATCATTGCCTGCATGTTCATGCCGCCGCCGAAGCCGCCGAAATTCTTACCCTTTGCCATTTTAAGTGTCCTCCTTAAAGTGTCTTTATGTCAACGTCTAAATTCTTCGCATGGTCGATGAGTTCCTCTACCATGTCGTTTTTTTCCTGTATGATCTCGTCTCCCGCCTCACGCACGCGGACCTTGATTGGGCCGCCGTTCAGCTTCGCCGCCTGTTCCCGAATGACCGCGAGTGTCTCATCCTTTTGCGCGAGGATATAAGTCATTCTGTCCTCGCAGAGGATGACGAGCGCGCCGTCCTCGAGCGCGCCCTTCGCGCCGAGCTTGATGTTCGTCAGTGCGCCGACGTTGATCTTGCCCATCAGGGCATCCAGCAGCCGCGCCCACTGCGGCCAGAGCGTCAGCGTCGGGCCGGCCGGTTTGCCCGGCTTCGCCTGCGGTGCCGGCTCCCCGTCGATCAGCGGCGGCGCGTCCTCGTCGCCCGGCGGCGGGGGTGCGTCCTCATCTCCCGGCGGAGGGGGCGCCATGCCGCCGCTCTGCGGCGTCTGCACGACCTGCACCGGCACGCCGTTTTTGAGCTTTTCCTCGAGCGCCTCGACGCGGCCGCCGAGCGTATCATAATTCTCCGCGCCCAGACTGCACAGCCGCACGGCGCACAGCTCGGCCTCTACACGGCGGTTCGCCGCCGAGCGCATCCGGTCGAGCGAGTCCCCGATGATGCGGCTCCACGCGATAAGCGTCGAGGCCGCGAGGCCGTCGCACAGTCCCTGAAGCGTTTTCACCGTATACGCCGGCGAGATTAGCGCGGAAACATCAGTTCTGCTTGTCTTGACGAGCAGCGCGTCGCGTATCAGGCCGAGCATCTGATCAAATGCCGCCGCAAGGTCGCGGCCTGCGCTGTAATATTCCTCCAGCAGCGTCACCGCCGCCGCGAGATCGCCTGTCTTGAAGTGCTCCGCAAGATGAATGCCGTCATCCTGCCCCATCACGCCGAGCGCCGCCGTGACCGTCTCCTCGTCGACGGCGCCGGCCGCCGCTGCGCGGTCGAGCATGGACAGCGCGTCGCGCATCGCGCCGTCTGCGAGGCGGGCGATCAGCCGCGCCGCCCCCTCGGTCAGCTCGATACCTTCGCCTGCCGCGACGTCGAGCAGACGCCGCGCGATGTCCTCCGCACCGATGCGGCGGAAGTCGAAGCGCTGACAGCGCGAAAGAATGGTCGCCGGGACCTTGTGCAGCTCGGTCGTGGCGAGGATGAACAGCACGTGCTCGGGCGGCTCCTCGAGCGTTTTCAGCAGCGCGTTGAACGCGCCGATCGAGAGCATATGCACCTCGTCGATGATGAACACGCGCTTTTTGACCTGCGCGGGCGTATAGCGCGTCTCGTCGCGCAGGTCGCGGATATTGTCGACGCCGTTGTTGGACGCCGCGTCGATCTCGGTCACGTCGAGCACCGAGCCGTCCAGAATGCCGCGGCACGCGGCGCATTCGTTGCACGGGTCGCCGTTCACCGGATGCTCGCAGTTGACCGCCCGGGCGAGAATTTTCGCGCAGGTCGTCTTGCCCGTGCCGCGCGTACCGGTGAACAGATACGCATGGCTGAGTCTGCCGCTCTGAAGCTGAGCGCGCAGCGTGTCGGTGACATGCTGCTGTCCGATCACGTCCGCAAAGGTCTGCGGCCGCCATTTGCGGTATAAAGCCTGATACAAAGCGAAACCCTCCCTCCGCAGTTCCTCTCATAAAAAAGAGACGGGCGTAAGCCCGCCTCAAAGCGTTCTCTCGCGAACTTTGTCCGCACAGTTCAACCTCCGGTTCATTCAAGGTTGATAAGAACCGCGTCTCCGACGCGGCATAAAACTGCATCGCGGAGCGATGCAGCAAATCGCCCAGCTTTGCCGGGTGATTTGCTCCCCGACTCAGCCGCCCAGGGCGGCGTCATTCGGGTATCAAATCACGGTTTCTCCGGAACCGTGATTTGTATATAGGGGACTTTTGAAGTCCCCTATACTTTCGTTCAGTGCTCCACAAGACCGCACGCAGGCAATTCGAAAACACACACCCGGCTGCCTTTCCGCATTTCGGACTCAAGATCGGCAGCTCTGCGGCACACGATGGTTTCTGCTTAATGCTGCTCGGTTCCCCGCCTGACATGGTTCACAGTCCTCCGTTGCGCAGTACCGGTCTCTCATCGTCCTGTGAGTGGCTGCCTCGCCGCATATGCGACCCTCTTTGTCTGCACGACCCCTGCTGAAGCGGATTGCAGGTTCAAGGCACCGCTAACGCCCCGGTCTGTGCGGCCTTGTGCAGCACTGAACGTTTTTCGGGAGGAGAGCTGCATTCGCGGCCCTCCGCCCGTCTGTATTTACTTTTCTGTGCCGGACTGTCCGGCATACCGAAGATCAGCTCTCCGGGTCTCCCTCTGACGGATCGGGCGCCGGTTCGGGATCGGGCGTCGGTGCAATGTTGCCGCCGTCGTCATCACCGCCGCTGCTGCTGCCGTCATCACCGCCGCTGCTGTCGCCGCCGTCACCGCTGTCGCCGTTTTCATAACTGCTGTCGCCGTTATCGGTCGAGTCGGTGCTGCTGTCGGTGTTCGAGCTGTCGTCGCTTTCCTCGTCGTCATACTCGTCGTAGTAGTCATCCATGCCGCTCGTCTCGAAGTCGTACTTCTCCTCGATGTTTTCATGGCTGCAGGTCTGCGTCGGAACCTTGTCCTTCCAGAAGCGGCCGGTCGCTGCACGTCCCGCCTCGCGGCAGGCGCCGGATGCCAACAGGCCGGTATCCATGCAGTAGGTCTCCTCGACGAAATCCTGCGGATGCGAGTCAAAGACAAGACCGCTGTCGTCGGCATGAACCTTTTCCATGACCTTGAGCCAGATCTCCGCCGCGTTTCGGCCATACAGGCCGTCCAGACGGTAGTTATGCTCATAGCCTACCCAGACCGCCGCAGAGTATTCCGGCGTTACGCCGCAGAACCAGATATCCGTGTTCGAGCTCGTGGTACCGGTCTTGCCCGCGGTCTCCACGCCGTCGATCTGAATGCCGTAGGCGGTACCGTGTGCGGTAACGTTCTGCAGACAGTCGAGCATATCATATACGGTATGGACGTTGGTAAAGCCCTTGTCGGTATAAGGAGTGTTTTCAAGAACGGTGTTGCCCTCGTTGTCGAGCACCTTCGTATAGGTGCGCGTACCGCCGAACACGCCGTCGTTGATGAAGGTAGAGTAGCCGCCAGCCATTTCGCGGACCGTCACGCCGTCGGTCAGCGCGCCGAGCGCCAGAGGCGCCAGAGCGATATCCGACTGGACTGTGCCGTCCTCGTTGGTACGGCTGCCGACCAGCTTGATGTCGAGCTGGTTGGTGAGGAAATCATAGGAAGCCTGCGGTGTCAGTGCGTTGAGCACCTGTACCGAGACGGTGTTGAGCGAGCGCGTAACGCCTTCCTTGATGGTCAGGGAGCGGCCGGTCGGGTACTTGCCGTCGTTCATCGGCCACGGCATACCGTCCTCGCCCTCGGAGAAGGCGCGGTCGTAGATCGTCGTGCTCGGAACGATGATGCCTGCATCCATCGCCGGGCCGTAGCTTGCCAGCGGCTTGAACGAGGAACCCGGCTGGCGGCGTGCATCGGTCGCAAAGGAGAACGAACGGCTGAGCGTTTTCTGGCCGCGTCCGCCTGCGATCGCGACGATATCGCCCTGCTTGTCCGTGATGACCATGGCGCTTTCCGGCACTTCGCCGTACTTTTCCGTGTTCGGGAACGCGGAATCATCGGTATATACGCTGTCCAGAGCATCCTGAACCTTGGTATCAATGGTCGCATAAATCTTGAGGCCGCCGGAATATACCATATTCTCTGCGACCAGCTCGGAATAACCCTTCTGCTCCTTCAGATCGCCTATGACGTCCTTGATGACCTCATCGGTGAAGTAGCTGTAGGTAGACTTGACGTCCTTCTGGTATTCCTCGTAGGGACGGTAGTTCAGCTGCTCGGAAACGGCCGCATTGTACTCGTCCTCGGTGATCATCTTCTGATCGAGCATCTGCGACAGAATGGTCTCCTGACGCGATTTTACTTTATCGGGATGGTTGTATACGTCGTAGATGGACGGATTGTTGGTCAGGCCGGCCAGAACAGCGCATTCCGCCAGATCGAGCTGCGAAACATCCTTGCCGAAGTAACGGTCCGCCGCGGTCTGCACGCCATAGCTGTTGTAGCCGAGGTAGATGGTGTTGAGGTACATGACGAGGATGCGGTCCTTGTCGTCGATCTCCTTTTCGAGCGCAAAAGCACGAAAAATCTCGTTTACCTTGCGCTTAATAGAGTAATCCTTGTCCTCAGTGATGTTTTTGATGAGCTGCTGCGTGATCGTCGAGCCGCCGTACTGGTCGCCGCCGAGCACCCAGCCCTTGACCGCGCCGAGCGTGCGCCACCAGTCTACGCCGTGATGCTTGTAGAAGCGCTCGTCCTCGATGGCGACGACGGCGTTCTTGAGATTGTCCGGAATTTTGTCGCTGTCGACCCATTCGCGGTTCTCGCGGCCCTTGATGGTCTCATAAACGGCCTCCTCGCCTGTCTCCGCGTCCGTCGTATAGATGAACGAGTTGAGGTTCAGGCCGAGACCCTTGCTGATTTCGGAAGCAGTTTCCTTCGCGGACGGGTTGATGCTCGTATGAACATAGAACGCAAATGCAATGCCGCAGAAGCAGCCGCACAGCACGCCGACGAGCACTAACGTCAGCAGCAGGCGTCCGAAAAACCGTCCGATGACCGATCCATTTTTTCTTTTTGACAATTCGGTATCCTCCTTGCCCGGCAGCCGAAGGCCGCAGGGTATGCCCGGCAGAATGCGCACGGGCAGCTGTCATTTACCTGTACAGGTACGGACGTTTTCACCGCCCGTTTTGTTCCCGCACGGCTGAAAAAACGCCCGCAGAATGAAATATCCCCATTTTCGTCCCTGTGCCGGGACAGAGCGGGAATACAGTATTATAGCGGTCTATGCCATTATAACACACAAGAGCCGAAATGCCAAATTATTTTTACAGAACTTCGCGGAATAGACAAAAATTTTGTGGGAATACTCAAATCACGCAGTCTCTCTCTTGTCTATTTTAGGAATTACATCTGTAACGGAGGTTTTGTCAATGATACAGGGATTTTTTCTGCTCGCACGCCGTCAGGCGCGGCAGCGCGCCGCCGCGCTCCTGATCTTTCTGCTCCTTGCCGCCGTCATGCTCGTCCTTGCCGTGCGCGCCGTCCGTGTGCCTGCCGCCGTTCCCGCAGACGCCGCTTCGCTCGTCGCCGGTACGGACGGCACGCACCTGACCATCTCGCAGAACGGCGAGGTCATCCTCACGACGGCGATCGATGTGCGCACGCTGCCGAGTGCCGACCGGGAAGCGCTCCGCCGCGGCATCACGCTGCAAAGCGAGACCGAGCTGACGCAGCTGCTCGAGGACTACTCGTGACGCACCTTCATTCCGCCTTTTCGCCTGCGAGCTCCTCGAGCGAGGCGAAGCGGTAGCCGAGCGCCTCCCACTTTGCGAGC
>ENA-UERY01002085-UERY01002085.1-human-gut-metagenome-genome-assembly--contig:-NODE-2085-length-10591-cov-2.129351_pt1 | contig 10591 bp, 8 predicted proteins | sample MGYA00242989_ERZ507990 | MGnify/ENA primary metagenome ERZ507990 (study PRJEB26167, sample SAMN06115529) | human gut metagenome | host: Homo sapiens | place: China:Fujian | collected 2015-08-26...
GGCAGCACACCGATCTTTACCGGTGCCAGTGCGGGATGGAAATGAAGCACAGTACGAACATCGCCGCCCTCTAACTCTTCCTCGTCGTAAGCTGCACACAGGAATGCCAGAACCACTCTGTCTGCACCAAGAGAAGGCTCAATAACGTAAGGGATGTATTTTTCCTTCTTCTCATCATCGAAGTAGGTCATATCCTCGCCGGAGGTATTGGCATGCTGGGTCAGATCGTAATCAGTTCTGTCCGCGATACCCCACAGTTCGCCCCAGCCGAAGGGGAACAGGAACTCGATATCGGTAGTTCCTTTACTATAGAAGCAAAGCTCCTCTGGAGAATGATCACGGAGACGCATCTCGTCTTCTTTGATGCCTAAGGACAGTAACCAGTCACGGCAGAAGCCTCTCCAGTACTGGAACCACTCCATATCGGTGCCGGGCTCGCAGAAGAACTCCAGCTCCATCTGCTCAAACTCTCTGGTACGGAAAGTGAAATTGCCGGGTGTGATCTCGTTACGGAAGGACTTACCGATCTGTCCGATACCGAAGGGAATCTTCTTGCGGGAAGTTCTCTGTACATTTTTGAAGTTAACAAAAATACCCTGTGCGGTCTCGGGTCTTAAATAAACCGTGTTCTTGGCATCCTCGGTAACCCCCTGAAAGGTCTTGAACATCAGGTTGAACTGACGGATGTCGGTGAAGTTGTGCTTGCCGCAGGTAGGACAGGGAACATTGTGCTCCTCGATGAAATTCTTCATTTCTTCCTGGCTCCATGCGTCCACACTGCCTTCAATGGCAATGCCGTTCTCCTCACAGAAATCCTCAATCAGTTTGTCTGCACGGAAACGCTCATGACACTCCTTACAGTCCATCAGAGGATCGGAGAAACCACCCAGATGTCCACTGGCCACCCAGGTCTGGGGATTCATCAGGATCGCACAGTCCACACCTACATTGTAAGGGCTCTCCTGCACGAACTTCTGCCACCATGCCTTTTTCACATTATTCTTCAGTTCTACACCAAGATTACCGTAATCCCAGGTATTTGCCAGTCCTCCGTAGATCTCGGAACCGGGATATACAAAACCTCTTGCTTTTGCCAGGGCTACGATTTTCTCCATTGTCTTTTCCATGTCAGTACCAAACCTTTCTTGCTCTATATTTGTATTACTGTAAAGCCTATTTTTTCATCAGTATCGTAACGACACCATCGGATTGGGAGGCATCCACATACCCATCCTCTCCCATGACCACACCCTCGCTGATATATAGCACCGGATAAGGACAGTATATATATGCGCTTGCATTTGTAATGATCAGATGATTCTTTTCCAACGCCTTGTCCAGCTTCTCAGAATCCGCCGGAGTGCCGTCCGCTGCGTTTACAAGTTCCCGATTCACCGTGAGTCCCTGTGCCAGCGCTTCCACTCTGGTCCCGTAGAACAGGTCCTGTTCGTTGTACTCGGCATAACTGTCCGTATCGGCGAACTCCTGTACCACCTGCACCATGGCTCCGTCTCCCAAAACCTGCACCGTTTTCACATTCATGGGATTCTCTGTAGCCTCTGTATGTGTGGCATTGAATTCCTCAGCCTCTTCCTCCACCATCTGTGTAAGGCCGTCCAGATTGTAGAAGTCTTTGTCAAAAGTATTCACCAGATAAGAGGTCACTTTGCCGTCCTTCTCCACCACCAGAGAGGTATTCTCTACAGTCTCGGGAAGCTTTGCCGCCTGACCGCAGCCTGTGAGGGACAGTATCAAAAGCCCCGACAATCCTGCCGTAAGAAACTTTTTTATTCTATTCTGCCTCATAAATGAGTCTCCTTTTTTGGCATCAGCCATAACCGATTTTAACATAGAGTTTTCAGTATTTCAAGACTTTTGAACGACCTGTCCATGAAACGCTTCCGATATTCCGACGCGATCTGTGAAAGTTCTGCAAGAACCTTGTCCGATACGGTAAAGGTATATAACTTTTCCACAGAACTCTCCGCTATGTAATTCAGTGCATACCGTGTGGATTCTTCCAGTTTGCGCTCCTCCGGTACTCCCGGATATTCTCCGTTGACAACGATGGCCTTCAGTTCAAAAATACTGCGCACCAGTTCATTGGGAAGTGCCGGTGCACACAAAGCCCGCAGCGACTGGTAGACCAGTTTCATTTCTTTCTCATCGTTGTTCTCCCGGCAGTAAAAATCCGCCACTTCCGCAAAATACATACCGTAGCATGCCCCCACGTAGTCCGTCATCAGTTCCGGAAAATAGTTCCGGATCTCTGCTTCCGATATCGTATAAGAGTTCCGTCCTTCATACAGACGAAAAGAGCCAAAAGCAAAAGGGTTGGTCGCTGCAGCCAGCCGGTTACCGGGCTTTCTGGCCCCTCTGGCAAAAGCAGTGATCTTCCCTTTTTCTCTGGTAAGCAGGCATACACGCCTGTCATATTCACCGAAAGGTGTCTGTTTTAATACAATTCCCGTTACATACAGGGATTCCTGCATGATCCTTCCTCCCGGGCGTTAAGGTCTGTACATCCTTCCGCCCTGCAGTCCACCGACGTGTTGCTACAGCACGCATTGGGAAAATCTGTTTCCTCCGTACTCCGCAGATAATTCAGGTAATCCTCCACTCTGCCGGTATGTTCAAATTGCTGCCAGTAATTCGTGAATTGCATCTTACGCATCCCCCTCTTCTATCAGTGTATTATCCTCTGTAAAAATAGGGTCTGCAAATTTCGTTTTTCTATTCGCCCATCTCAATGTCTTTCGGATTATATCCGAAGTTTTTCAATAAGATGTCGCTGTCTCTCCAGTCCTTCTTCACCTTCACCCAAAGCTGCAGATTGACCTTCATCTCCAGCATATCCTCGATCTCCGGGCGGGCCTGGGAGCCGATCTTTTTCAGCATTTGTCCGCCTTTGCCGATAATGATACCCTTGTGGGAATCTCTCTCACAGATGATCGTGGCCTCGATGTCACAGATCCGGCCTCTCTCCTTCATGCTTTCCACCGTCACGGCAATACCATGGGGAATTTCTTCGGACAAAAGTCTCAGAGCCTTTTCACGGATCAGCTCCGCCACGATCTGACGCATGGGCTGGTCGGTGATGGTATCTTCATCATAAAATGCCGGGCCGTAAGGCAGATATTTTAAAATACACTGGATCAGCACATCCGTGTTGTCTCCCTTCAGTGCGGACACCGGAACGATCTCCTGGAAATCCAGTTCTTTGCGATAGGTATCGATGAACGCCAGGATCTCTTCCTTTTTCACGGTATCCGTCTTGTTGATCACCAGAATCACGGGAGTCTTGGTCTTCTTCAGCTGCTCAATAATATGACGTTCTCCGGCACCGATAAAGTTCGTGGGCTCCACCAGCCACAGGATCACATCCACGTCGTTCAATGTATGCTCCGCAACATTGACCATGTAATCGCCCAGCTTGTTTTTCGCCTTATGGATACCGGGAGTGTCCAGAAATACGATCTGTCCCTCTTCCAGTGTCAGCTCCGTCTGGAGACGGTTACGGGTGGTCTGGGGTTTGTTGGATGTAATGGCAATCTTCTGTCCGATCAGTCGGTTCATCAGTGTGGACTTTCCTACGTTGGGACGTCCGATCAGTGTGGCAAAGCCGGATTTGTATGCCGGATTTTCGTTCATTATCATTTCTCCTGTTCTTGTCTTTTTCCCTGACACTTTTCTGTCAGCCGCCGGTCCGTCCGGCTTATCTTATAGATTCTCACTCATTGCTGTTTTGTGTGGCTACCGTATTCTCTGCTGTATTCTCTGCCGTGTTCTGCAAAGTCTTCTGCATTCTTGCTTCCTCTTCGGCGAATTTTTTCTGTTCCTCCGCCCGGATCCGCTTCGTGCGCTTCTTGATCTTTTTCAGGATCAGTACAATGATCACGATCACGATGGCCCAGATCACCAGATAGGGGATATGGATCACGAACCAGATGGCTGCTTCCTTAATACCCTCGCCGATACTCTTTAAGCTGTCCATAAAGCCTGCAGAAATACGTTCCCATGTGGTCTCTTCCTCTACCGGAGTATAGACCTCTACTTCATCAATATAGAGGTATACGGTGCTGTAGTCAACCTGATTATCATAACTTCTCAACTGGGATTCCATACTTTCCAGCTGGTATCTCACATCGGACAGGCGCTGTTCGATGGTAATGATGTCTTCGATGCTCTCCGCCTGTTCCAGCAGCTGCAACAGTCTCTCCTGTTCTGTCTGCAGGGCATCCCTGTGACTTTGCAGATCCACATAGGTCAGTGTCACATCCTGTACATTCTCCGAGCGACTGGTCACATTGCCCAGCTCTGAGACCGTATTTTGGAACTCCTCCAGTCTGTCCTTCGGGATGCGGATGGTCAGATTGGCATTCCTTGTAGAACGATAACTATAATATGTACTGCCGTTATAGGCATCCAGACTTTCGATATAGCCGCCGAGCTCTGTTACTTTATTCTCTACCGCGCTTAACAGCTTATCATACTCCCTGGTCTCGACATCCATATTCACGGTCTTGATCAGTTTCCGGTCTGCTGTGGCTGCAGTCTCCTCAGGCACTGTAGTACTTGTGTCCTGAGCATTTTCTGCGGAATCGTACCCTTCTGTCATGCCAAATCCATCTTCATAAGCGGACGCCTCCGGTGCAGCTGCCTCCTTGGAAGCAACAGCATAATCCGCATCCATGAGATCACTGATTCCGTAACTGCCGTTCGATGAGCTGCCGCAGGCGGTCAGCGATAATATCATGCCGGCAGTGAGCAACCCTGTAATGATCTTTGTTTCAAAATTTCGTTTTTTCATAACCCTCTCCGTTCTGCGGACGGCATCCTGACAGCCTGTCGGATCCGCCTGCTGTTGACTTTTTATTGTTCACCTCTATAAACGAAATAATATCACAAAAGTTCTTTATTTATTTGATCTTTTTACGATTCAGAACCACTTTTGCAAAATCGCAGCTTTCCTTTTGCCGTTTTAAAAAAGATTTTCCACCTTCAGGAATCTCTCCTGTTCCTCCTTTATCTTAGAAGCCGTACCTACCACACAGAGCAGATCCTCCTGCATAAATGCACGGATATGTGCGGACAATGCACGGATATCCTCTTCGGTAGCCGCCAGCAGTTCGTCGCGTTCTCTCTGTAAAGTGGCATTATCCAGTCCTGTCATATAGGCACTCAGGGAATACAGTCCCTTTGCCGCCGGATTCATGGGTACGTCCAGATCACTGACCGCACCGATGATATACTGGGTCATGGTACGTTCATCTGCTGTGAACTCTGCAATGGCATCTGCAGCTTTCTCGTAAGTTTCAATGGTCTTGCCCAGATTCGGATCTCTGTAGGAGACAAAGTAGCTGTCACCGGATCTGCCGAAGCTGCACATGCAGCCGTATGCACCACCCTTGACACGGACATTAACCCACAGATATTCATACCCCATCATGACTTTGAGTACTCTTAATGCTCCCGTATATTGCAGTCCACTCTTGCGGAAATTACCGGCACGGCATACGTAATTGACCTGACCGGAGGTTAAGAAACCTTCGTTTTTCCGGGAGGTTTCCGGAATGTAATGTTCTTTTTCCACGTTTTCCATATAAAGTGCTGCTTTGAAAGCCTCCACCGGAGCATCTAAAAGAGCCACGGCTTTTTCCTCACCTACGAAATCCACCATGAGGTTTTCCGGACGGAAGATCATTTTCACTAAGGTTTGTAAGATTTCCACCAATTCTTCTTTTTTCTCGTCAAAATGAGCTTCCAGATCCGTGATCAGACGATAGAACGGGATACCGGAAATCTCTTCGCTCACAGCTCCGGGAATACTGCCGTAGGATAAGGCTCTTCCAGCCGCCACACTGTGTCCTCCGGAGGTCATCTGTGCCTGCATCCGGGACTTGCCCTCCGCCAGAATCTCATACAGTCTCTTGGCATCCGTAAAATCACTGGTCATTACGATCTCACGCATCAGATCGATTGCTTCCGCAAGGCGGTCATAAAATACCTTCGTCTTCAGTTCCAGAGTCAGTGTAAACTGATCCGTATCCTGCAGCTTGCCATAGACATTATTTACCGCAGCCATGCCGCCGGTGACCAGATTCATCTCGTTAAACAGATCTCCATAAGCATAATGCTCCGTATTTAACAGTCCCAGGCAGCCCTTCAAAATGCCGATATACGGGAAATATTTACCGGGGATCTGATCCAATCTGAAGATCAGACGTAAATAGCCGATGCCGTTTGTAAACAGATCATGATACAAAAGTGTGGTATCTCCAATGCTCCGCACTTCGTTCACCGGCAGATTTGCCTCTTTCTTCATATCTTCCCGTTTTAACAGAGGGATTTTCTCCAGATCTTCCTTTGCGTCTTCGCTCTCCTGGAATTCGGTCAGCTTCTGGAAGGTCTCCTTCACGTTCTCGATCTCTTCCGGACTCATGGCAGCTTTCACCTGTGCCATCTTTTCCCGCTGTTTCTGCTCCTGCTCTTCCAGAAGTCCCAGCTTCGGCTGCAAGATCACCACGCTGCGATGGGTATTGTCCAGCAGATATTTCTGCACCAGACCCTCAAAATATCCGGTCTTCACTTTCCCTCGAAGTTCAGCGAAAGTCTCGTTGGCCTCGATGTGAATGAACGGCAGTCTGTCATCGTACAGCCAGCTGTCCAGCACCTGTAAACCGTACATAAGTCCCTTGGGGTAGGAACCGAAATCCGCCTCTCTGTATTTGAATTCATAATAATTGATGCCGGCAAGCAATGCCTTTTCGTCGAAGCCGTCCTTTACCAGCTTTTTCAGTACTTCTTCCGTTACCTGTAAAAATTCCTGTTCTTTCTCTACGGAAGTGTCCTTCGCCACCACACTGAAATAGGGCTGGCGGATACCATTCTCATAGATGCTGTAGACATCCTTACCCACACCACAGTCCACCAGGGCCTGTTTTAAGGGTGCTCCTGGAGCGGAACACAGGGCATAGTCCAGGATCTGGAACGCAATGTAAAGCTTCGGATCCAGACTATTGCCCACGCAGAAGTTCTGGGACAGGTAGGTATTCTCCTCCTCGTCCTCTCCCTCGCCGATGGGACATTCCCTGACAATACGATTCGGCGTGGTAAATGCCGCCTCTTCCGTCACTTCGGAATCCACCTCAAGGGCATCGTAGACAGACAGATAATGCTCATCGATAAAGGTCAGTTTCTCCGCCATATCCATATTGCCATAGAGATAGATATAGCTGTTGGAGGGATGATAGAATTTCCGGTGGAAATTCAGGAATTCTTCGTAGGTCAGCTCGGGGATCGCTTCCGGATCACCTCCGGATTCGCAGCCGTAGGTGGTGTGAGGATACAGGGAATTCATGATCTCCCGCTCCAGCACATCATCCGGAGAGGAAAAAGCACCCTTCATCTCGTTATAGACCACACCGTTGACTTTCAGCTCCTCGTTGTCACCTTCCAGCTCATAATGCCAGCCTTCCTGTCGGAAAATAGATTCGTTTTTGTAAATATTCGGATAAAAAACCGCATCCAGATAGACATGCATCAGGTTCTGGAAATCTTTGTCATTGCAGCTTGCCACAGGGTATACGGTCTTGTCCGGATAAGTCATGGCATTTAAGAACGTGTTTAAAGAACCTTTTACCAGTTCCACAAAAGGATCCTTCACCGGGAATTCCTTCGATCCGCATAATACGGAGTGTTCCAGAATATGGGCTACACCGGTGGAATCCTTGGGTGTGGTGCGGAAACCGATATAGAATACCTTGTTCTCGTCATCATTGGATACAAGTGCCACCCTTGCTCCGGTCTTCTTGTGACGGCACAGATAGGTCACGCTGTTAATGTCCGGGATCTGCCGTTTCTCTATAATCTCATATGTGGATAAATCTTCTACTCTCATTTCTGATGTGTCCTCTTTTCTAAATCTTTCTTAACCGATTTCTTTGCTCTTCGAGCTCTCGAAATCGTAACGACCATTCGCAATCCGGACTATCGTCCTTCTTGCTCATGTTCGTTTGCTCCCCTCATAGAAAGCCTTCGCCGCCTGCAAGCAGTCGCTCATGCTTTCTATGGGTGAGCTTAATCTATCAAAACGCGGCCAGTGCCAGCTTGCTCATGGAGATTTCCTGAATCACGACACCCTTCGCCTCTTTCTCCTCCGGTGTCATGGCGGTCAGTTCCCGGATGTTCAGCTCCTTCGTCACATACCGTTTCTTCCCTCTGCCGAAGATCCCTTTTTTCTCCTCGATGATATTGATCTTCACCCGAGCCTTGATCCGGTCGTAGATCTTCACAAGAAAACTGTCCGGCTTCAGATAATACAGATGGGTCTCCAGCGTATCCTGAGGATCCACCTCTTTTTCCGCTAAAATATAGCGTTCCACGATCAGGCGGAATTTAAACGCCACCTCGTCCTGATCCAGCAGCTCTGCAAAGGTATATTTTGCGCCTATGTAGACCTTTGCCGTATCCTGCAGGCTGTATTTATAATTCTCATAAACTGTCTTTTGCATTGTTGTCGATATCCTCAATCTTGAAACCGCTCATTCTTATGGCATCCTCGATCATCTTGCGGGACATACCGGTCTCTTCCATCAGTTCCTCCGTGGTCACCTTGCGGTGCAGTTCTTCCGCCAGTTCTCTGGCCTTATCCGCTACCTTGTTGACCTTATCTTCCACTCGCTTGTCGATCTTGGAATTTTCTGCATGTCCGGCAATGTATTCTTCCATGGCATCCATGATCATTTTGCCGAGCATTCCCTCGACTTCGTCCGGTTTCTCCAGACTGCCCAGCATGGTCACACCGAAGGAAAGTGCCAGATTGCCTTCTCCCACCAGATCTTCCAGCAGAACACCCTGTCCGGCATAGAGTTTTGCGATCTCTGCCACATCCGCCAGATGCAATTCGATCAGGCGCTGCTGCGCATCCGTCTCTCCCGCCATGGCCGCGATGGAAAATGCCAGTTTTTCACCGTCACTGTAGGTCGGTAATGCCGCTACTTCATCCAGATATTCCTGTAAGTAATCCTTTTCTTCCTCCGTCAGGAATTCATCGGGATCCATAGGCTGTCCAATACCGATTTTATGTTTTAACAGATAGTCAAATACCATCTGCAGCTGTTCATTGCTCAGATCCAGCTCGGCGAATGCTTCCTTTACCTGTTCTTCGCTGATGCAGTTGCCCTGCTCCTTGGCGGTCTTGCGGACCTGCTCTAAGGTCTGGGCAAATAATACTTCTTTGTCCATATACAGTCTCCTTTTTAATAACATCACTTTCTCCGTGCTTCGCACTCCCGAAAGTGTACAGACATTCGCAATCCGGACTATTTTATGTGCTCATGGGTAAACAAATGATACTGGCAATATTCGTAGTTGCCGTTACATTTGGAGCAGAAACGGAACTCCAGATTCGGATCGTCCTCTTCTGTCCGTCCGCAGACGGCACATTTGTGTCTTGTGACTTTCGCCCGTCCAGCATTGGATTTTCGTTCGAACTGCGCCTTGCGGTGCATCTGTTTCGGCGAGATACGGCTGCGATGCAGTCTGTAAAAGTATAACACAAAATTAAGTAAAGATGCTATGATCGCAAATTTGGTGAACACACCACCTTTGATCACGTAGTACAGCATTAAGACTGCATCCAGGATTCCCATCCATTTTACTTTCACCGGTATCACGAACATCAGCAACACCTGCATATCCGGATACGTAGCAGCAAAGGCAAGGAAGATCGACAGGTTGATATAATACGTGCTGAACGCATAAGAACCGCTGTAAAATACCAGGGAAGCCGCTTCCGTACTCATGCCGCCGGTGATCAGATATGCCACACCCATGCACAGGAAGCTTCCGATAATCGTAAACAGCATGCCGGAAAAGATATACACATTATAGCGATAAGTTCCCCAGGTACGCTCCAGCGCCGTACCCAGACTATAATAGAAAAACAGCATAATGATTGTGAAGATATCCAGACTTTCCGGAGGAACGATCACCCAGGTCACCAGTCTCCAGACTTGTCCGTGCAGGATCCGGTAAGGATCCAGTGTCAGAAATCCCAGCAGATTATTGCCGGCTGCTTTTCCCATCAGTTCGATCACATATCCCGCCACATAACACATGATCAATACCATGGTCAGGTTATGGATCGCATATTTTCCAAACTTTTTTTCGAATTTGCTCATAAAACAATGTCTCCATAAATAGTTATATTTTGATTTTTCTCTATCGAGATTGTAACATCCGGAAGAGAATAAGTAAACTGCACGTTCTCTTTTTTCAGAGTTTTCCCGCAAAATTTAAGTTACATTTTACAAAACTTTAACAACTAAACTCCCCCATTATTCGTTGCATTGTGGTGTTTTTTGTCGTATAATTAGAATGTTTTGTTGATGAAAAAAATGCATTAAATAAGTAGATTTATTTTTATTTCAGGAAGGATGTATCACATGAATTCACAGGAAAAATACGCAACACTCGGCATAGATATCGGTTCTACCACTGTCAAGATTGCGATTTTAGATGAGCACCACAATATTTTATTTTCCGATTATGAGCGTCACTTCGCCAATATCCGGGAGACTCTGTCTGC
>ENA-UERY01002091-UERY01002091.1-human-gut-metagenome-genome-assembly--contig:-NODE-2091-length-10561-cov-11.979874_pt1 | contig 10561 bp, 6 predicted proteins | sample MGYA00242989_ERZ507990 | MGnify/ENA primary metagenome ERZ507990 (study PRJEB26167, sample SAMN06115529) | human gut metagenome | host: Homo sapiens | place: China:Fujian | collected 2015-08-26...
CCGATAACTGGGGTGAAGTCGTAACAAGGTAGCCGTATCGGAAGGTGCGGCTGGATCACCTCCTTTCTAAGGAAGAAAGAAGTAAAGCGTTTTACTGTTGTCTATTGTTGGGTTATCAAGTAACCTAAAGTTTTTGGTGGCGATGCGTTCAGGGGCAACACCCGTTCCCATCCCGAACACGATGGTAAAGACCTGAACGGCCGATGGTACTGCACTGGAGACGGTGTGGGAGAGTAGGTGGCCGCCAAATTTAAAAAGAAAAAGACAAGGTCTGACGGAAACTTCAGAAAACTAAGGTTCGAAAAAACCTCACCAAGAATTCTGAAGTACCAATCGACTAACGTGCGAAAAGACCGCACGAAGTCTTTAGGCATAGATACAGGCACAGATGAGCAACAACTTATCACCGCCAACCCAGTCAGCAGGGCAGTGCTGTTATGATAACTGGTTTCACCAGTGATTAGATATACAAAGAGATTTGTGTATGTAATGACTGATGAAAGTCGGTCAGGATGCGAAGCTCGCATCTTTATGTACCTTGAAAACTGCATATAGTGAAAATCAATAGATTAAGATAAATATCTAATCAAGACATCCGAGGTAATGTTAACAACATTAACTTAAGATCTGAAGAAAACAGATTCAAAAAAAATTGACTATCACCAACGCATGCAACGCTATGCATGTGTGGACATTATCCCATTCCCGTGGGATGAGGTCGAGTTGGTTATGCTGATAAGAGCGTATGGTGGATGCCTTGGCACTAAGAGCCGATGAAAGACGTGATAAGCTGCGAAAAGCTTCGGGGAGGGGCAAATACCCATTGATCCGGAGATTTCTGAATGGGGAAACCTACCTGAGCAAACCTCAGGTATCCTGACGCCAATCCATAACGTCAGGAAGGGAACCCGGTGAACTGAAACATCTAAGTAGCCGGAGGAAGAGAAAACAACATGTGATTCTGTGAGTAGCGGCGAGCGAAAACGGAAGAGCCCAAACCAGTGTGCGTGCATGCTGGGGTTCGGACCGCGGAATTGATTCAACAAGTTTAGCAGAACGGTTTTGGGAAAGCCGGCCAGAGAGGGTGAAAGCCCCGTAAGCGAAAGACGAGTTGACATGGCGGGATCCAGAGTACCACGAGACACGTGGAACCTTGTGGGAATATGCGGGGACCACCCCGTAAGGCTAAATACTACTTAGTGACCGATAGTGCATAGTACTGTGAAGGAAAGGTGAAAAGGACCCCGGGAGGGGAGTGAAAAAGAACCTGAAACCATATGTTTACAAGCTGTGGAAGAGCTTTATATGCTCAACCGCGTACTTTTTGTAGAACGGTCCGGCGAGTTACGCTGGCTGGCGAGGTTAAGCACTGAAGGTGTGGAGCCGAAGGGAAACCAAGTCTGAATAGGGCGAAGAGTCAGTCGGAGTAGACCCGAAACCGGGTGATCTATCCATGTCCAGGTTGAAGTTGCCGTAAAAGGCAATGGAGGACCGAACCCACATCCGTTGAAAAGGGTGGGGATGAGGTGTGGATAGGGGAGAAATTCCAATCGAACCCGGAGATAGCTGGTTCTCCTCGAAATAGCTTTAGGGCTAGCCTTCAGTTAGTCTGCCGCAGGTAGAGCACTGAATTTCCTAGGGGGCGTCAAAGCCTACCGAAGAATATCAAACTGCGAATGGCGGACAGATGATGCTGGGGAGTCAGACTGCACGAGATAAGTTGGGTGGTCAAAAGGGAAAGAGCCCAGACCTACAGCTAAGGTCCCAAAGTGCGTGTTAAGTGGAAAAGGATGTGGGATTTCGAAGACAACTAGGATGTTGGCTCAGAAGCAGCCATACATTAAAAGAGTGCGTAATAGCTCACTAGTCGAGAGGTCCTGCGCCGAAAATGTCCGGGGCTGAAACACGACACCGAAGCTTAGGAATTCTAACGAATTGGTAGAGGAGCATTGTTAGCGGAACGAAGCCATACCGGAAGGAGTGGTGGACTGCTAAGAAGAGAGAATGCCGGAATGAGTAGCGAGAATGAAGTGAGAATCTTCATGGCCGAATATCTAAGGTTTCCAGGGTAAAGCTGATCTGCCCTGGGTAAGTCGGGGCCTAAGGCGAGGTCGAAAGACGTAGCCGATGGACAACAGGTTGAAATTCCTGTACTGCGATATATCAGAAATGTGGGGACACAGAAGGAAAGTGTGAGCCGGGAAAGGAAAGACCGGTGCAAGCACAGGAGGAGAGATGCAGGCAAATCCGCATCCCAATCCAAAGGTGTGACGCGGAGCGAACAAAAGTAGCGAAGCACATGGACCATCTGTCGAGAAAAGCAGCTTGGTGTGGCACCGATCTTCGCAAACAATACCGATACCATCTCATCCGCAGATGACAAGGAAGTTGTTTTTACGCTGAACAGTGAGCCAGTCGATGGAACGATTTTTAATATTTACAGTGCGGAAACTGGTGGTGAACTTGTTGGTAAAACAAGCTGGAGTGGCACTAAATTGACAGTGGTGCTGGATTCTGCACCTTCAAACAACACAATCTATTATGTTAGCATGACGACTCCGACCACCACCGAAAGCCTACGCAGCCAGATTATCGTGAATGCTTATGTGCGGCCATCTTCTGGCGGGTCTTCCTCCGGAAGTTCTTCTGCTCCGACCTATCCCGTCACGGCACCGTCCAAGACGGAGAACGGGTCTATCACCGTCAGTCCGAAGAATGCTAAGAAAGGCACGACCGTGACCATCACTGTCACGCCGGACAAGGGCTATACTCTTGAGGCACTTACCGTGCTGGACAAGGATGGCAAGGAAATTCAGCTCACCAAGAAGAATGACATCCAGTACACCTTCACCATGCCTGCCAGCAAGGTCGAGGTCAAAGCAACCTTTGTTAAGGAAGCCGAGGTAAGTCCGTTCAGCGATGTGTCCACCACCGCCTATTACTACGAGGCCGTGAAATGGGCGCGGGAAAAGGGCATTACCGGCGGCATCGGCAACGGTCTCTTTGGGCCGAACCAGCCTTGCACCCGTGCGCAGATCGTCACGTTCCTGTGGCGTGCCGCAGGCAGTCCTGAGCCGAAGAACATGAGCAGCTTCACGGATGTTCCGGCTGACAGCTACTACGCCAAGGCCGTCGCGTGGGCCGCGGAGAACGGCATCACCGGCGGTACCGGCGATGGCCAGTTTAGCCCGGATGCCACCTGCACCCGTGCCCAGAGCGTGACCTTCCTGTTCCGGGCCATTGGCAAGCTGGTCGATAGCAAGGCCGAGTTCAACGATGTGCTCACCGACAGCTACTATGCAAACGCGGTGGCGTGGGCCGTGGAGAACGGCGTGACCAACGGCATTGGTAATGGACTGTTCGGGCCGGACAATAGCTGCACCCGCGCACAAATCGTTACTTTCCTTTTCAGAGCCTATCAGGGCCAATGAGGGGAATGCGGACGGAACATTTTTCCCATATACAAAATGCAAAGCGAGGACGCCGGAAATCCGGCGTCCTCGCTTTCTGCTCATAAACGGTATTGGGTTGATACCCCTGCGCGGGGGTGCCTTATAGTATCCGCCGAGATTTTTGCGCAAAAGCTCCAGCCCTGTCGCCTTGACAAAGCCGGAGCATATGCTTTAATATAAATATAAAGGGGCGCTGCTACCGCAGTTAGACCCTAATTGATCAAAAACTTAAAGTAGTCATTGACCGTTTCGGAGTCCACCCGAGCGGTCGTCGCGCTTTTATACAGAAAATATACAGCAGGATGACTGCACATATAAAAAGCCGAAAAACCTTTTTCTGCACATGCGCCACCTCTGAATTCCGTGTTCCGTATTATGTCGGTCCACTAAATGATAAAGCAGCACATCACTGGGCTGTTCGTTCTAACACTGATAGCAAAGAAAAAATTTATCCGTGGAACTTTAATCAACTGATTGATCTTGATCATTCAGCTGAAGCATTTCTCGTCAATTTAATCGGTCGCTGTACTTACACAGGCGAGCCTGTTCTTCCTAAGGATTCTTTGCTGTACAGCGAATATATGCTGCTCAACGAATTAAATCCACTAAAAATTGATAATCGACCACTCCCTACAGAATATAAAAAGCAGTTGATTGAAGATCTGTTTATATATCCTGCTTCTAAGCAAAAAGGTAAAGTCACTAAAAAGAAAATCTATGAATATCTGAAATCAAAAGGCTGGATTTCTAAAGCTACAAATATAGATTCTATCAACTGAATTGATGATAAGATCAAATCTGATTTGCGCTCCGCCTTCGGCAGTGCACAGCCGTCTGCCGGATTGTGGGCGATCAGCCGCTGCTCGACTGCCAGCTTCAGGGCAGAGGAAATGATTTGATGGATGTTGCGTACTGTTTTGGCGCTCAGTCCCTTGGGCTGCTTCTGTGCTTCGATTCGCTCTACCCGCCCTTCCGCCAACAATTTCTTGTAGAACTGTTGCAGATGCAGCGTCGTCAGATCATTCAACGGGATCTTGCCGAGCTGCGGCTTGATGTGGTTTTCGATGTAGCCATGATAGGTCAGGTAGGTGGATGGGCGCATCTTGATTTTGGCATAGTTCTCATACCACACTTCTAACCAGTTACCCACGGTGTAGGTCTTGGCCCGTCCGTAGTCGATGCCCACATTTTCCTCGATGGCTTTCTTCAGCTTTTCCTTGACTTCCGCTTGCGTCTTTCCAAGGACGTTTTTAATGATGGCCTTTCCTGTTTCTGGATCGTGACCGACTGTGTACCGACCCTCCCAGCGTCCGTCCTTTCGTTTGCGGATATTTCCCTCCCCGTTTGCTCGTCGCTTTGGCATATGTTAAGCAACCAGAGATTACAAGCGGGAATCCTGTCCACAAAAGAGCCAGATCTGGAATATATGTTCCATCGCCATCCACAAAGCAACAAGAGCGGTATATGAGATACAACCTTACCCTACGGAACAATCTCAGTGCAGTCGATCACCAAAAGAGGCCCAATTACCCTCGCACAGGCCCTGCTCCTTGGAAAATGAGCAGATTCATTTTTTATCATCATGCCAGGTATGACCGCCCAAAAGATCAGGCATACTGTAGCAAAGGGGGCCTGCGTATGAGAAAACCAAGCCGCGAGGCTTTGACGAAACGAATCTGGTTTGATTACTTCAATGAGGTCCTTCGCAAACAAAACCTCATTGATTGGAACACCTATCAGAAAATCAAGTTGTCTATCCAACAATAAGAAGCTGTTGATTGCATAAGCTCAAGTCAAAACCACCAGCTAAGCTGGCTGTCAGCATGTCCAGACACCCGGTCATTGTGCCCCATTTTTCCCCGTTTCAGCATCCCTCACCACTCATTTTTCCCGTTTACAAACGAAAAAGCCCAGCTTTCGCTGGACTTTTTCGACAGACTGGGGCATCCAAAAGGGTGCCCTTTTTCATTTCTGCAGGCCATGTACAGCCCACTCTGCTTCTGCCCTGTTCGTATCTAGGATACTCAACTGGCACTTCGCTTTGCAGGATGCATGGATCTGGGCGCTTTACTCCCCATCCACAGGCTTGCCAACCATGTATACCCAGCCATGAGGAGGACAGACAGAATATGTCCAGTACCCGATGACCACACCGTCAAAGGGAGCAATGACCCGATCCACTTCCTCTCCGAACAGGTTCGTAATGATGGAAAGCGTGTCGCCCTTACGCACAGAATCCATTGCCTTCTTCACAGGCACATGAATCCCGCCGTTGCGGTTATAGATATAATCAATGTCATAGTGGTGTACGCCCTCATTGGCGGGCACGCTGCCCTCCAGAATCCCCAGCAGGGTCATCACATTGCGAATTCCGGTCTCCAACATCTGCTTGTGCTCATCCCGCTGATACATGCGGGTGCACTGTCCGCCGATCTCGGGTGTAATGCAGGGAATGCCCATCTGATAGGCATACTCATCCTCAATTCCGCTGTTCTCCGCGTAGCGGGTGTTCTTCCACAAGACCTTAAAGCCAAAGCACTGGGCCATTTCACGGGACTTATACGCCACAGGAGACTCCTCTCCGCAGTACAGCACAACAGGCTCCAGATACTCGCTGTTGCCGCCGCCGTGGATGCAGATCACCGCGTCAGCCTTCTTGATGATGTTCTCACAGTACCAGCTGCACACATAAGCCGTCATGGGGCCGGTTCCGCCCGGATAGATGCGATTCAGATCCTGGGGCACAAAGTCCAGGGTATTATAGCGCTTCATTTCGGCAAAGGCCTCTGCATTCAGGGCAGGGATTCCAATGAAGCTTCCCTTCATCTTGGATACATCCAGCCCCTCAAAGGTCTTGATAATTCCCTCAGTACCCTCATACTCGTCGCCGTGGTTGCAGGCATCCACCACCAACGTGGGACCGTCCTGGGCGCCCACCGCCAGCATAATGGGAATATTCACCCATGAACCGTTGGCCCGCTGGGCCAAATGAATAAAACCATATTCCTTGGTGCCCTTCTTTTGGAGTGCCTGGGTAAGATCAAACGATTCGTCATACTCTTTGATATTGGTCTGCATAATCCATATCCCCTTTCTCTATCATACCACACTGTCCGCGTCGCTGTTCAGTGCTTGGACAATGCTTGTGCACTCAGATACAAAGCGGTTCACCTGCCGGCGGAAGGCTGTCCGCCAATACAAAAATTCCTGAGGTGGCAGGTCGTTGCGGTGCTTGCCCCTGACCAGCTGCAGACCGGGCAGCAGGCCCACTGCAAATGTGTTGTCAAAGTGATATTCATCACAGGCACTGCACAGCAGTCTCGTCAGCCGGCCTCCTGCCTCCTTCGCCTGTCTGTCACTGGAAAAGCAGATACGCCCGGCACAGGCCTTGTCCAGCTCCTCCAGTGCCCGTTCTACAGGAGCGAAATCAAAGTCATCGCCGCAATGGGTCCGGATGTCTGCCACAGTATCTCTCATTTGCGCCAGACACCCTGCCGCGTCAAAGGGAAGATGCGCTTCATCGGCAAACTCTTTTACCAGCTCCACCAGCACCCGTGTATCCCTCATCAGAAGCTGGGGGTCCACCTTATCCATGGTATCCTCCACGGAATGCCACCACCAGCCTCCGCCGCTGCCTGCACAGTGCCAGCGGCCACGGTTGGGCGGCGCCTGATAAAAGTCAAAGGACACCTGGATGGGAATGCGCGGCCCGAAAAATGACAGGTCTGATCCCCGCCCCAGCGGGCGGATCACCACCTCAGCCTGCCCGGTGCACCGACGCAGGATATCCCCAAGGGTATCCCCTGCCACACCGGACGTGGAAAACCCGATCTCCTGCGCTCCCATACAGCCGGGAGAGTCCATGTTGACCAGCGCCACACAACGGGCATCCAGGTCCTCAAACTGCTCATCGCAGTACCAAGTGCTCCCGGCATACCGTCCGTTGGAGTGGGCCGGCCACCACGCGATTTTGACACCCCGCCGCAGCTGCTTCTGGGACAGTACCCGTGCCAGTTCCAACACAGCGGCATTCCCGGTGGCATTATCCGTCACACCATAATCCCAGGAGTCATAGTGGCTGCCCACCAGCACATACTCCGGCGTTTCACCGGCCAGCTCGGCTACAGGGATCTGAAGACGCACACATCCACACTGCAGTACGCTGCGCACCGTCGCGGTACGGCTGCAGGCTCCAGGCGTCAGCAAGGGCAGTATGGATTCTCTGTCACAGCTTCTCAGGCCCACCACCGGAAAATCAGGATAGGTTTTTCCGTTTTCAGGCTCCGCGGTGCCCCACACAGGGCTGACCGTCTCGTAGTGAAGCACAGGCTCCTCGCTGGTCCACAGATGGATCAGGCCCTTTACACCGTATCCCCGCAGCTTTTGAACATAGTCCTCATAAAAATTGTCCCCAATCACGATGCAGCCCCGCGCCCCCGCGTACCAATCCTGCTCCTGTCTGGGCTTCAGCTGGTCGTGGGCATGGACATCATAAAACAAGGGGGCGGTCACTCCGTCCGGACAATGGGCGGAGAAGGAACGGGGAAGGGCTTCAAAGGTCTGATCCATCCCCTCTACAGTAACTGACGCTTCTATAGGAGTGGAGACATATCCGTCACACTCATACACGCGGCATGGAATGCCCCATTCCTGCAGCTTCTTGATCAGATAGCCGCAGGCACGGTGCTCATCTTCCGAACCGCCGATGCGCTTCAGCCCGGAAAACACATCCAGTGTCTCCATCAGGCATTCCCGTGAGAGTTCTTCCATTCCTCAATTCTCCTTTTGGTGCGCAAGGAAACACTGGTACACATCCTGCCAGGCAGCCTCATCCGTCACAAGGCGGAAGGCAGCCAGTGCACAGCACACAGCACCGTCATAGATGCCCTGATGAGCCCGCGCCTCTTTCCCGGTCTTTACCCATGCGTCCGTGTGAGGAGGATCATCTGTCTCGATGGTCTTTACCCGCAGGCAGCAGCTGGGCAGCCGGTGGGTCACCGCGCCGAAATCGGTAGAACCGCAGTCCTTCCGGGGCGGAGCAATTCCGTCACACGCAAATTTTTCTGCACACTCCATCAGCAGCGCACCCATGGCATCATTGATGGTGGTGTTGTAAATATGCGCCACAGGGGTAATTTTTACCTGTGTCTGGGTAGCCATGGCAGCAGCCTGGGCAATCTCCCGGGTCCACTGCTCCACGCTCTCCAGATACGCCATGGAGGAGTGGCGGATCTCTACCTTAACCTTGGCAAAATCGGGCACGGAGTTGACTGCCGTCCCCCCAGCCAGCACAATATTGCTCACCCGGCTGGAATCCTTGAGGTGATTGCGCATGAGCCCAAGCCCTGTCTGCAGCATGGTCACCGCATCCACTGCGCTGCGCCCAGCATAAGGCGCAATACCCGCGTGGGCGGTTTTGCCGTGAAATTCCACATCCATCTCGATCAGAGCCAGAGAGGGCGTCTCCAGCTGGGTCAATGTGCTGCCGTGCACCATGAAGGCCACATCAATATGGTCAAACCCGCCGTGGGCGGCCATCTCGTTTTTGCCTCCGTCCAGCGACTCCTCGCTGGGCGTCCCGATCACATGGATCTCAAAGGGCTGGTCCGAAGACTCCAGCACTCCCCGCAGGGCCATTGCCGCGCCGATCATGGCAGGGGTCTGCATATGGTGGGCGCAGCCATGTCCCTGGCCCCGCAGCGCATCATATTCCCCTAAAAATCCTACTGCGCGCCCTCCGGCAGCCCGCCCTCCCTTGTGGCGGTACACGGCACAAAAAGCCGTATCCAGCCCGGCGTAGGGAATGGTTACTTCAAAATCGTGGGCTCGCAGCCACTTTGTCAGCGCAGCTGAGGAGCGGTACTCCTCATAGCCCGGCTCGGCGTAATCAAAAATTTCGTCGCTCAGCGCGCACAGCTGCGGCATCAGCTCTGAAACGATATTCGCAATTTGCTTCTGAATTTCTTCCATGTCATGTCCCATCCCATATCTTTGAAATCTATAATATCCTGCCGTCGCGCCATGCAGTTGCGGCGGCCAGCTCTAAACGGATCAGTAACCGATCACCACAGCCAAAGCCAGGAAGGCCATAGAAACCAGGCTGAGCAAAATCATCAGCTTAATGACGTACTTCAGCCACACGGAATAGGGAATCTTGGACGCAGCCAAAAATCCCAGCATGGTGGACGAAGTGGGGTAGATGGCATTGGTCAGGCCGTCACCCAGCTGGAAGGCCAGCACAGTGCTCTGGCGGGTCAGGCCCACCAGATCGCCCACAGGCGCCATGATCGGCATGGTGGCTGCCGCCTGGCCCGTACCAGAGTTGATGGGCAGGTTGATGATGGTCTGCACCAGGAACATACCGATGATCTTTACCGAGCTGGGCAGTGCCACAATCGCATTGGCCAAGGCATTGATAATGGTATCAATGATCATGCCGTCCACCATAACGGTATTGATCGTACCGGCCACTCCCACAATCATCGCACCGAAGGTGATATTGGCCATGCCCTGCACATACAGATCGCAGATCTTGTTGCCGCTGAACCCGGCCAGAATACCGCATACCACACCCAGCACCAAAAACAAAGTAGCCATTTCGGTGATAAACCATCCCAAGTAGGCCACGCCGTAAATCAAAACGGCCAACGCGATGACAACGGCCAGAAGGATCAGCTTGTGCCGTCCGGTCACTTCAATCGCAGATACATCCACATCCTCCAGGTTGGAATCCTCGTTCCCCATCAGGTTCTTGGAGGGATTCTTCTTTACCTTCTCCGCGTAATGAATAATATACAGGCTGGTCACAACAATAAACGCCACCAGGATAATCCAGCGATACCAGGCTCCGGAGAACATGGGAGTCACACCCGCGATGGACTGAGCCACACCCACATTAAAGGGATTATAGATGCCCGCCGTAAAGCCCACGATGGAGCCCATGGCGATCATGGCTGTACCTGTGATGGTATCATAGCCCACTGCCTTGGCCACTGCAATCCCAATAGGCACAAACACCAGAACCTCCACAGACATTCCCATGGTGAAGCCACCTACGCCAAAGACCGTAATGAAGATGTGGCTAATCAGCATACACTTGCCCTCAACCA
>ENA-UERY01002092-UERY01002092.1-human-gut-metagenome-genome-assembly--contig:-NODE-2092-length-10560-cov-2.982925_pt1 | contig 10560 bp, 10 predicted proteins | sample MGYA00242989_ERZ507990 | MGnify/ENA primary metagenome ERZ507990 (study PRJEB26167, sample SAMN06115529) | human gut metagenome | host: Homo sapiens | place: China:Fujian | collected 2015-08-26...
GTAACAAGAAAGGAGTATGTGTTATGACTTTGGGTGATGCAAAAGTAGGAACTACTGTTGTAGTTACAAAAATCGATGGAGACAGTGCTTACAAACGCCGTATTATGGATATGGGGATCACAAAAGGAAGTGAACTTTTTATCAGAAAAGTTGCACCACTTGGTGATCCGGTTGAAATTACAGTCCGTGGATACGAACTTACTGTCAGAAAAGCGGATGCACAGTGTGTAGAAGTTAAATAAAACCTTATATGCAGAATAGCCTGATTGATATAACTTAAGGAGGTAAAGAGAGTAATGGCAATCACAATTGCACTTGCAGGAAACCCGAACTGTGGTAAGACAACATTGTTTAATGCTCTTACAGGAGCAAACCAGTATGTTGGTAACTGGCCGGGCGTAACGGTAAAGAAAAAAGAAGGTAAGATCAAGAATAAGAAGTATAAAAAGGAAGATGTTACAGTAACTGACCTTCCGGGAATCTATTACCTTTCTCCATATACACTTGAGGAGGTTGTCAGCCGTGATTATGTTCTGAATGAGAATCCGGATGTAATCGTTGACCTTGTTGATGCAACAAACATTGAACGTAACCTGTATCTTACAACACAGCTTGTTGAGACAGGAGTACCGGTTGTAATCGCATTGAATATGTGCGATCTTCTTGCTAAGAGAGGTATTAAGATTGATGTCAAACGTCTTTCCATGCTGATCGGCTGCCCAATCGTTGAGATTTCAGCATTAAAGCAGAAAGGTCTGAATGAACTGATCGACGAAGCAATCAAAGTTGCGAAGCAGAAAGAAGTAAAACTTCCGGGAGAAATTTTCGCAAAAGACATTGAAGCTTCAGTAGAGAGTGTAAAAGAAATCCTTCCTGACACAATTACAGAAGATAAGAAAAGATGGTACGCTGTAAAGTTCCTTGAAAATGACAGCAAAGTTGTAGATCAGATTAAACTCTCAGGTGCAGCAAAAGCAGTTGTTGAAGACGAAAGAACAAAATTGGAGAAGAAACATGATGACGATATGGAAAGTATTGTAACTGACGGACGTTATCAGTTTATCCAGAAGATTGTCGGAACTACTGTTAAAAAAGCAAAAGAAAAATTGACAACATCGGATAAGATTGACCGTATCGTTACAAACCGAATCCTTGGTATTCCGATTTTCATCGCAGTTATGTGGCTTGTATATTACATATCTGTCACAACAGTCGGTACATTTGTAACAGACTGGACAAATGATACATTCGTTGGAGCAATCCAGGATGCAGTCGGAGGATTCCTTACAAATGTCGGAGCAAGTGACCTGATCAACGGACTTGTCGTAGATGGTATCATCGGCGGACTTGGAGCAGTACTTGGTTTCGTTCCACAGATGGCAATCCTATTCCTCTTCCTTTCTATTCTTGAAGACTGCGGGTACATGGTACGTATCGCATTCGTTATGGACCGTGTGTTCAGACATTTTGGACTTTCAGGAAAGAGTTTCATTCCGCTTTTGATTTCTTCAGGATGTGGAATTCCTGGAATCATGGCTTCTAAGACAATTGAGCAGGATAATGACAGACGTCTTACAATCATGACAGCAACATTTATCCCATGTGGAGCAAAACTTCCGGTTATCGCTATGATGGGTGGAGTTATTGCCGGTGAAGTGGCAGGATATCAGGAGAGCTCCTTCATTGCACCATTGATGTACTTTGTAGGAATCGTTGCAGTACTTGTTTCTGCAATCATCCTGAAGAAAACAAAACCTTTCTCAGGAAAACCGGCTCCATTTGTAATGGAACTTCCACAGTACCATATTCCACAGGCTAAGACAGTTCTCCTTCATGTATGGGAAAGACTGAAAGGCTTCATCATCAAAGCCGGAACAATCCTGTTCCTTGCCTGCGTCGTAATGTGGTTCCTTGGCGGATTCGGATTTGTAGACGGAAGCTTTGGCATGGTAGAAGACAGCGCAGACAGTCTTATGGCAATGATTGGTGGCGTGATCGCACCGCTCTTTGCACCACTTGGATTTGGCGAGTGGCAGCCGGTAGCAGCTTCTATCTCTGGATTTACAGCAAAAGAAGCAATTGTTTCAACAATGGGTGTACTTGCAAATGTATCTGGTGATACAGAAGATGCAGTCAACGTAGCAGCTGGTGTTGCATCTTGGTTCCCAAGCTCAATTGCAGCATTTACATTCCTGATGTTCAACCTTCTTGATTCTCCTTGCCTTGCAGCAATTGCTACAATGGCACAGCAGATGCAGTCAAGAAAATGGTTCTGGTTCGCAATTCTCTTCCAGAACATCTTCGCTTACATCGTATGCCTCTGTGTATATCAGATCGGTTCATTCGTAACAGGCGGAGCATTCGGAGTTGGTACAGCAGTTGGATTCCTTTTCCTTATCGCAATCCTTTTCATGCTGTTCAGACCAGATCCGTATAAAAACCAGAAAGTTTATTCAAAACGTTCTGTAAACGCATAAGATTTATAAGAACTTTAAGGCGGAAGCCGGATGCAGAAGCCTGTGTCCGGCTTCCAGTGTAAAAGAAAGAACAGGTGAAGGTTTATGATCGCTAATATTGTGATACTCGCACTGATTGCAGGATATTGTATTTTTCTGATCCGTAAAGGATATAAAAACCATAAAGAAGGGAAACCTGTCGGATGCGCGGGCTGTAGCGGAAATTGCAGTTCCTGCAGCGGATGCAGCAGTAAGACCGCACCGAAGAAGAAAGACTGAAAGGCGGGGAGAATATGGGAAATTCATCAGGCTCTATGTTCTATGCTTTCGGTGCAATCCTGATCATTTATCTCGTAGGAGTCAGTATTTATCAATTGGTCTTGTGGATAAAGAAATGGCGTGAACGCCGGAAGGATGAGGAATAACATGGTTGATGCAATTATTATTCTGATCGTGATCGTACTTCTTATTTTTGCATTAAAGGGTACGCTGAAACACTTTAAAGGGGAAAGTCCTTGCTGTGGTGGCGGATCCGAAACGATCGTGACAGACATTGAAGATAAGATGCTGGATAACCCGGCAATCGGTAAAAAGACAGTGAAGATTTCCGGTATGCATTGTGAGCATTGTGTAAAATGTGTAACGGAAGCGATCAACAAAATCGAAGGTGCATCTGCAAAGGTGAATCTCAAAAAAGAAGAAGCGGTTGTAAGCTATGACAGAGAAATCGATGATGATGATCTGAAAAAAGCTGTCGAGGAAGCAGGATTTAAGGTAGTTGATATCAGAGCCTAACAGGTGACAGCATGGAAAGGGGCTATCATGGACGCGAAAGAAAGAATAATCGAGCAGCTGAAAAGAAGTGGCTGCAGGGTTACGAAGCAGCGGCTCATGCTGATCGATATTATTTTGGAAGGAAAATGTAATTGCTGCAAGGAAATTTATTATCAGGCGTCTCAGAAGGATCCGAGTATCGGACCGGCGACGGTATACCGTATGGTCAATACGCTGGAACAGATCGGAGCAATCAGTCGCAAGAATATGTACCGTATTTCGGATAAGGGCTGTAAAATGGAATACATGATCGAGCTGGAGGACGGAACAGTTCTTGATCTTCCGGAGGATAAATGGACGGCAGTGATCAAATCTGGTCTGGATGTCTGTGGATTTTCAGGCGGACAGAATGTAAGAAACATCACACTTAAAGAAGCATAACATTGTAAAAAAACGTTCCGGAACGGAACGGTTCGGATATGGAGGCAGGTACCGTGATTGTATCTGTCTCTTTTAAATACCGGGGAATGAGTTTCTTCTATATAAATATGGATATAGATAACTGTGGAAAGTTGTGTAAAAATTGAGGTGAAAATAGCAAATCTGTGTCAGATATAGTGAAAAAAAGTTCGACAAAACTGATTTTGTGCAAAAAATGAGAAAATTTATCAGAAGCGAAAAAAGACTGGAAATTTACAGATTCGTGTCATATAATAGGCGTTAATGAAAAAATAGGAGGTACATAGATATGTTTGATATTACTAAAGTAAATTGGAAAAAGGTTGGAATTTTTGCATCAGGAGTTCTTTTTGGAACAGCTGGAATCAAAGCGCTTTCAAGCAAGGATGCTAAGAACGTGTACACAAATTGTACAGCAGCAGTTCTTCGCGCAAAAGACTGTGTTATGAAAACAGCTACAAATATCCAGGAAAATGCAGAGGATATTTACGCTGAAGCTAAGAACATCAACGAAGAAAGAGCTGCTGAAATGGAAGAATTTTCTGATGCAGATACAGCAGCAGAGGCTGAAGAAGCTGAAAATACAGAGTTCAACGAAGTAACAGAGTAAGAGGCGCACTGAACGTGAAGTTTACAATTAAACATGAAATGAAAGGCCGGATGAGAGTCCGGCTTTCTCAAAAAAGAATGACATATGAACAGGCTGATATATTACAGTATTATCTGCTCTGCAATGAATCAGTCAAATTAGCAAAGGTATATGACAGAACCTGTGATGCAGTCATTAATTATACCGGCGACAAAAAAGAGGTAATCCGTCTTCTGCAGGAATTTCACTATCAGACAGTGGAAGTTCCGGCAGACGTACTTGCAACTTCCGGTCGTGAAGTGAATGCGCAGTATCAGGAAAAGCTGTTCAATAAAGTAGTATTTCATTATGCAAGAAAATGGTTCCTTCCGTATCCACTGAATGCATGCTATACATCGGTCATGTCACTGAAGTATATCTGGAAGGGAATCAAGTGTCTGTGGGCACGCAAAATTGAGGTTCCGGTGCTGGATGCGACTGCAATCGGTGTATCCGTTGCACGTGGGGATTTCAGTACAGCCGGATCCGTCATGTTCCTGCTTGGAATCGGTGAGATTCTGGAAGAGTGGACACATAAGAAATCCGTAGATGACCTGGCAAGGACCATGTCTCTGAACGTAAGTAAGGTATGGCTGAAGACAGAAGATCAGGAAGTTCTGGTTCCTGCATCCAAGATAAAAGCAGGAGACCGAATTGTGATTCGTATGGGAACTGTGATTCCGTTTGACGGCGATATCGTGGATGGTGAAGCGATGATCAATCAGGCATCTCTTACCGGAGAGTCAGTGTCTGTCCGCAAGACGGTTGGAAGCTATGCATATGCAGGAACGGTGGTCGAAGAAGGTGAGATCACAGTCGGAGTCAAACAGGTAAGCGGAAACAGCCGCTTTGATAAGATCGTTACGATGATTGAAGAATCTGAGAAGTTAAAATCAGGAGTAGAAAGCAAGGCAGAACATCTTGCAGACAGGCTTGTACCGTATTCACTTGGTGGAACAGCTCTTACCTATCTGCTGACGAGAAATGTCACAAAGGCCCTTTCAATCCTGATGGTAGATTTTTCGTGTGCCCTTAAGCTTTCAATGCCGATTTCGGTGCTGTCTGCAATTCGTGAAGCAAACCTTTACAATATTACCGTAAAGGGCGGAAAGTATCTGGAAGCTGTGGCAGAGGCAGATACGATCGTATTTGACAAGACTGGTACACTTACAAAAGCAACACCTACCGTGGTGGATGTGGTTCCCTTTGATGGAAGAACACCGGATGAACTGCTCCGTATTGCAGCGTGTCTGGAAGAACATTTTCCACATTCTATGGCAAAAGCAGTAGTAAATGCAGCAAAAGAGAAAAATCTGGATCATGAAGAAATGCATTCCAAGGTAGAGTATGTGGTTGCACATGGAATTTCTACAACGATTGATGATAAAAATGTAATTATCGGAAGCTCTCATTTTGTATTTGAAGATGAAAAATGTACAATTCCGGAAGGAAAACAGGAGTTATTTGACAGTCTTCCGGAAGAATATTCACATCTGTATCTTGCAATCGAGAATCAGCTTGCAGGAGTGATCTGTATTGAAGATCCATTGAGAGAAGAGGCGAAGACAGTAGTTGCCGAGCTTAAGAAAACAGGATTTGGAAAGATTGTTATGATGACAGGTGACAGCGACCGTACAGCTTCGGCGATCGCAAAGCGTGTCGGTGTGGATGAATATTATTCAGAAGTACTGCCGGAAGATAAGGCTGCATTTGTAGAAAAAGAAAAAGCAGCCGGAAGAAAAGTTATTATGATCGGCGATGGTATCAATGATTCTCCGGCGCTTTCAGCGGCAGATGTGGGAATTGCGATCAGCAATGGCGCAGAGATTGCACGTGAGATTGCAGATATTACGGTAGGCGCAGATGATCTTGGACAGATCGTGACCTTAAGACGTCTCAGCAATAGGCTGATGAAGAGGATCCAAAGTAATTACCGCTTTATCGTTGGATTCAATTCCGGTCTGATCGTACTCGGAGTAACCGGTGTGATCCAGCCGACGACATCAGCACTTTTACACAATACTTCAACTCTGGCAATTGGGCTGAAGAGTATGAAGAATCTTCTGTAAGGCAGAACAATTTAATGATAGCTCTAAACGTGGGGGGTGATTCTCTGAATCATGCCCCATTGCTGGATTAAGAGGCAAAATAGCAGATAGTATCTAAAAGGATAAGATTGACAAATGAAGGGATAATCCATACAATGATAAATAGATTGATAAAAGGGAGGAAGAAAAAAGCGTGAAAATTGATCTGTTTTCAATAGGAAAGTTTACGATACATGGATATGGACTGATGATCGCAATCGGTATCCTTTGCTGTGTGGCAATGGCTTCTTATCGTGCAAAAAAGAATGGACTGGATCCGGAAGCAATTGTGGATATTGGAATTTATGGTGTAATCGGCGGTTTTTTAGGTGCAAAAATTCTATATGTGATCGTGGAGTTTAAGACATTTATCAAGGATCCGAAGACGGTACTCGGTTCAGAAGGGTTTGTCGTATATGGTGGAATTATTGCCGGTTTTCTGACAGCAATTGTATATTGCAGAATCAAGAAGCTTTATTTTCTGGAATATTTTGATCTCGCTGTGGCAAGTATTTCGATGGCACAGGGATTTGGAAGAATCGGATGTTTTCTTGCAGGATGCTGCTATGGAAGGGAGACAACCTCCAGATTTGGTGTGGTTTTTCCGGAAGGTGGGCTTGCTCCGGCAGGTGTAAAACTGATCCCGACACAGCTTATTTCGTCGGCGGGCGATTTCCTGATCATGATCGTGTTACTTCTATATTATAGAAAGAATAAAAAAGACGGTACACCGGGAAACGTAGGTTTTTTGTATATGCTGCTGTATGGTGTGGGAAGATTTCTTGTTGAGTTTTTGAGAAATGATAACAGAGGAGGAGCTTGGATGTTCTCAACCTCCCAGTGGATCTCCATGGTGATCGTAGCAGGTGGAATTGTATTGTATCTGGTAAATAAAAAAAGGCATAAAAGGTAAGGAAGCAGAAGATGGAGCCAGGTTCGTCCAGTGGACGAATGCCCTGCGCCGACCGTAGCGAAGCGAAGACCTGAACCATGGGTTTATGCTGTACGTTGGTATTACAAAAAAGAATTTCTAAATAAAAACGGAGAGTTTGAAAAATGAAGGAAGCGGAAGATGGGGCGCAATTCGTCCAGTGGACGAATGTCCTGCGCCGACCGTAGCGGAGCGAAGACCTGAACCATGGGTTCAGGTCACGCTTCGGTACTATAAAAAGGAAGATGGGACTTGAACCCACACAAGCGCAATGCTTACAAGATCCTTAGTCTTGCTCGTCTGCCAGTTCCGACACTTCCGCACAAACAATATTTAATTATCGGATTCGGATAAATCCAAATGCGGAAGATGGGACTTGAACCCACACAGGCGCAATGCCTACAAGATCCTTAGTCTTGCTCGTCTGCCAGTTCCGACACTTCCGCATATCACTCAGTGAGCTTTATTTTTTAACTGCTCGCCGCTGACAAAAGCTATAATACTATATTCCAAACACAAAGTCAACAAAAATTTAAAAGAAATTTTAATTCGCAATATATTACGAAAAATATCGAAAAGATAAATAATTCAATAATTTTACAAATTCACTTTCTTATTATGAGAAAATATAGTAATATGATATATAATTGTATGCGTTAATTGCGCGTTTTATCAATGGATTTGGGAATAATAAGAGCAGAAACTGGTGAAATGGAGGCATTTTATGGATAAAAATATAAAAATGAAGGATATAAAAGAACTGGGAGAGCAGCTTGGAGAACTGCAAAGAGTGTGCCGGGAGAAAAAAATCCCGGTGATGATCGCGTTTGAGGGTTATGGAGCAGCAGGAAAAGGGCTTCAGATTGGTAATCTGATCCAGGCACTCGATCCAAGAGGCTTTAAAGTATATGCGGTAAAAAATGAAACGGAAGAGGAATGGATGCATCCTTTTATGTGGCGTTTCTGGACGAAGATCCCGGAAAAGGGAAGAATTGCGATTTTTGATACCAGCTGGTACCGGAGAGTTATGATTGAACGTTTTGAAGGAAAAACACCGGAAAAAGAGCTGGAAAAGGATTTTGAATCGATCCGTGCGTTTGAGAAACAGCTGACGGATGATGGAATGGTGATCATCAAACTGTTTTTAAAGATTGACCGGAAAGAACAGAAAAAGCGCTTTGAGAAACTGCTTGTTTCCAAGGATACTGCATGGCGGGTAAGCAAAGGCGATCTGAAGCGGAACCATGATTTTAAAGAGTATAAAGCAATCAATGAAGAGATGCTGCGGAAAACGGATGCGGATTACGCACCGTGGACAGTGATCAATGCTACAAAGAAGAAAGAAGCCAAAGTGGCTGTTTATCAGGCGGTGATCCAGGCAATGAAAGAAGCAGTCGCAAGAAAGGAACTGGAAGAAAAAGGCAGTCTGGAAAAGAAAACGGAAATGAAAAGGGAAACAGCAGAATCCATTCTGGCAAAGACGGATCTTTCCAAATCCATGCCAAAAGAGGTTTATGAGGAACGCTTAAAAGAGCTTCAGAAAAAGATGGAACATCTGCATGGAGAACTTTATCGCAGGAGAATCCCGGTTATCCTTGGCTTTGAGGGGTGGGATGCCGGAGGAAAAGGTGGTGCTATCAAACGTCTGACTTCACATATGGATCCGAGGGGATATGTGGTGAATCCGACAGCGTCACCGAGTGATACAGAGAAAGCACATCATTATCTGTGGCGTTTCTGGCGTGCAATGCCGAAAGCCGGCCATATTGCGATATTTGACAGAACCTGGTACGGAAGAGTGATGGTAGAGAGGATTGAAGGATTTTGCACCGAAAAAGAATGGAAGAGAGCTTATGGGGAAATCAATGCCATGGAGCAGGATCTGGTAAATGCAGGAGCAATCGTGCTGAAATTCTGGATGCAGATTGACAAGGATGAGCAGGCGAGAAGGTTTAAAGCCAGACAGGAAAATCCGAAAAAACAGTGGAAGATCACCGATGAAGACTGGAGAAACCGGGAAAAATGGGATCAGCATGAGGTGGCGGTAGAAGAAATGCTGGAAAAGACTTCTATGCCACATGCACCGTGGATCGTAGTGGAAGGAAATGATAAATACTATGCACGTATTAAAGTTTTGGAATGCGTGACAGAAGCAATCGAGAAACGACTGAAAGAAGAGAGAAAATAAAAAATGACGATCAGGGAACAGATGGAAGAAAGAGAAAAGGAATATCTAAGCCCCTGTGCCACGTTAAGCATGGCTTCCCGGGGGAGAAAGAGAAATGAGCCACAGTGTGATATCCGACCGGTTTTTCAGAGGGACAGAGATCGGATCCTGCACAGTAAGGCATTCCGGCGCATGAAGCAGAAGACGCAGGTGTTTCTCCTACCAATCGGAGACCATTACAGGACACGGCTGACGCATACGCTGGAAGTATCGCAAAACGCCCGGACGATCGGAAAGGCGCTCAGGCTGAACGAAGATCTGGTGGAGGCAATTGCACTGGGGCATGATCTTGGGCATACTCCGTTTGGGCATGCAGGAGAGAGAGCTCTGAACAACGTGTGTCCGTGTGGATTTAAACACAATGAACAAAGTGTCCGTGTAGTAGAGGTGCTGGAGAAACATGGGGAGGGACTGAACCTGACCTGGGAAGTGCTAGATGGAATCCGCAACCACAAAAGTGCGGGCATGCCTGCGACACTGGAAGGGCAGATCGTCAGACTGTCTGATAAGATTGCTTATGTGAACCATGATATTGATGACGCAGTAAGGGCGGGGATCATGAATGAAGAGGAACTGCCCAAAGAGCTGCGAAAGGTTCTGGGAAACAGTAAAAGAGAGCGTCTGAACACACTTACCCATGATGTGATCGTAAACAGCATGGACAAACCGAAGATCTGCATGTCAGAGGAAGTCCGTGAAGCATTGATGGAGCTGCGGACATATATGTTTACCCATGTTTATGAGAATCCACTTGCAAAGGGCGAAGAGGACAAAGCAATCCGAATGGTCGAAGATCTGTATTCTTATTATGAAACGCACATGGAAAAGATGCCGGAGCAGTATCTGAAACAGCTGCAGAAGGGGGAAATGCCGGAGATCGCAGTGTGTGATTACATAGCAGGAATGACGGATAATTTTGCCGTAAAAAAGTTTGAAGAAATTTTTATTCCACAATCTTGGAAATTTTAAAGGAAATAAAAAAGTTTTGTCGAATATAT
>ENA-UERY01002095-UERY01002095.1-human-gut-metagenome-genome-assembly--contig:-NODE-2095-length-10534-cov-8.096682_pt1 | contig 10534 bp, 5 predicted proteins | sample MGYA00242989_ERZ507990 | MGnify/ENA primary metagenome ERZ507990 (study PRJEB26167, sample SAMN06115529) | human gut metagenome | host: Homo sapiens | place: China:Fujian | collected 2015-08-26...
AGGACCATTCTTACTCGCTTCATAAATATTCTCCAGATTAGAACAGGATTCTTCCTGCAACAATCAATACTAAATAAACCGCATAAACCAGATACGCTTTATGATCCCGCTTTTCATATTTCAGCGGTTTCATCTTAGTCCGTCCTTCACCGCCCCGATAACATCTAGCTTCCATAGCCATGGCCAGATCGGTAGCCCGCCGGAAGGCGGAAATAAATAGTGGCACAAGAAGCGGAACCATACTCTTAGCCTTCTGGATCAGGTTCCCGGTCTCAAAATCTGCTCCTCTTGCCATCTGCGCCTTCATGATCTTATCTGTTTCTTCTACCAGAATAGGAATAAAACGCAGGGCAATGGACATCATCATGGAAATCTCATGAACCGGCACATGAACTGCATTTAAAAATCCAAGACTCTTCTCCAATCCATCTGTCAACTGGTTTGGTGTCGTTGTCAGTGTCATCACGGATGAGCCGATCACCAGATACATCAGACGCAGACCCATAAAGCAGGCAGTTGCAATCCCTTCCTGGGTGATCTTCAAAAATCCGATCTGAAACAGCACCTTACCATCCGTCAAAAACAGATTAAACCTGACACTGTTCAAAAGCAGGAACACAATGGCCTTCAATCCCCGTACCATAAAGGAAAATGGCACTTTGGACAACCGGATGCACATCACCAGAAATAACGTGGCGATCACATAGGTCACGATGTTGTCCGAAAGGAACAGGGAAATGATGAATACCATTGTCCCGAATAATTTAGTTCTTGGGTCCATCCGGTGAATCACCGAATCCACCGGATAGTACTGTCCCAACGTAATGTCTCTAATCATCTTCTCCTCCAGCCCATGATTACTGATTCAAAAGCTTCAAGATCGCATCTCTCGCTTCTTCCACAGTTGTAATATGATCTCCAATGGGCACTCCATGCTCTTTTAACGCATGGGTAATGTAAGTTACCTGTGGTGCCGCCAGGCCAATGGCCTCCAGTTCTTTATAATGCTCGAAAACATCCTTAGGAGCACCGTCAAAAACCTTTTCTCCATGATTCATGACCATCAGACGATCCGCATATTTGCTCATTTTAAAGAAATACGCCTCTTCCTTTGCCGGCTGCACCGGACGTCCACAATCCGGACATTTTCCGTCTACGAGCTGGGACTCTGTAAAGAATGACTCACATGGAGTACAATACATTCCCTCATAGTGTCCTTTATAAATATCTCCTTTATCATAAAGTTTCTTAAAGATCTTCTTTACCTGCTTTTCATGATCCTCATCTGTTGTACGGATAAACTTGTCATAAGAAGTATCCATCAGATCCCAGATTCTCTTGATCTCTCCTGATACCTTATCAACAAATTCCTTTGGTGTAATTCCTGCTTCTTCTGCCTTCAGCTCGATCTTCTGCCCATGCTCATCTGTTCCCGTCTGGAAAAATACGTCATATCCCTGACTTCTCTTATAACGTGCGATCGCATCTGCCAGTACGATCTCATAAGTATTACCAATATGCGGCTTGCCGGATGTATAGGCGATCGCTGTTGTAATATAATATTTTGGTTTTTCTGACATAATTGTCTGCCTCCTTTTAAAAAAAATACCGTCTTCCTGAAGACTTTCATCCTCAAGAAGACGGTTCTGTTTCACCGCGTTACCACTTCTCTTCGTTCCCACTTCACAGTGAAAACCTCCGTGAGTGACCTGCATCCCTCTGCTGCCACTCCTACGCTGTAAAGGGCGAACCCTTTGCAGACTTACCTGAAAGCTCATCTGCACTGCTCAGGAGCCATCTTCCCCTGCCTCCTGTTCATCCCCTCTCAGCCAACAGAACTTTCTTAAGTTCTCCCGGGGATCTCTCTGTAAAACGGTAATCAGGCTACTCTCTCCATCCTTGCTTTTCTACGCTATTCTGCTTTTCGCAATCCTTAGAAAGCGTAGCACACCGCCTCAAAAATGTCAATTCAATCTTTTTGCTTTCTCTTCTTTCTACTGCTTTTTCACTCTCGGGAACCGGATATTTACCCGGAACAAATCTCCATCCAGATACAGGTTGAAAGTTCCGCCCTGCATCGTTGTCAGGCTCTGTGCGATCGACAGTCCAAGTCCGCTTCCTTCAGAACTTCTTGAAAGATCTCCACGGATAAACCGTTCGGTCAGTTCATCTGCCGAAATGTTCAACTGATGTTCAGAAACATTTTTCAAAGACAGATCCACCGTATCTTCTTCCAGCTTCAGATCCGCGTATACCCTTGTTCCCGGCATGGCATACTTGGCTGCATTTCCGAAAATATTCTCCAGAACTCTCCACATTCTTCGCCCGTCTACATGAACAACCGCAGGTTCTGCCGGCAGATTGACGATCATTTTCAGATTCCTTGCCTCAAACTTCTCAGCCATCTCACCTTCCGTCTGCTGGATCATCTCCACAAGATCTACATCCATATACTCCAGAGAAATATTCCCACTGCTTACCTTGGATGCCTCAACAACGTCTTCCGTCAGTGTCTTCAGCCTCTGTGCTTTCGCCTCCAGTATATCCAGATAGCCCTGGATCTTTGGATCTGCAATATCCGACTGCTTCAGGATCGCTACATAATTAATGATCGAAGTCAACGGTGTCTTGATATCATGTGATACATTCGTGATCAGATCCGTCTTAAGACGCTCATTTTTCATTGCCTCTTCTACGGCCATATGGAATCCGTTGGCAATTCCATTGATCATCTCTGCCAGCTTTAAGTTCTCACCTCTTAAGCCTTGCAGCGGGATCTGATATTCCATATTTCCCAATGCAATTTCTTCAATACCTTTTTTCAGTTTCTCCTTGAGTAATAAACCGTTCAGGACAACATAAAATACACCCACGTCTGCCAGTAACACCAGAAGCATTGTAACCCCATTCCTGAACAGCACTGCAATTCCCTGTACAAGGAAAAATCCACATAACAGAAGCACTGTCTTTGTCGTCTTCTTCCGGTTATCATATATTTTATAGATGAACCGCACAATCACTCTCAACAGACTGTTCTTCCACAGGTTTCGTCCCTTGATCCGCTTGATCAGACTCACGTATCCCATAAAGAAGCAGCCCAGTGTAAATACTCCATAAAAATAAATTTCTGCCAGCTCTGCAATACTCAATGACGGAAGATATAAACTTGCTGACATATATGCTGAAGAAACATCCATTCCACGAGCATAATAATACTCAAAATAAGTACCTCCATCCTTCAGATAAGTCGGAATATCATTGATCATCGTATAGATATTTCCATTCCAAAAATGAATCCCGATATAAGAACCAACGATCCATATCAGTACGATCAGCACCGCTGCAATCTCTGTCTTCCAATGATCAAAACCGTTCAGGTGCAGTTCTTCATCTTCCGCAGTTCTTCCTGCCTCCAGTGTCAGCCAGATTGTTGCCCCAAGGAACAGGATAATGCTCAGAACCAACAGCCATGTTGTTCCTTTAAAATACGGGATATTATTATCATAAGCTACCTTATTCTGATAAAACTGATCCTGGATCGTATAAGTTGTATCCACCGCAACCGCAAATACGCTGTTCCATTTCTTTTCACTGCTGTAACTGCGGAGTTTTTCCCATTTATCCGATTTCGATACATTCATATTACTGTTAAAATCTTTTAGCTTTGGATAAATGACCATATATTTAACATCTTTCTCCGAGATCAGATTCTGGACATTTTTCTCCAGCTCTGCATAGTTCTCGTAAGAAGTCTTATTCGTCACTACCTTTTTCGTGTCATTATTCGCATAAATGTAAGTAAAGTTTGTATTGCCTTCCTCTAAATGTTCAAATCCCATCTGATAATTCTGATAATCTGAGTAAATATTCCCCAAAGTATACGCAAGATCATCATAAATGACGGACAGTTTGCCATTCAGACGCGGACTGTTATTCACTACCTGCAAAAGGTTTTCTGCTCCCTGCGGTGCATATTTTTCGATTAATGCACTTCCAAAATTCCAGCAGTCTGTGTACAGGATATTTCCTTCCATGTCCACAATATCAAAATTATAAAAGCCTGAAGATGTATACTTACCGTTCTGAAGTTCCTGCAGAAATCCGTCAACATCACTCCCATCCTGCATGATAATATCAAATACTCCCGACTCTACCCGTGTCATGAAATCACTCGTATAGTAATACTCATATGTCCCTTCAGGCTTCTGACATACGATCACACTGTTCTTCGCATAATTATCGCTCTCTGCACTGTCAAAATCTTCTCCCCAGTTGATCAGTTCCTCCAGTGAATACGCAATACCCGAAACATTTTCTCCGTTGGCAGTATCATTCTTGCTGTACTCCATTACGTCGATCTCTTTGTTCCGGTTCATCATCCCATCTGTCTCAAAAAGATTTTCCAGCCGGATCTGCGTAAGGACATCATCCATGTAATTTTCAACCATGTAATTAAATTCCTGCGATTCCTCAAATGGCTGTTGGCTCATCGTCCATAAGGACGGCAGATCTGTGCTTCCTGCAAGATTCATAAGAGACAACAGATTCGTTATCAGCATTGCACCGCTGAGAATCGCCACAATAAGAACGATCGCCTTTACACCTGTCTTTCTGTACCACTTATTCATATTTCGTCCTTTCAGCCTTTATCAATTTTATAGCCTACGCCCCATACTACTTTCAGATATCTTGGATCTTTCGGATTGATCTCGATTTTTTCACGAATATGGCGGATATGGACCGCAACTGTATTATCCGCACCAATCGCCTCTTCATTCCAAATCGACTCATAAATCTGATTAATAGAAAAAACCCGTCCCTGATTTTTCAGTAATAACAAGAGAATATTATATTCAATCGGCGTAAGCTTCACTAACTCTCCGTCCACCGTCACTTCTTTCAGATCATCATTGATCCTGAGTCCGCCAACTTCATACACTTTTTCCTTTTGTTCCTGGGATGTTCCACCAAGCTCATTATAGCGACGCAGTTGAGACTTGACCCTTGCTACCAGTTCTAACGGATTGAACGGCTTTGTGACATAATCATCCGCCCCGATATTCAGTCCGAGTATCTTATCTGAATCTTCTGACTTTGCAGAAAGAATAATGATCGGTACACTGTTCGTCTCCCTGATCTTCAGAGTTGCCCTGATTCCATCCAGCTTTGGCATCATCACATCAAGGATCAGAAGATTTACTTTCTCTTTCTCCAGAATATTCAATGCCTCAACTCCATCATATGCCTTCAGGATATGATATCCCTCCTGGGACAGATAAATATCTATTGCCTCTACAATTTCTTTATCATCATCACAAACTAATATATTATACATTTCAATCACCTCCCTTTTAGTATACATGATATCGGTCATTTTTTAAAACCAGAGTGTCAAAATCTTAGAATTTTATTAAAAAAGAAAAGTCCGCTGGATTTTCATCCAACAGACTCTTCTCTCTTAAACTTTCATATGGAAAACCGCTTATCTTCTTTTCCTTCTGAAGACAACCGTTCCGGCTGCCAGCGAACCACCAAGCATGAATACAAATACTGCCATATTTGTGCTGTCGCCTGTCTTGGCTGCTGCATTTTGCTTCTTATTTGTTGTTCCGGCATTATGATTCTGATCCTTAGTCGGATTATTTACACCGGCATTTCCGTTATTGCCATTATTACCGTTGTCTCCGGCATTTCCGTTATTGCCATTATTACCGTTGTCTCCGGTATTTCCGTTATCGCCGCCGTTACCATTATTTTCACTCTTTGTTGTTACACTCAGTTCTGCGGCTGCATACTCTGTTGCATTCTCATCATCGCCTACGGCAACAACTTCGATCTGATAAGTCTTACCGGCTTCAAGACCTTCTATCGTATATCCTGTAGCATCTGCCGGGATATACGTCACGTATTCTTTTCCATTTACATAGATCTTGTAACCTGCCAGTCCTGCTGTGCTTGCCGGTCCATCCCATTTCACTTCAACGGAATTTTTCGTAATTTCACCTGTCACTACATTCTCCGGTGCTGAAGGTTTGTCCGGCTGATCCGGCTCTTCTATTTTCTCGAATCTTGCAGTCAGTGTAATATTCTTCGTGATGGCTGTATCGAAATCGAACGCCGTATCACTTCCTTCTTCATACCAGCCAAGGAACTTATAACCCTCTTTTTCCGGATCGGCTGGCTTCGCAGCCTTTTCTCCTTCTTTGACGGTCTGTTCTTTTCCGTCGATCGTAACCGTATAGGTCTTATCTTCTGGCTGATCCGGCTCGCTTCCTTTTTCAAATTTTGCGATCAGGGTCAGGTTCTCTTCCGGAGTTACTGTATAAACGGCTTCATCACTTACCTTTGTTCCAAGGACATCATACCATCCGGTAAATGTAGCACCTTTCTTTGCTGTTGCAGTAAAGGTAACTTCTTCTCCCTGTTCGATCTTTTCTTTAGAAACAGTCGCTGTACCTTCTCCTTCTACATAAGTACTCATACGGAGTTGTGTCTTTGTAAGATCCTGCGTTCCTGTAAGCACTCTGAATTCTGCTGCACTACCGAAACCATTCTGTCCTTCTGATACAACCAGCTTGATCTTGGATGTCTGAACCGGTGTAAAGTTTACCGTTTTTTCTGTACCTGTGCTTTCCCACGTTCCATTCTCTACAAGAGCTGTCCAGTTTTCATCCGCATCCTCATAATACAGAGAATATTTCAGGATATATCCGTTATTTCCCGTCGGTCTCGGCAGATAATAGAATCCGTTCACATCATAGGACTGTCCCATATCAATCGTGATCGTTGCCGGCAGTGCTTTCTTACTCGGAGAGTACTGCGTATGCCAGATCGTTGACCGATCATTGTCAAATGCTGCACTGATTGGTCCGTCACTGTTCTGATTATCTGATGTCACTGTAAATCCGGATGGATCAATCGGTGAAGATTCCCCATCTGACATCGTAGAAGAAAGATTTACATTATCAATGATGGCATGTACCGCATTTGTATCAGAACCAATCCTTGTCAGTGGCAGAGAAAGTGTAGAGCTTGTAATACCGGTCTTCTTCACATCGCCTTCATATGTAAAACTTCCGGTTGCTTTATACTCTTTTCCATCTGCAATCAGGACAGTACTTCCATTCTTTGTACGGATCTTTAGTGTCATCTTCTGATTAACAGGAAGTTTATAACCAAAGGAATAGTCATATCCTTCTCTTGTAAATCCAAGTGTTCCATCTTCCATGATGCGGATATTATGAGTACTGTAAGCTTCATGATCTTCGTCCTTTTCAGCCTCAAAAAGGATCTGTCCCGGTTCTGCCGGCTGAGTCATTGTGATATCAAAGCTCAGTTCTTTCTCAGGTCCGACTTTATCCAATGGAGTAGAGATATAGCTTTCTCCGCCCTTCAGGACAAGTTCTCCATCCTTCACTTCTGCATTCTTTCCAGTTTCTGCATCATATTCATTTGCACTCTTATCTGAAAGTCCATCCTCAAAATCATAGGAAAGAATCTCATCTGTCTCACTGTCTGCTTTATCATATGCATTGACTCCAGGAGCTTCACCAACATTCTCGCTTGTCTGCTGTGCTGCTGCAAAAGAAACTTCTCCCGATTTGCCCCACAACGCAGCCGCATAATACGGTGCAGCATCATTGAAGCGGTCATAGATCTCCATCTCAGTCAGTCCGTTCGCTCTCTGGTCAACCATATCGTTCCAGATCGCATAAGCTCCTCCCAGTGTCTGTTCAGAACCTGACGGAACACCCATACGTGTAGCCGGATCATAATTATACATGGACTGACGACTCAGATAATCTGCATAATATCCTGCTGCCGGTACGATATATACCCTTCCGTCATTCATGTCGATCAGGTCATATCCCTGCTGATACATGGCTTTCGGATTTGCCCATCCATCGTTCCAGATGTTCATCTGCACCCCTTCGCTTCTTACGGATGTGCTTCCGCTTCTTGCTGTAAGACTTCCCCACAGACGAACGGTATTTCCATTATCCTGAATATAAGCCAGAAGATCATCTGTAAACTTACGGAACTGCTCTGTATACTGTCCATCATACTCATCTGTTCCGATATTAACTATCGTATCCTGGTCAAATACCGGGTCATCACCCTTAATATACTCATCCCAGATGCTCTCAACAAATGCCAGTGACTCATCATACTTCGTATTCAAATTGAAATGGTCATTCTGACGTCCGGTCGTTCCGAATCTGAGATCCGGTCTTACCTTTGTAAATGACAGAGAATGTGCAGGAGTATCAAATTCCGGGATAATATCCAGTCCTAACTTCCGGTAATTCTGGATCATGGACTTCATCTCAGCCTTGGTATAATACATATCGTCACTGGTCAGGTCTGCCTGATTCAATCCACCTGCTTTGACATCAGACTCCATACGGAATCCCTCATAAGCCGACATTGCCCCCTCGGAAGTCGAATAATTTTCAAGGAAAATATAGTTATCGTTCAGATGAAGCTGCAGGTCATTCATCTTATACCACAGCATCGTCTTTGCAACTTCCTGAAGTGTCTCGCTTTCAAACGGTCTTCTTCCTACATCCAGCATAAAGCCTCTGACTTCATACTTTGGATAATCCCTGCATTCGCCCTTCGGGATTGTCGTACCATTCTGCTTCAGGATCTGAAGGATTGTTCTTGTAGACCAGTAAGCTCCTGCTTTCTGCTCTGCCTTCACTTCCACTTTATCCGTTACATTCATGGAATATCCTTCTTCTTTCAGCCCATTTCCGGCTGCCTCAAGTGTAAAGAAGAAGTCTCCTGCTGATGCCTGATCCGCATAAACAATCTCGATGGATTTTCCCGTGATCTCTTTATAATCGTTCTTAAATTCTTCAGCCATTGCAGATAATTCTGCCTTATCCTTTGTTGCTACAACGATACGGCTGGAATCACTGATCTCAAAGGAACCACCCTTTGCACCTTTCCATTCTGCCAGTTCCGGGATTACGTTCGGCTTTGCATTATCTCCGTCTTCTGCCGTATACTTTCCGGTTACAGTCATAGTATATTCTTTGGAATCTACTGCCGTACTGTCGTCACCGGCTTTCTTTACATTGAAGTTCATCTTCACAGTCTTTGTAACAAGCGGCTGATAAACTGTCAGATCCCTGTCTACGATCTGCTCATAATCTGCACCGACAAAACTGATCTCATATCCTTCAGGAACTTCCGGCATTGCCAGCTTTCCTGATGCTCCATCAATACTGGAAGGAACTTCCAGGCCGTCTGCAACTTCTTTCGGAGTTCTCTCCGGCTCTGTCGTAGCAAGCTCTGCCTCATAAGTTTCAAACTCATAGACTGAAACGGTCGGCCAGCTTACAGAAGCACTTCCCTCCGGTGCTCCCGCCTGATCAAAGGATTCAATATATAATCTCAGATATCTTGTCGTTACTGCTTCATCAAATACGATCGTCTCTCTATAATCTGAAGGACTTGCCGTAAATGCTTTTACCGTCTCCCAGTTCTCTCCGTCGGAAGACTTCTCGATCCGGTAGGCAGTCGCATTCTTTCTCTCCCAATGGATCTTTGCTGTTCTGATCGTCTTCTCGCTGCCATAATCCAGCTTCAGCCAGTGTGATCCTGTTGCCGCCGGACTTGCCCAGCGGGTCGTATCATCGCCGTCAACTGCCTTGGAGGCATCTGTTCCGGTTGTCTCACGTCCGTCTGCTGTTGCAGTTGCAGCGGTACTCAAATTCTCTGCTTCTCCAAGGATCTCAAACTCATACAGGGATACTGACTGCCAGCTTCCCGGATTTACTGTATAACCATTGACTGTCAGCTTTACGTACTGAGCCGTCACAGCCTCATCCAACTGGATATCACTCGTAACTGATGTAATATTTTCTCCGTCATTTTTTACGTAAACATCCCGGTATTCTCCATCTTCTGTATCACATACAGAAATCTTGAAGTTCGTAATATTCGTTCTTTCCCATTCGATCACAAAATGATCAAATGTCTTCTGTGTACCGAGATTCACCGTCAGCGTCCTTGCCGCCTGACTTGTACTCTGATTCGTTGCCCATCTCGACTGATCTGCCTTTGCAGCATCTCTGTTGACGATTCCGTCGATCGCCTTATCTGCTCCCCAGTAATTCGTCTCCTGATCACTGACGGTTGCCGTTCCGCTTAATGCATAATTGATCTCATTATTTGCCGCAGCGCTTACTGTGGCCGGCGGAATGATTGTAACACCACTCAAAACCATGGCAGCAGATAAAACGCACGCATTCATACGCTTTACTGTCTTTAATTTCATTCTTCCTTTTTCCCTTCTTTTTAGATAGAATATTGTACGGTTTTGCCTTAAAAGTAACAATCCATTTACATAGTTCGTACTAATTATCTCATTCAGTCGGAAACTTTGCAAGGAGTTTTTATTTGATTTGCACAAATTTGTGTTTGTTGGAATGATACGCTTGTAAAGCAAAAGACTTCTTTGTGACGAATCGGACGCGGAAATCAGAGATATTCCTTCGCGGTGCAGGCCCGCTTTACCTCAGCC
>ENA-UERY01002096-UERY01002096.1-human-gut-metagenome-genome-assembly--contig:-NODE-2096-length-10534-cov-2.844793_pt1 | contig 10534 bp, 5 predicted proteins | sample MGYA00242989_ERZ507990 | MGnify/ENA primary metagenome ERZ507990 (study PRJEB26167, sample SAMN06115529) | human gut metagenome | host: Homo sapiens | place: China:Fujian | collected 2015-08-26...
ATAGACACTCCTTTCTGTTTTGATTACTATTTTGATTACTTTGTGATTACAATATGTTTAAAACACTGTAAATACAAGGGTTTGCGTTATGTCCGGCGGTTTCAAGTCCCGCTGCCGGCAGTAATATTTCAGAAAAGCGCATCGTTTCAAGTGATGCGCTTTTTATTTTGTATTAAAATGTTTTCCATTAAATTTGAAATATTACGTCAGATTATTTTGTATAAATTTTTGCCCCTGGATCAAATCCAGGGGCATTTTCTATCTCACCTTATAATTCTATTTTCCGAGCTTCTCCGCTTCTTCCGTATTCTTCTTAAGTTCCTCATAAACCGGGAAGCAGTCGAAAGTTGCAAAGTAATCCATCGGAGTCTCTGCTCTGCGGATCAGCTGTGTACCTCCGTCCTCTTTCAGAAGAACTTCTGCGGAACGAAGACGTCCGTTGTAATTATATCCCATAGAGAATCCATGTGCTCCGGTATCATGGATCACAAGCAGATCTCCCATGTCAATCTTCGGAAGCTGACGGTCGATTGCAAATTTATCATTATTCTCGCACAGAGAACCAGTCACATCATAAGTATGATCGCATGGTTCATTTTCTTTTCCCATGACAGTAATGTGATGGTAGGCACCATACATAGCCGGACGCATCAGGTTTGCGGCACATGCATCTACACCGATGTACTCTTTGTGCGTATGCTTTTCATGAATTGCTTTTGTCACAAGGCATCCATAAGGTCCAAGCATAAAACGGCCAAGCTCTGTGTAAATCGCCACATCGCCCATTCCAGCCGGAACAAGAACCTCTTCGTACACTTTTCTTACACCTTCACCGATCACCTTGATATCGTTCGGTTCCTGATCCGGTTTGTAAGGGATTCCCACACCACCGGAAAGGTTGATGAACTTGATATGTACACCGGTCTCCTTCTGAAGCTTAACTGCTACTTCAAACAAAGTACGTGCAAGTGTCGGATAATATTCATTAGTTACAGTATTACTTGCAAGGAATGCATGGATACCGAACTCTTTTGCGCCTTTGGACTTCAGGATCTTGAATGCCTCAAAAATCTGTTCAGTTGTCATACCGTATTTGGCATCTCCCGGATTATCCATAATACTGTTGGAAATTTTGAAAAGTCCACCCGGATTATAACGGCAGCTGATTGTCTCCGGAATCTTTCCGATCGTCTTTTCCAGAAAATCAATGTGTGTGATATCGTCCAGGTTGATGATCGCGCCGAGCTTATCAGCAAGTGCAAATTCCTCTGCCGGTGTATCATTGGAAGAAAACATAATATTTTCTCCAACCTGTCCGACAGACTCAGACATTAAAAGCTCTGTATAGGAAGAGCAGTCACATCCACATCCATATTCTTTTAAAATATTGAGGATATATGGATTTGGAGTTGCCTTTACTGCAAAATATTCTTTATATCCTTTGTTCCATGCAAATGCTTCTTTGAGTGCTTTTACATTTTCACGAATCCCTTTTTCATCATAAAGATGAAACGGAGTCGGATATTCTTTTACGATTTCATCTAACTGTGTCTTTGTTACGAATGGTTCTTTTTTCATTCTGTTCATCTCTCTTTCGTCTAGTCGATGGTTGCAATACGCATCATATTACTTACAGAACCCTTTTCACGCTGTACGCTCGGTGAAGGAATACCAGCTGTCAGGACAACAATATCTCCACTGTCCACGCATTTCTTTGCCTGTGCAAGATCAATTGCCCCACTGCAGATATCATCTGTTGTATGGAATTCCAGAGACTTCAATCCTCTTACGCCCCAGTAGATCGACATCCGGCGAAGGGTACGTTCGTTCGGTGTAATTCCAAGGATTTCCTGCCTCGGACGAAGGTTGGATACAACCCTTGTTGTTGCACCGGATACAGATGGAGTGATGATGCATCTTGCATTCAGGTTCGCTGCCGCAAGTACAGAAGCATATCCGATTGCACTGGACACACCTGACTTCAGATGATCTCCGGCTTTAACAAGAATGGAATCATAGTCCAGATGTTCCTCTGTCGTCTCTACAATTTGAACCATCATCTGGAGTGCTTCCAGAGGGTATTTCCCCTGTGCTGTCTCTCCGGAAAGCATAACTGCATCTGTTCCGTCGTATACCGCATTGGCAACGTCCGTCACTTCTGCTCTTGTCGGACGCGGATTACGCATCATGGAATCCAGCATCTGTGTTGCAGTAATAACAGTCTTAAAGTTGTCATTACATTTCTGGATGATCATTTTCTGGAGATGCGGCACTTCCTCTGCCGGAATCTCTACACCAAGATCTCCACGTGCCACCATGATACCATCAGCCGCACGGATGATCTCATCAATATTCTCAATACCTTCTGCGTTCTCTACCTTTGCAATGATTGGAATATACGGAGCGCCGAGTTCTTTTAAGTATGCCTTGATCTCAAGTACACACTCTGCATTTCTTACAAATGATGCTGCGATAAAGTCAATATCCTGCTCTACACCGAAACGGATATCATCCTTATCTTTTTCTGTAATAGCCGGAAGACGAATGGCTACGTTCGGTACGTTAACACCTTTTTTTTCACCAAGTTCTCCACCATTTACTACAGAACAGACAATCTCTGTCTCTGTCTTGCTCTCTACACGAAGTCCGATCAGGCCATCGTCGATCAGAATGGTACAGCCTTTATAAATATCCTGTACCAGTCCCTTATATGTGATAGATACTCTCTTATTATCTCCTACGATATCTTCTGTTGTCAGAGTGAAGGTTTCTCCTTCTTTTAAAGTAATCTTCTTTCCGTCTTTCAGGATTCCTGTACGAATTTCCGGTCCCTTTGTATCCAGAAGGATTGCAGTGTTTGTATGTTCCTCTTCACGAAGTTCTTTGAGCATATCCATTCTGAATTTCTGTTCTTCATGATCACCATGTGAGAAATTGAAACGTGCCACATTCATTCCATTCTGGATCAGCTTTCTCATCATTTCTCTGTCGTTGGTGTTTGGTCCCATTGTACAAACAATCTTGGTTTTTTTCATTGTTTCCTCCTCTTATTATTCAATTTGATTCTATGGTAGAACTCTACTTCACATGTTCGTGTGTGAAAAGATGGTCCTGGCAATATTCATAATTCCCGTTACACTTTGAACAATAACGAAACTCCAGTGTCGGATCGTCAAGTTCAGTACGACCGCACACTGCACATCTGTGCTTTGCACCGCCTGCATACTGATTCTGCGGACGGCTTATCTGCTTCTGGAATTTCTTTCTGCGGGCAGCCTGTTTCGGACTGTGTCCACGCAGATTCCGGTTGCAGAAAAAGAAAATAATAAAGTTCAAAAGGGATGCGATGATCACGATCCGTATGATCAGACCGCCCTGCACTGCGTCTACCGCAAGCAGAACCACATCCAGAATTGCAAGCCACTTCATCTTGATCGGGATAATGCCGTAAAGCAAAAGCTGATAATCCGGCATGATGGATGCACATGCAAGGAAAATGGACATATTGATATAGTAAGTACTGTAAAGACTTCCAAATCCGGTAATGCCTCCGATCAGTCCATTCACAATAAAAGCTCCAATAACTGTAAATAATATTCCTGAAAAAATGTAAACATTGTAACGAAATGCCCCCCAGTAGCTTTCCAGCGTATTACCAAGGGAATAGTATAACAGCATCATAAAGATAACAAAAATAATATTGTCATTCGGCGGGATGATCACCCAGCTTAGAAGTCGCCACACCTGCCCTTTCAGAATCAGTGCCGGTTCCAGTGTAAAATAGGTAAGAAGCTGTGGCATCGTAAAACTCAAAAGATATCCGATTGCATAGCCTGCAAGCAGATACATCGTAAGATTTCTAATTGCATAGCGCCCGAACCTGCGCTCCATTTTATCTAACCAGTTCTTCATTCAAACTCTCCTTCCACGTATGTTATTTTATCGTCTGCTTTTTACTTTGTCAATTCCATTCCACCTCTTTACTCTCTTTTCACATAATTTACATCTTTTGTTCACTTCCAGGCACTTTTTTCTACAATGCCATACACAACTTCTATTTGTATTTTCGTTGGTTCTGTCGTATAATGTAAGATACTGTAGTTCTCTGCGAACTACATTTAATAGGTAATAACACAGACAAATTTTTTAATTGTAATAAGGAGTAGTTAAATCATGAATCAGACAGAATTACATACCCTGGGAATTGACATCGGTTCTACAACTGTTAAAATCGCAGTTCTGGACAGTAATAATGATGTTCTGTTTTCTGATTACGAGCGTCACTTCGCCAATATTCAGGAAACCCTTTCTGATCTGCTTGGTCGTGCTATCTACAAGCTCGGTCAGATCAAGGTATCTCCAATGATTACCGGATCAGGTGGTCTTACTCTGGCAAAGCATCTTGGCGTACCTTTTGTCCAGGAGGTTGTTGCCGTTTCCACCGCTCTTCAGGATTATGCACCACAGACCGATGTAGCGATCGAGCTGGGCGGCGAAGATGCCAAGATCATCTATTTTGAAAATGGAAATATTGAGCAGCGTATGAACGGAATCTGCGCCGGAGGTACCGGATCTTTCATCGATCAGATGGCGTCCCTTCTCCAGACAGATGCAACCGGTCTGAACGAATATGCCAAAAATTACAAAGCACTTTATACGATTGCAGCCCGCTGTGGCGTTTTTGCCAAGACAGATATCCAGCCGCTGATCAATGACGGTGCTACCAAAGAAGACCTGTCTGCTTCTATTTTCCAGGCAGTCGTCAACCAGACCATCAGTGGTCTTGCCTGCGGAAAACCAATCCGCGGACATGTTGCTTTCCTCGGTGGACCGCTTCATTTCCTCTCTGAACTGAGAGAAGCGTTTATCCGTACTCTCAAGCTGGATGACGAACACATTATCGCACCAAAGTATTCCCATCTTTTTGCAGCCGTCGGCTCTGCGCTGAACTCTAAAAAGGATGTAGTCACCTCTCTTGGTGAGATGCAGAAAAAGCTGGATGCCCATATTGAAATGGACTTTGAAGTTGAGCGTATGCAGCCGCTCTTTTCCAGTGAAGCAGATTACAATGAATTTAAGAACCGCCATGCAAAGCATCAGGTGCCGGTTGGTGATCTTGCCAGCTACCGCGGTAATGCCTACCTTGGAATCGATGCCGGTTCTACCACCACGAAAGCCGCTCTGGTCGGAGAAGACGGTACTCTTTTGTACTCCTTCTACCATGGCAATGACGGTGATCCTCTTGGTACGACCATCGATGCGATCAAGGATATTTACAGCCAGCTTCCGGAAGGCGTACAGATCGTTCACTCCTGCTCAACCGGTTACGGAGAAGCGCTCATTAAAGCCGCACTTCTTCTGGATGAAGGCGAAGTTGAAACCGCATCTCACTATGGCGCCGCTTCTTTCTTCGAACCGGATGTAGACTGTATCCTCGATATCGGTGGTCAGGATATGAAGTGTATCAAGATCAAGAATCAGACTGTAGACAGCGTACAGCTCAACGAAGCATGTTCTTCCGGATGCGGTTCCTTTATCGAGACTTTTGCCAAATCCCTGAACTACACCGTAGAGGATTTTGCACATGAAGCACTTTTTGCGAAACATCCGATTGACCTCGGTACTCGTTGTACCGTATTTATGAACTCAAAGGTAAAACAGGCACAAAAAGAAGGTGCTGAAGTATCCGATATTTCAGCCGGACTTGCTTATTCGGTTATCAAAAATGCTCTTTTCAAGGTTATCAAGGTATCCGATGCATCTGAGCTTGGTAAAAAAATTGTTGTACAGGGTGGTACATTCTACAATGATGCCGTACTCAGAAGCTTTGAGACCATCGCCGGATGTCAGGCAATCCGTCCGGATATTGCAGGAATCATGGGTGCTTTTGGGGCTGCACTGATTGCAAGAGAACGCTATGGTTTCAAAGAATGCAAAAATACAACTATGCTTTCCATTGATGAAATCAATGAACTTACCTATACAACCTCAATGGCAAAATGTAACGGCTGTACCAACAATTGTCGTCTGACCATCAACAGATTCAGTGGAGGACGTCGTTTTATTTCCGGAAACCGTTGCGAGCGCGGTCTTGGAAAAGAGAAAGCAAAGAGTGATGTGCCAAACCTTTTCGCTTATAAAAATGAACGTTATTTTGGTTACACGCCATTAGATCCATCCGAAGCAAAACGTGGAACGGTTGGTATTCCAAGAGTTCTCAACATGTATGAGAACTATCCGTTCTGGTTTACTTTCTTCACAAAACTGGGATATCATGTGTTACTCTCTCCTGCTTCTACACATAAGATTTATGAACTTGGTATTGAATCTATTCCGAGCGAATCCGAGTGTTATCCGGCAAAGCTGGCGCACGGACATGTACAGTGGCTGATCAACCAGGGTGCAGACTTTATCTTCTACCCTTGTATACCATACGAACGTGGTGAATTTGCCGATGCCGACAATCATTATAACTGCCCGATCGTCACCTCATACGCGGAGAACATCAAGAACAATATGGATCCGATCGTACACGGTGAAGTAGAGTTCATGAATCCATTCCTCGCCCTCACAAGCGAAAAGACAATCACAGACGGACTGGTCCGTGAATTTACTTCTGCAAAGAATCTTCCAGCAGAAGAAATCAAAAATGCCGCTCATGCTGCATGGGAAGAACTTGCTGCATGCCGTCAGGACATCCGCAAAAAGGGTGAAGAAACACTCGCTTACATGGAAAAGACAGGAACCCGCGGCATTGTACTTGCCGGTCGTCCATACCATTACGATCCGGAGGTCAACCACGGTATCCCGGAGATGATCACCTCCTACGGACTTGCCGTTCTGACGGAAGATTCTATCTCCCATCTGAATCCGGTAGAACGTCCGCTGATTGTTATGGATCAGTGGATGTATCATTCCCGACTGTACGCAGCAGCCAATTTTGTAAAGACAAGAGATGATCTGGATCTGATCCAGCTGAACTCTTTCGGATGCGGTCTTGATGCCGTAACAACCGATGCTGTTGCAGATATTCTGACCGGTTCCGACAAGATTTATACCTCTCTTAAGATTGATGAGGTTAATAACCTGGGTGCTGCACGTATCCGTATCCGTTCTCTTCTCGCCGCCATCCGCGTCCGCGAGCAGAAGCATATGGAGCGCACCATTCGTCCGGCAAATATCGAAAAAATTCCTTTTACAAAGGAAATGAAGGAAACCTATACCATTTTGTGTCCGCAGATGTCACCGATCCACTTTTCACTGATTGAGCCAGCCTTCCAGGAAGCAGGCTACAAACTGGAAGTACTGAAAAATGATAACAAGCATGCAGTTGACATGGGCCTTAAATATGTAAACAATGATGCCTGCTACCCGTCTCTGATGGTAGTTGGACAGATCATGGAGGCTATCCTTTCCGGCAAATATGACACCGACCACCTGGCTGTCATTATTTCGCAGACCGGTGGCGGATGCCGTGCTTCCAACTATATCGGATTTATCCGCCGTGCTCTAAAAAGAGCCGGTTACGGACATATCCCTGTTATTTCAATCAACTTAAGCGGGCTTGAAAGCAATCCTGGATTCAAGATCACCCTTCCACTTGTACTGAAAGGTGTGTATGGTCTGATATTTGGTGATCTCTTCATGCGCTGCCTGTACCGTGTCCGCCCATATGAAGCTGTTCCAGGCTCTGCCAATACCATGCATAAGAAATGGGAAAAGACAGTTGTCAAATTTATCAAGAAAGGTTATCCAAGCAGACACGAGTTTAAGCGTCTCTGCCGCCAGATCGTAGAAGATTTTGATTCTCTTCCATTAAAAGATGTCAAAAAGCCACGTGTCGGAGTTGTCGGAGAAATCCTTGTTAAATTCCTTCCAGCTGCCAATAACTACCTGGTAGATCTTCTTGAACAGGAAGGTGCCGAAGCCGTGGTTCCGGATCTGACCGACTTCCTGCTCTACTGCTTCTACAATACAAACTTTAAAGCAGAACATCTCGGCATGAAGAAATCAACCGCCCGCATGGGTAATCTCGGAATCAAGGCTCTGGAATGGTTCCGCAAGCCTGCCGTTGATGCATTAAAAGCAAGTAAACGCTTCGATCCACCATCACATATTGAACACCTGGCTTCGATGGCAAAAGAAATTGTTTCTCTTGGAAACCAGACCGGTGAAGGATGGTTCCTTACCGGAGAAATGCTGGAGCTGATCCACAGCGGTGCACCAAACATTGTCTGCACACAGCCTTTCGCCTGTCTGCCAAACCACGTAGTCGGAAAAGGTGTTATTAAAGAACTGCGCCGCCGTCATCCGGAATCCAACATCGTTGCAATCGATTATGATCCGGGAGCAAGCGAAGTAAACCAGCTGAACCGCATCAAACTGATGCTTTCGACTGCGCAGAAGAAGATGTAGAATTTTAGGATATGTAAAATATATTTGGTTGCAATAAGACGACCAGAGGAAACAAAGTACTCCCTCACATTCAGTTGCACTAACCACTTCGTTCAAGCCTCTTAAGGCAGGAATCGTGTTCAGCAAAGGCTTCCACGATTCCTGAGTCTTGAACTCCGTAGTGCAAATTCATGTGAGGGAGTACTTTGTTTCCTCTGGTCTGTATATTGGTAACTTTGTTTTACATATGCGAAAGTTTTTTGGGTGGTGAGGACTAGGATTTAGGGAATTGCAGTAGGAAGGGAAGATTAGTGTAATATCTTTCTTTACAGTTTTTTCTCTCCGAATTCAGCACCGTCATTTTTACCAGTACAGTTAAACGGTCGATTTTACAAAAGAAAGTCCTGCAATTCACTTTTGTGCAATGGAGATGAGACTTAGAAATCATGGAAGCCTTTGCTGAACATGATTTCCGCTCTAAGAGGCTCATCGGAATGGTTTGCACAATGGAATTGGAGGACTTTCTTTTGTACAATCGGCCACCACAACCTTTACATCAAAAAACAGTGAATTCTCCTTCTGGAAAATCCACTGTTTTCTCACATATATTAAGCTTCTTCGACTTCTACTTTTTCGCCAAGAATTTTATCAATACTTACCAGTTTTACGCTGAGTACGAATACCTGTGCTGCAACTTCCAGTTCTTCTGGTGTCGGGAAGGACGGTGCAATTCGGATATTGCTGTCTTTTGGATCCTTTCCGTATGGGAAGGTTGCTCCCATGATCAGTCCGGCTTCTTTTGCTTTTGCTACGATTGCTTTGGCACATCCATCCAACGCATCGAAGGAAATGAAGTATCCTCCTCGCGGTGCCATCCAGGAACCAATCTCAAGTCCGCCAAGCTCACTTTCCAGTACATTTAATACGGTGTCAAATTTCGGTCTTAAGATATCTGCATGTTTCTTCATATGCTGAACCATTCCATGGATATCACCGAAGAAACGCGCATGTCTGAGCTGGTTTAATTTATCATGACCGATGGTCTGTACGGACATCATCTTGCGGATTTCCGCAAGGTTTTCATCGGATGCTGCAATTGCTGCAATACATTCCATCAAAATCTCAATCAGATAATCCTGTTTATCCTCATACAAATGATGGATTCCATATGCATTATCCCAGAAAATACGGAAATCTTCTGCCGCTGGATTTAATTTCGCAAAACGGTGTACGGTTTCATCAGAATAAGTGATTCCCTGTGGGTTAGAATATTTCGGTACACACCAGATACCTTTTACAGCCGGATCATTCTCCACATACTGCTCTACCAGATCCATATCCGGTCCATCCGACGTCATTGGAATATTGATCATCTCAATTCCAAAATGTTCGGTGATTGCAAAATGTCTGTCATATCCAGGTACCGGACACAGAAATTTTATCTTGTCAAGCTTTGCCCAAGGGGTGCTTCCCATGATACCATGTGTCATCGCTCTTGCAACAGTATCATACATTACGTTCAGGCTGGAGTTACCAAAGATGATAATATTGTCCTTCGGTACTTCCATCATATCAGAAAGAAGCTGTTTTGCTTCTTTGATTCCATCGATCACTCCATAGTTACGGCAATCCACTCCTTCTTCGCAGACAAGATCTGATGTACTCTTAAGTACATCCATCATCCCCATAGAAAGATCAAGCTGTGCTTTGGACGGTTTACCTCTGGACATATCCAGTTTCAGACCTTTTCCTTTAACATCTTCAAATTCTTTTTCCAGTCTGCTCTTTAATTCAAGCAGTTCTTCTCTACTCATATCTCTATATGCAGTCATCTTGAAAACCTCCCATAATCATCAACTAATCATTGTGTGTTTCCTGCCGTACTTTATACTTCTGAAATCTGCCATCTGCAGTTTCTTTCAGCTGTTTTGACAACATCAAAACTCACTACAAGTAGTAAGTATATAGGAAAAATGATTTTTCGTCAACCAATTCTTGCATATAAATATGACATATCGTGATTTTTGTTGATTTAAATGTGTTTTTTTGAATTTTTGTTTTTCATTTCATGCATTTTTCCATTTCAATGCTTTTCAAAAAGAGTAGATCAGATTTATATGCAGCATATTTTCTTTTCTCC
>ENA-UERY01002101-UERY01002101.1-human-gut-metagenome-genome-assembly--contig:-NODE-2101-length-10519-cov-3.096342_pt1 | contig 10519 bp, 10 predicted proteins | sample MGYA00242989_ERZ507990 | MGnify/ENA primary metagenome ERZ507990 (study PRJEB26167, sample SAMN06115529) | human gut metagenome | host: Homo sapiens | place: China:Fujian | collected 2015-08-26...
AGGGCTTCCATATGTCTGTCGCAACCGGCACCGGGTTTATCGCCCTGGCCGGGGTGGCAGCAGAGTTTGGCGTGGTCATGCTGATGTATCTGCGTCATGCCATTGAAGCGCACCCGGAATTGTCCCGTAAAGAGACGTTCACACCGGAAGGTCTTGATGAAGCCCTCTATCATGGTGCCGTACTGCGTGTCCGGCCGAAAGCCATGACCGTGGCGGTGATCATTGCGGGTCTGCTGCCAATACTCTGGGGAACCGGTGCAGGTTCAGAAGTCATGAGCCGTATCGCGGCACCCATGATTGGTGGGATGATCACGGCTCCGCTGCTGTCCCTGTTCATTATTCCTGCCGCCTACAAATTAATCTGGCTGCGCAGACATAAAAAAAGCGTGTCCTGAACCTGAAAGGGCACCCCCTGTGGGTGTCCTTCTTTACTGATTCACCCTGACGTCAGGGTTTAAATCGATAATATACAGAGGTGAGTATGAAAAAAGTGGTTCTGATGGCGCTGGCTCTCGGCCTTTCACTGCCCGCGATGGCGAGTGAAAAAGTGATTGATATGTACAAATCTGAAAACTGTGGCTGTTGTTCCCTGTGGGGCAAAGCGATGGAAAAAGACGGGTTTGAAGTACGAACTCACGTCATGAATGATCAGGCGCTGTCAGCCCTGAAAGAAAAGCATGCTATTCCTGCAGGACTACGAAGTTGTCATACCGCGGTTGCCGGTAATTTGATCATTGAAGGCCATGTGCCTGCGACAACGATACATAAGGCAATGCAGTCTGGTTCGGGTATATACGGTCTCGCCACCCCCGGTATGCCAGCAGGAAGTCCTGGAATGGAGATGGGAGCCCGAAAAGAGGCTTACGATGTTATCGCATTCTCACCGGATGGAAGTAAAAAAGTCTTCCAGCGAATCGAATAGTCAGCGGAACGGCTGATAACGGGACGCCGGTAGCAGGCACTCCTGTGCCGGCGATATTCGTGGTAATCGCATCCATGACATACCCTGAAGACAGAAGATGCTTCGGTATGCATAAGGAGAGTTACTGTGAAAAATGACAATGCAGTGCAACACAACAACCAGACTGCTTCTGAGCAGACATTATCCCCGGACGAGGGCCACGTATTGCATAAGGTGAGAGATCCCGTGTGCGGGATGGCCATCCTGCCCGACAGGGCGCACAGCAGCATTCGATACCAGGACCATCAACTTTATTTCTGCTCCGCCAGCTGTGAGAGTAAATTTAAAGCCCATCCCGATCGTTATCTTACCGAAGATGCCAGTGAACATTCCCATCACCATCACCACGATCATCACGAAGTCAGCCCTGATCAGATAAAACAGCCTCACCACCAGGCGGAAAAAGAGAATTCTGAAGGTGTGTGGACATGTCCGATGCACCCGGAGATACGCCGCAGTGGTCCCGGAAGCTGTCCTGTCTGTGGAATGGCACTGGAGCCGCTCGTAGCTACGGCATCCACGGGGCCGAGTGATGAACTTCACGACATGACAAGACGCTTCTGGCTGGGGTTGTTGCTGGCGTTTCCGGTTCTGGTACTCGAAATGGGATCTCATCTGTTTCCCGAGTTGAGGAATACAGTACCGCCACAGTACAACACATGGCTGCAGTTGCTTCTGGCCTCCCCTGTCGTGTTGTGGTGTGGCTGGCCATTCTTCGCCCGGGCCGGAATGTCGTTACGTAACCGCTCCCTGAATATGTTTACCCTTGTTGCAATGGGGACCGGCGTAGCCTGGGTTTACAGCGTCATTGCAACCGTCTTCCCCTCCTGGTTTCCTGCATCGTTCAGAAACATGGATGGCCTGGTGGCCGTTTATTTTGAAGCCGCAGCAGTTATTACGGTGCTTGTTCTGCTGGGACAGGTTCTTGAGCTGCGGGCACGGGAACAAACCTCAGGCGCCATTACTGCGCTTCTGAACCTTGCCCCCAAAACCGCCAGACGGCTGGATCATGACGGTCATGAAACGGATATTAATGCGGAAGATGTCCTGCCTGGCGATAAGCTCCGCATCAGACCTGGAGAGAGTATTCCGGTCGACGGTATCGTGATCGAAGGCAAAACAACCGTTGATGAATCGATGGTGACCGGGGAGTCTATGCCGGTTACCAAAACGAAGGGTGACCCTGTCATTGGGGGGACGATTAATCAGACAGGTAGTCTTATCATCCGTGCAGAGAAAGTCGGTGATGAAACGATGCTCTCACGAATTGTTCAGATGGTCGCTGATGCACAGCGTTCGCGTGCCCCCATCCAGAGAATGGCTGACAGCGTTTCAGGCTGGTTTGTTCCTCTGGTGATACTTATCGCGGTTGTTGCTTTCGTGATCTGGTCTGTCTGGGGGCCCGAGCCCAGGATGGCGCACGGTCTCATTGCGGCTGTGTCGGTCCTGATTATTGCCTGTCCCTGCGCGCTGGGGCTGGCCACGCCGATGTCGATAATGGTGGGGGTGGGCAAAGGCGCCCAGGCCGGGGTGTTAATCAAGAATGCCGAAGCCCTTGAGCGTCTTGAAAAAGTGGACACGCTGGTTGTCGACAAAACAGGCACGCTCACGGAAGGTTCGCCTACGGTGACAGGGATTATCAGTCTCAGTCCGGGTGGGGAAATATCTCTTTTACGTGTAACAGCTGCAGTGGAAAAAGGTTCGCAGCATCCGTTGGGTATGGCTGTTGTCAGAGCCGCGCATGAAAAGGGGATCGTGATACCTGCCGTCAGTAATTTCAATGCCCCGTCGGGGAAAGGTGTCTCAGGCGATGTCGAAGGTCAACGGGTTGTTATTGGTAATGAACTGGCTATGCAGGAAAACAGTATCGTTATTGATAATCAAAAGGCCGTTGCGGATACGTTGCGGATGGAAGGCGCTACCGTTATCTATGTGGCCACAGACGGGAACCTTGCAGGCCTGATAGCTATCTCGGATCCCGTGAAAGCAACCACGCCGGATGCGCTTAAAGCTTTGCGTCAGGCGGGGATCCGCATTGTTATGCTCACCGGGGATAACCAGCTTACTGCTGAAGCAGTCGCACGGAAACTGGGAATAGATGAGGTTGAAGCCGGAAGTCTGCCGGATGGCAAAAAAGCAGTGATAACCCGACTGAAAGAGTCTGGCCATGTGGTTGCGATGGCCGGAGACGGTGTGAATGATGCCCCGGCGCTGGCAGCGGCTGACGTGGGTATAGCCATGGGAACGGGTACAGATGTGGCAATTGAAAGTGCCGGAGTCACCCTTCTCAAAGGCGACTTGATGATACTGAACAGGGCCCGTCATCTGTCAGAGATCACCATGAAAAATATCCGACAGAATCTGTTTTTTGCATTTATCTACAACGCACTTGGCGTGCCTGTGGCTGCAGGTCTGCTTTATCCTGTGTATGGAATACTGCTGTCGCCAGTTATTGCGGCGGCGGCCATGGCTCTTTCCTCCGTCAGCGTCATTGTGAATGCGTTGCGTCTGAAAAGTGTCAGGCTCGGGAAATAACCCTGAATGAAGGGTCTGTTACTAACAGAAGGAGTCCGGTATGAAAAGTACCACCTATGCGCTTATTGCTGTCGCCGCGATTGCGGCATTTGCCCTCCTGCGCGAACACTGGTCACATGTGGCAGGTTACTGGCCATATCTGTTATTGCTGGTCTGCCCGCTAATGCATCTTTTCCACGGCCACGGAGGGCATGGAGATCATCAACATCACGGAAGTGAAAACGATAAAAAAAATTAATCCGGCAGACGGGGCCGCGTCGCGGTCCCGTTATCAGTCCAGGTATCGTTCGTAGTCTCTGGCATGCGCAAAGGCATGCTGTTCGAGTTTGTTATCAGCGGGTGCCGCTGCCCGGAACGCCAGTGAATTAACAGGATTGTTATTGATGACCAGCTCGTAATGTAAATGAGGACCGGATGAACGTCCGCTGTTACCGGATAACGCAATAGCACCTCCCCGGGTAACTCTGGCCCCTTTAGTAACGAGTATTTTATTGAGGTGGAGATAGCGAGTTTTAACACCGGCTTTTCCCGTTACTTCAACAAAATATCCCATGGTACTGTTGTATTCGGCCCGGGTGATTTTTCCGTCGATGACGCTGACTATTTTCGTGTTCATGGGCATGGAATAATCAATGCCATTATGGGGACTCACTTTTCCCGATACCGGGTTAAGTCTTGCAGGATTGAAAGGCGAACTGAGTCTTGCTGTGGCCGGTAACGGATAATCGAGACTGCCTTTCCCGGAAGTATCGGAAAGGTTATAGAACTTTTTATCTGATATACGATACGCCGTGTAATTAAATGAACCGGACGTAAATTTATAGGCCACGACACGTGATTTTCCCGCTTTCTTTTGCAGTACGAGTTTTAATGATTCATTTTTTTTCAAATGCCGCAGATTAAACCGGGAAGGCAAGGAGCGCTGAAGAGTAGCGATCTCGTTCGATTCCAGCCCCGAGCGGGTGGCTGAAAGGTAGGCATTTTCTTTTACGACATCGGTAGAATACATTTACTGGAATTCGCCGTTAGCATGAACACTGCGGCGTATGCTAGGGGTTTTCAGGAGGCGTGTCATCTGTCAGTTAATCGGGAGCACCGTTGATGGTCGTCATTTTTGTAACATATCTTGTTTCCCGTTTGCTCCTGAAGCTCTGGGAACTGTATGACCAGCCCGACGGTGATGATTAACGGGACTGAAACAGGTTACGGCAGAGCAATATGGGGCTCATGTCCTGCTACGTAACCCGTCAGTAAAGCCCTGCTGCGCACCTGACGCTAAGCACTAACCCGCCTGCAGTTACCTGGTCGAATACAGCCCGCGAAGCTTTCTTGCCTGCGTCTGATGTGCTTCCGCACCGGCATTATTGACCTGCTCATGCACGAGAGCGGCTTTTTCTCCGGCATTCAGTTCGTTAAAAGAAGAAGACGAGGTCTTTGAATTTGCATCACTGCCGGACAGCATTTTTTTATGTTCCTCAATCATTTTCTGATGCGCATAGGACGCGCTGTTGTTCATAAATGAATGAGCAACAATGGCCCTTTCATGTTCATTCATTTCAGAGAATGAGGGCGTGTTGTTTTTATTAACCCTGTCCGGTAAGTTTTCATGCGTCGAGGAATTCACATGACTGACGGCTGAGGCATTATTAACAAATCGATGTGCTTCATGGGCAATATCACTGGACTGAGCAAAAGCTGCCCCACAAAATAAAGCTGTAAACGCAGTGGTCGTGATTAATATATTCATGTGTAATTACCTTCTGAGGTACATAAAAGATGTCCTTATGATCATATATAAAAATAATCAACCTGTGGGGAAGATGACGTAAATGTAATACAGCTATGTACATTACACGATTGTAATGAATTTGTTTCTTAAGGTGTGCTAGATTCATTTCATTGTAAGTGGATGAACCAGTAATTTAATTTAAATCGGTTCTCGAATTCTGTCAGTAACCATACTTTAAATAAGGGAATGCGCATGCTGTTGAAAACGTCTCGACGAACTTTCCTGAAGGGGTTAACCCTCTCTGGCGTAGCCGGAAGTCTTGGCGTATGGAGTTTCAATGCGCGTTCCAGTCTGAGCCTGCCAGTTGCCGCATCCCTGCAGGGTACTCAGTTTGACCTGACCATTGGTGAAACGGCCGTCAATATCACGGGCAGTGAGCGTCAGGCCAAAACAATCAATGGAGGCCTGCCGGGGCCCGTTCTTCGCTGGAAAGAAGGTGACACCATTACCCTGAAGGTCAAAAACCGTCTTAATGAACAGACGTCCATTCACTGGCACGGCATTATTCTTCCGGCCAATATGGATGGTGTTCCGGGGCTGAGTTTTATGGGCATAGAGCCTGATGATACCTACGTTTACACCTTTAAGGTTAAGCAGAACGGGACTTACTGGTACCACAGCCATTCCGGTCTGCAGGAACAGGAGGGGGTATACGGTGCCATTATCATCGATGCCAGGGAGCCAGAACCGTTTGCTTACGATCGTGAGCATGTGGTCATGTTGTCTGACTGGACCGATGAAAATCCTCACAGCCTGCTGAAAAAATTAAAAAAACAGTCGGATTACTACAATTTCAATAAACCAACCGTTGGCTCTTTTTTCCGCGACGTGAATACCAGGGGGCTGTCAGCCACCATTGCCGATCGGAAAATGTGGGCTGAAATGAAAATGAATCCGACTGACCTCGCGGATGTCAGTGGCTACACCTACACCTATCTCATGAACGGGCAGGCCCCGCTGAAAAACTGGACCGGACTGTTCCGTCCCGGTGAAAAGATACGCTTACGGTTTATCAACGGCTCGGCAATGACCTATTTCGATATCCGTATCCCCGGGCTGAAAATGACGGTCGTGGCTGCAGATGGCCAGTATGTAAACCCGGTTACCGTTGACGAATTCAGGATTGCCGTTGCCGAAACCTATGATGTCATTGTGGAGCCTCAGGGTGAGGCCTATACCATCTTCGCACAATCCATGGACAGGACCGGTTACGCTCGAGGGACACTGGCCACGAGAGAGGGGTTAAGTGCTGCCGTTCCCCCCCTCGATCCCCGTCCTCTGTTGACCATGGAAGATATGGGTATGGGGGGAATGGGACATGATATGGCAGGAATGGACCACAGCCAGATGGGAGGCATGGATAACAGCGGAGAGATGATGTCTATGGACGGTGCTGACCTTCCGGATAGCGGGACATCCTCCGCGCCCATGGATCACAGCAGCATGGCCGGTATGGATCATTCCCGGATGGCCGGAATGCCGGGTATGCAAAGTCATCCTGCGTCAGAAACGGATAACCCACTGGTTGATATGCAGGCGATGAGCGTCTCTCCGAAATTAAATGATCCGGGTATTGGTCTTCGAAATAACGGAAGAAAGGTTCTCACGTACGCGGATTTGAAAAGCCGCTTTGAGGATCCTGACGGACGTGAACCTGGCCGTACCATAGAACTGCATTTAACCGGCCACATGGAAAAGTTTGCCTGGTCATTTAACGGAATCAAGTTTTCAGATGCCGCACCGGTGCTGCTGAAATACGGTGAGCGGCTCAGGATCACGCTGATCAACGATACCATGATGACTCACCCCATTCACCTGCATGGTATGTGGAGCGATCTGGAAGATGAAAACGGTAATTTCATGGTTCGTAAACACACAATAGATGTTCCCCCTGGTACAAAACGCAGTTACAGAGTGACAGCAGATGCGCTTGGCCGCTGGGCGTATCACTGCCATTTGCTCTATCACATGGAAATGGGAATGTTTCGTGAAGTCCGGGTGGAGGAATGATGCGAATGAAGAGAAATTTGAAGGCCATACCTGTTCTGGTCGCCGGTTTGTTTACCTCACAGCTTTCTATTGCGGCGGGCTCCGTCTCTGCAGATCCCCACGCCGGGCACGACATGTCTGCCATGCAGATGCCAGCAGATGAGAATTTCACTGAGATGACGTCAATGGAGCCCATTGTAACTGAGAGCAGAACGCCAATTCCGCCTGTTACCGATGCCGACCGGAAGGCTGCATTCGGCAATTTACAGGGGCATGCGATTCACGACAGTGCGATTAATTATCTGGTTCTGCTGGATCAACTGGAATGGCAACGGTCGGATAACACCAACAATTTCAGCTGGAGTGTTAACAGCTGGATTGGAGGCGACACAGATCGGATTTGGCTAAAGAGTGAAGGTGAACGAAGCAATGGGGAAACGGAGGCGGCTGAAGCGCAGTTACTCTGGGGACATGCGGTTGGCCCATGGTGGGATTTGGTTGCGGGTGTCAGGCAGGATTTCAGACCTGCTTCTGCCCGGACCTGGGCTGCTGTCGGTTTTCAGGGGCTGGCACTCTATAATTTTGAGTCTGAAATTACGGGTTTTGTCAGTAATGGCGGAAAAGCAGCCCTTCGTCTGGGAGGAGAATACGACGTTTTACTGACTAACCGGCTCATACTCCAGCCATCCTATGAGGTGAATTTCTACAGTCAGGATGATGAATCGCGGGGTCGCGGCAGGGGACTGACTGACACAGAGCTGGGGCTCCGGCTGCGCTATGAAATACGCCGTGAGTTTGCACCCTATATAGGCGTTTCCTGGAATCAACTTTACGGGAAAACATCCGATATGGCGAAAAGAGAAGGTGAGAAAGACCATCAGGTAGTATTCCTGGCGGGAGCCAGAATCTGGTTTTAACGCACTGATATAAAACACTCAACTAAACAGGTAAATAAAATGTCGATTTTAAATAAAGCCATTCTTACAGGTGGCCTCGTTATGGGCGTTGCTTTCTCTGCTATGGCCCATCCGGAATTAAAAAGCTCTGTGCCACAGGCTGATTCAGCCGTAGCGGCCCCGGAAAAGATTCAGCTTAATTTCTCGGAAAATCTGACCGTGAAATTCTCAGGTGCAAAATTAACGATGACGGGTATGAAAGGCATGTCATCACATTCTCCGATGCCGGTCGCGGCAAAAGTGGCGCCAGGCGCTGACCCTAAATCGATGGTCATTATTCCGCGAGAGCCTTTACCCGCTGGCACTTATCGTGTTGACTGGCGCGCGGTTTCTTCAGATACGCACCCTATTACCGGTAATTACACCTTTACAGTGAAGTAATATTATGAACGACCTGATTATGATTGTTATTCGTTTTCTTCTTTATCTGGATTTGATGGTAATATTTGGATTGCCATTTTTTCAGATATATGGAATAAGCGGTGTCAGACATGAAACCTATAACCTGACTAATTTCAGGTCGTTTATAACCTTTGCTGTTGTTACAGGCATCATTCTTACTGGCATTAATATGCTCCTGGTATCTAATGCCATGAGTGGAGTAACTGACCTCAGAGAATTATCCATCCATGTTATCGAGATGGTGATAGAAGAAACTGATGTGGGTATTAGCTGGATTGTCAGGCTCTGTGCCCTGTTTACCACACTCGGTGCTTTGTTCCTTTACACTAATAAGAGAGTATTGTCCTGCCTGCTGATGACGATGAGTGGGGGCGTGGCGCTGGCTACACTTGCCTGGGGAGGACACGCCGTTATGCATGACGGTCTGCATTACTATCTCCATTTACTGAGCGATCTGACCCATCTCGGCGCTGCAGGTGCCTGGACAGGTGCTCTGGTTGCATTTGCTATCCTGCTGATGCGCAGAAACGAGCATAATGCACAGAGCGTCATTGTGATATCTGACTCCCTGGCAAAATTTGCCACGGCAGGAACGGTGATTGTTGTAGCCCTGATCCTGAGTGCGCTGGTCAACTATCTGTATAGTGCTGAGGGTAACTTAACTCCCTTATTCAACAGTTCCTGGGGGAGGATATTGCTTGCCAAGACGGCTCTGTTTGTTCTGATGCTTCTTCTGGCTGCAGCAAACCGGTTTCACCTGGGTCCCCGGCTTGAAGTTATGGTCAGGGAAGGGAATTATGATCGCAGCGTTGCCCTGATGCGAAACAGCATCCTGACAGAATTCGTTGTTGCGATTATCATTCTGGGCGCCGTAGCGTGGCTCGGAATGCTTGCTCCGTCTCAGGTCAGCTAGGGGACAGCCAAAGCTCATGCGTGAGATTTTTACTTTCATATCAGCGAGTTGACCATGCAGCGTATTTTAATCGTTGAAGACGAACAAAAAACAGGTCGTTACCTGCAGCAGGGACTGGTTGAGGAAGGCTATCAGGCCGATCTCTTTAATAATGGCCGCGATGGTCTCGGGGCCGCGTCGAAGGGACAGTATGATTTGATAATACTGGACGTGATGCTGCCTTTCCTCGACGGGTGGCAAATCATCAGCGCACTGAGGGAGTCCGGGCACGAAGAACCGGTCCTGTTTTTAACCGCAAAGGACAACGTGCGGGACAAAGTGAAAGGACTGGAGCTTGGCGCAGATGACTACCTGATTAAGCCCTTTGATTTTACGGAGCTGGTTGCACGTGTAAGAACCCTACTGCGCCGGGCACGCTCGCAGGCCGCAACAGTCTGCACCATCGCCGATATGACCGTTGATATGGTGCGCCGGACCGTGATCCGTTCGGGGAAGAAGATCCATCTCACCGGTAAAGAATACGTTCTGCTTGAGTTGCTGCTGCAACGCACCGGAGAAGTGTTACCCAGGAGTCTTATCTCGTCCCTGGTCTGGAACATGAATTTTGACAGTGATACGAATGTGATTGATGTCGCCGTGAGACGTCTGAGAAGTAAAATTGATGATGACTTTGAGCCAAAACTGATCCATACCGTTCGCGGTGCCGGATATGTCCTGGAGATCAGAGAAGAGTGAGGTTCAAAATTTCCCTGACCACACGCCTGAGCCTGATTTTTTCTGCGGTGATGCTTACGGTATGGTGGTTATCAAGTTTTATCCTGATTAGCACCCTTAATGGCTATTTCGATAATCAGGACCGCGATTTTCTGACAGGTAAACTTCAGCTCACCGAAGAGTTTCTTAAAACAGAGACGTTCAGGAAAAAAACGGATATTAAGTCATTATCAGAAAAAATAAACGATGCGATGGTGGGG
>ENA-UERY01002106-UERY01002106.1-human-gut-metagenome-genome-assembly--contig:-NODE-2106-length-10499-cov-4.518135_pt1 | contig 10499 bp, 8 predicted proteins | sample MGYA00242989_ERZ507990 | MGnify/ENA primary metagenome ERZ507990 (study PRJEB26167, sample SAMN06115529) | human gut metagenome | host: Homo sapiens | place: China:Fujian | collected 2015-08-26...
TTACCGCCACTTCTCAAATACTTTGCTAAAAGTTTATTTCTCAATCAGTTAAGTCTAACTGACAAAAATCTAAAATATGAACCGTCGAATACAAATTTGGAGCTCTTTAAATACTTATCATAATTGCTGGGATTGGAACGGGCATATTTTGCATTGTCTCCCACAGCAGTCCACCGTCCGTCATAGAATTCCTTCAAGGTATTCGCTTTCATACGGGAAGTACGGTTATAGCCGGCAAACACATCATTGCCATGAGAACCGGAACCAAAGATTGTCAGGTCAAGGCCTTTCCAGGCAGCTGTCAAAGTAATACCATAAGTAAAGTCGGGAATGGCAGAACCGATTTCTGTCTGGTCGGCATCTCCAATAATGTCATCATCATTCTTGTCTTTGAATATTGGGTCACCCGTTTGCGGATCAATACCCGTGCACTCATAACCGCGCATGTACCAAATGGGATGTCCTTCTTCAAAATAATTCATAGTGCCGATACCTGCACTTGTTGTACTGGCAATACGCTCCAATGTTTCATGAAGATAAGTTACTTTATTCTTCAAAGTAGCGATGTTAGCTTTTACACTATAACTGAAATCTTTGATATGATCACGCCATGAGAGTTCAAACTCAAATCCGCTGTTCTTGACATTTCCCGCATTCATAGGTGAAGTAGTGTTACCCACAATCAAAGAAGGAGTAATACCGGTTACAATCAAGTCTTTGGTTTTCTTCTCATAATAGTCAAATCCGAAGCTCAAACGGTCATTCAGCATCCGGAGGTCAATACCCAAGTCTATCTGTTCGGAAGTTTCCCACTTCAAATCATAGTTACCGGTTGCAGATGGCAACGAACCTGTTTCATAAGACACATCACCGGACATTGGATAATTGATTCCAGACAAAATCGTAGCATCATACATATAGTCTGCCAAACCGGCGATACTACCATTCTGTCCCCAGCTTGCACGCAACTTCAAATGAGAGATTGACTTGAGGTTTTCCATAAATTTCTCGTTGGAAAGTACCCAGCCGACAGACACAGCCGGGAAATAGCCCCAACGTTTCTGCAAAGGAAGGATAGACAAGTCGGCTGCATCCGCACGAAGGGTGAATTGGGCAAAATACTTGCCTGCATAGTCATAAGATGCCCGGCCAAAGTAAGAAAGATTGGCATACCTCCGTTTCTCTCCACCACTTACCGTACGGGTGGCAGTACCGGTCCGAAAAGCAAAATAGGCATAATTGGGATCCAACTTGGTAATACCCAAATCAACCTTGTCGCCGGAACGGCTACCATTGATTCCTCCCGTCACTCCAAAGGAAGTATTGGAAGAATAGGACATACCAAGCATCACGTTTACATTGTGCTTATCTGCAAATGTCTTGGTATAGTTGGCAAAGTTTTCCCATTGCCAGTACGTGGTGTTGGAGCTTGTCGCACTTACCGATACATAGTCCTGATAAAGGTCAGAGCAAGTAATGTTAGGCATAACATAGCCGTAGGAATTGCTGTAAGTATAACGGTATCCCAAACGTGAAGTGATGACCAGCTCTTTAATCGGAGTAAAATCCAGATAAGTGGAGCCGCTGAACACAAAACCATCTCTTTTCGTTGTACCACGGTCACGCATAATATACGGATTGATATTATTGGAGTCACCATAAGGGGAAATAGAATAATAATCACCATTGGCATTCTGAAGCAAGGTATGCCCTTGGTTCATATAATTAATCATAGTGTCGGGCAGTTTATCCGGTGTATAGGTAACTGGAGTAAGAGGGTCAAGCTGAATGGCAGACAGCATCAAAGAACCGGTTGCTGAGCCTTCGCTTACAGACTGTACATGATAACGGGAAAATGAATTGTTTGTCGTGAACTTCAACCAATCCTTTACTTTATAATCTGCATTGACAGTGCCGGTAATACGGTCAAAAACGTCCTTATTGCCTACAATGGGACCATTGTTGCTTAAATAAGAAAGCGATGCAAACAGTGAACCATTATCATTGGCCCCTTGGAAATTGACATTGTGACGTTGCATCATGGATGATTCAAACGTTTCTTTCACCCAATCAGTATTTGTCTTTCCATCCCAATACCTATCTATTGTTTCTCTGGGAATAAGATTGCCTTCAGTCATATAATTGACGTATTCCTGAGCATTCAGAATATCAGGAGTACGACCCAAAGACTGGGAGGACAACTGGAAATCATAAGAAATACGGCGGACTCCCTTTTTTGCCTTCCGGGTGGTAATCAAGACAACACCGTTACCGGCCTGGGCGCCATAGATAGCAGCAGAGGCAGCATCCTTCAATACTTCCATACTCTCAATATCGTTCGGATCGAGGTTGCTGATGTCTTTCGTACGCAGACCATCGACTACATACAAAGGATCTGAGCTGGCATTACTGCTATATCCACGGATACGAATGGCGGGATTCGAACCAGGAGCCGCAGATGCAGAAATAATTTGCACACCGGCTGTCTTACCCTGCAAGGCCTGCTCGGCATTGGTAATGGTACGATTTTCAAAATCTTCAGCCTTTACGGAAGAGATGGCCCCCGTTACGGAGCTTTTCTTCTGTACACCATATCCCACTACAACCACTTCATCCAAGGTCTTGTTATCTTCTTTCAGTACTATATTCATAGTACCCGCAGCGGCTTTCTTTTCCTGGGTCACATAACCTATATACGAAAAGACGATAGTGGCGCCCTCATTCACCGACAAGGTATAATTACCATCCAAATCAGTTATGACACCATTTGTCGTACCTTTTTCCAATACACTTACACCAATCATCGGTTCATTAAGTTCATCGGTGATTCTGCCAGATACACTTACATGTTTCTGTGCAAAAACAGATGTCATACCTACCAAAAGGAACAGCACCAAGACCATTAACCTTTTCTGTTTAATTTGTCTTACAATCGTTTTCATTTATTATTATTTTGGGTTAACAATGAATTAAAATATCAGTTTGAAAGCGTAATCAGTACCAGCCCCACAACAAAGAGTACAAACATAGTCGCAATCATAGGTACAGTTCCTTTGGGAGCTCCTTTGAACTCTTTCCATACAAAGAATCCCCAAATCATGGCTACCACCGGTGCGGCATTGCTCAGCGCATAGGCTATGGCCGGATTGGCTGATCCGGCTCCCATAAAGCTGACCACCATACCGCTCATCCAGATAAAGCCGCCCAACATACCGATCAGGTGTGTACGGGTATCACCTTTCAGATAGTCCTTCATTGTGACCTTGTTTCCTTGAGCCGGATGACTCATGGCAAACGTATTGAAAATGGGAGTAGTGATAAGGACACCGGCGGCAAAGCAAAATACGCCGGTATAGGGAGTCAGTGTTCCCGTACCACCCGCAACATACTGGGGATCGAGTGATTTTACAACCAATCCATAGAAAAACATGATGGCCAATCCTGCCACAATAGCCAATAAGATACCTTTTTTAGGGGTGGATGCCTGACTCGCCGACATCTTTCCATAAGCCTTCCCGCAAATGCAGATGGCTACAATGATAACAACTACCCCTATCCAAAGCAATGCCTGGTTTCCGGGGTATACTTCACCGGCCAAAGTTATCAGCAGATAATTAAAAATTATACCGCCTATCCAGGCTAAGCCTCCGCCAATGGGAAACCCTATCGACATACCGGCCACAGCGATGGCTGCCGTCAGAAAGATATTACCGAAATTCCAGACAATACCACCCAACAGTGCATACTTCATACTGTTCCAGTCCATTGCCGCCAAGTCCTCAAAGAAAGTACGGCCTTCACTTCCCAAGCTTCCCAATGTCAGAGCCCCCAACAGAGCCGTGAAAAACAAACCGAAAGCCAAGTCCCAATAGAAAAGCTCGAAACTCCAGCTTTTCGAGGTCACCATCTTCTGCGTATTCGCCCAAGAGCCCCAACAGAGGCAGCAATAGACACAACACAGAATGGCCAAAATATAGTTGTCAACAAGTATCATAATTTATCTTCTGTTGTTTACCGTGTGTTTACTTTTCATTCATGCACATATAGATTCCAGCCCAAATAGTCCTCGATGGCTTCGTTCAGAATTTCCTTCACATCATTGCGAACCATAGCCACATGATGTTCAAAACCATTTTTACAAATATACTTCATCAGAGTCTGCAAGTTATTCACCTTGGTGACAGCTATGCATCCATCCATTCCATACGGGTCATCCGTGATTTCACCAGTACCCAAATAAGCCTTGATAGCGCCTTTTGTATCATCTGTGGAAATACGGAAGAATGTGAAATCACCTTTGGTCACTTTACCATATACGGCACCGAATGTATTGACCTTGCCCAGCGTACGTCCCAAAACGCCCAGTGTACCAAGCTTCAAGTCATTTCTGACAAACGATTTCGGGAAGTTACCGCAATGGGTACATACACATTTGTTCCGGTCTTCTGCAAAATTGTTATTCCAGTCAAGCAATGCCGATTGACCTTGCGCTGCCAATGTCAAAGCATACATGGACACAGCGCCGGCAATATCTACCTCACAAGCGGCAGGAAGTAATTTTTCACCCAGCATACTCATTGTCACACATGCTGCACAACCATAATTTTGTTCCAAAGAGTCCCAACACTGAACAGCAACAGCATCAATCTGATTGGCTTCGATCCAACGTTCTACAGCCACACCGAATTTTGCCTGAAGCACCAGCTTGTCACTATATTCCTTGGGAACTGCCGCATAGCACTTAATTTCTTCAAGCTTCTTCAGCAACTCCGCATCCGTATCCTCAATCTTACGGGCAGCACCGAGTATTTCAGAAAGGTCGACCGGAACGACTGTAATGCCACTCTTCTGTAACAGTTTCTCACTTGCACGTACAGTCTGGAAACCAGCCGGACGAGCACCGATAGCACCGATACGTGCATGGCGCAAGCCATTGACTACACGACAGATACCAGCAAACTTATTGATATCCTTGGCCAGTAATTCGGAGTATATAGAATAGGTGTGTAGCGTGGTATCTGTAAAAGGTATGCCATATTGATACAGATTGTTACAAACAGAAATCTTACCGCAAAAAGCATCACGGCGGCTGTCCAGATCCACCTTGTCGTTCTCGTCGTCACAAGCCTGTACCAAAACGGGGACATTCAAATCGGCCACGCTGATAGCATTGATGATTCCAATCTCAAAGCCAAAGTTGGGCAGGGAAACTATGATACCGTCAATGCGGTCACGATTCTGTCGGAACAGTTCCGCACACTTCAATCCGTCTTCGCGGGTTTCAATACTGCTACTGCCGGTAGGAGTAGCGTCTTCAGGTAAGATCACATAATCATAGCCTTCGTCGGCAAGTGTTTTCAACAATTGTTTGCGAACATCTTTAGCCAATTCTGAATTAAAATAAGCACGAGTGCCGATAATTATACCGAAACACATTCTTTCCTTGTTTTTCATTGTAGATAGTGGGTATTTAAATTATACTTTGAAAATATTTATCTGATTAATTGGTTTACCGCTTTCAACCAGCCTTCACACCATTTTTCTACCTGTGATAGGTTACTTTGCGGCTCTATGCGGTAGCGGCTCCGGCGTAATACGGACACCTGCTCAAAGCTCGTCCATATCTTGCGAGCCATTCCGTTCATTACAACGGCTCCCAAGGCCGAAGCTTCTTCAACATCCGAACAATTGATCGGTACACGTAAGCAGTCGGCCTGGAACTGCATCAGGAATTTATTTTTTGTAGGTCCTCCATCGGCTCTGACTTCTTTCAGCTTTATACCTGCCTGACTGGTCATCGCTCTGACCAAATCATTCACTTGATAGGCTATGGATTCAAGTGCTGCCCTGAGAACATGCGGTTTCCCGGTACCTAAGGTCATCCCTAAAATGGCAGCCTTTACATCCCCTTGCCACCAAGGAGCTCCCAACCCGGCAAAAGCCGGTACGACATACACACCTCCATTGTCTTTTACTGTAGCCGCCAACTCTTCCGCTTCGTCTGGCGAACTAATCATCTGCAATCTCTGTTCTAGCCACTTGATGGTAGCACCAGTACAATGGATATTGCCTTCAAAAGCATAGAATATTTTTCCAAGTGCGGCAAAACCGATGGAAGTGACCAATCCACGGGGAGCAACGGCAGCTTTTTCACCAATATTCACCATCACTGATGAGCCGGTTCCATAAGTGACCTTGCCCAGCCCTTCTTCAAAGCACATCTGACCGGCCAGTGCACCGTGTGAATCCCCCAATACACCGGCTATGACAATAGGATTCTTAAATAATCCTCCCACCGTAGTTTCTCCAAAAACAGCATCACATGGCAGTAATTCAGGCATCATAGTTTCGGGGATGGTAAATAGCTCCAGCAGGTCACTGTCCCATTGCATCGTATGAATATTAAACAAAAGAGTCCTGGAAGCATTGGTATAATCTGTCACATGGCGTTTACCATCAGTCAATTTCCAAATCAGCCACGTATCAATGGTTCCCATCAATAAGTCACCGTTATCAGCAGCCTGACGGGCTCCTTCCACATTGTCAAGTATCCACTTCACACCACTGGCTGAGAAATAAGGATCCAATAGCAAACCGCTTTTCGCCTGTACTATTTCGCTGTACCCACTGGCTTTCAACTCATTACAGATATCAGCACCACGCATGCATTGCCATACCACAGCATTGCATATCGGTTTGCCCGTATGCTTATTCCATACAACCACTGTTTCACGTTGATTGGTGATGGCCAACGAATACATATTGTCTGCCACTTCCTCCTTTATCAGTTCGGCTATACTTTTCTGTACATTCCGATAAATTTCTTCAGCATCATGCTCCACCCATCCGGATTTGGGATAATATTGTTCATGGGTGACATTGACGCGCCTCAGCATTTCACACCTCTCATTGAATAGCATGGCTTTGGTAGCCGAGGTGCTTTGGTCTATTGCAATTATCAGGTTTTCCATTTCAGGTATTATTAAAGGCTAATTGATTTCAAATTTATCGAATCGGAGTTACTTAAGGAAGTCAAGGGCAGTTTTCACGATACCGGATGAGTCGAGTCCATAATGGGCAAAAATTTCCAGGGAGTTCCCATGCACCACATTCTCATCAGGGATACCCAGGATTTTCACCGGTACGGGATGCTCGGATATGATTTCAGTCACCATCGCCCCAAGACCTCCATACTGGCTATGCTCCTCAACCGTGATGATTCGCCCGGTTTCGGAAGCGGCTTTCAAAACAGCTTCCTCATCACAAGGTTTAATAGAGGACATATCCAATACCCGGGCCGAAATACCATATTCGCGTAACTTCAAAGCCGCCTGACGTGTGTGGTATACGGTTTCACCGGTTCCGATAATAGTCAGATCTGTTCCGTCCAGCAACATGTTGGCCTTACCTATGGCAAAATCAAAATCATCATTTTCATAGACATCGGGAACTGCTGCACGACCTACACGTACATAAACCGGTTCGGGATAATCAACCAAAAGCTCAACCAGTTTTTTAGTCTGTCGGGCATCGCAAGGTAACACGATATTCATTCCGGGAAAAGTACGCAGCACGGCAATGTCGTGTAAGCTATGATGGGTAGCCCCCAAAGCTCCGTAAGCTACTCCTCCACTTACTCCCAATATTTTTACGTTGTTCTGGCTATAAGCCAAGTCCACCTTTACCTGTTCCAAGCTACGAGCCACATAAAAACAAGCCGGACCACATACAAACACTTTCTTTCCGCTATGAGCCAACCCGGCTGAAATACCCACAGCATCCTGCTCCGCAATACCACACTCCACGAATTGCTGCGGCAATTCTTTGGCAAAATCATTTAACGTCACCGAGCCACGGGCATCCGTCGTCACAGCAATGATGTCCTTGTCCATCCGAGCCAATGACAACAAAGTGTCGGTGAAACTTTTTCTGCAAGCTATCATATCAATTATATTCTAAATCCTTAATTCTTTCTGATATTTCTTGAATGGCCTGTTCATACTGTTCGTTACTCGGAACCCCATGATGCCATTTAGCTACCCCTTCCATGAAAGATACTCCTTTCCCTTTTGTCGTATGAGCCACCAGCAAATGAGGGTGACGGTTTGCATAATCAATGGAACGGAAAGTCCGGATAATATCTTCCATGTCGTCACCATTCATATCCTTTACCTCCCAGCCGAATGCCGTCCAGCGATCATGGATATCATCAATTCCCATCACATCTTCCGTATTTCCGCTAATCTGCAAATGATTACGGTCTATTATAGCCACCAAATTATCTAATCTATACTGCCGGGCAGCCATTGCTGCTTCGTAGATGGAACCTTCACCCTGTTCACCATCCCCCATCAACACATAGGTTTTATAATCCCTGTTGTCCATTTTGGCAGCTATCGCTATACCTACCCCAACAGACAAACCATGTCCCAAGGCTCCGGTATTCACTTCAATACCCGGAACTCCGATAGTGGGATGTCCCGAAAGGATAGAGCCATATTGTCCCAATGTATCCAAAATGCCTTCTGTTATAAACCCTTTGGATTCCAGCGTCACATACAAAGCCTCCACACAATGCCCCTTGCTCAAAATGAAACGGTCACGCAAATCATCTTTAGGACTGTCCGCATTCACATTCATCACATCAAAGTAAAGAGCCGTAAGAACATTGAGGCAAGACAAATCTCCGCCGATATGACCGGCTTTTGCCTTATAGATAATTTCAATTAATCTTTTTCGATTCCTTTCTGATTGAAGAGTCAATTCTTTTGTTTTCATAGCTTATTTGCTTTCATTTCTTTGCAAAGAAAACAAATAAAAACCACGAAACGAAAGAAAACAAAAGTTTTCCATTGTTTATTAACATGTTTTATAATTAGACCAGGGCGAAAAACGAAACAAATAAATAAAAAAGAGAAAGGAACTACAGTGCAAAAGATAATATATAGAATAAAAAAGAAGAAAAACAGCAAGAATAGACTTTCATTTGACTTTTTCTGACTACCTTTGCGGAAAAATTAAATGATTATACAATGCTCAATACTGTAGACGAAGGAATAGAAGCGGTTCGACAAGGGAAAATAGTGATAGTTGTCGATGATGAAAATAGAGAAAACGAAGGCGATTTTATTGTATCCGGTGAAAAAATAACTCCTGACATTGTTAACTTCATGATTACACACGGAAGAGGGCTTCTTTGTGTACCGCTACCGCGTTCACGTTGCAAAGAACTCCAACTGCCCCCAATGTCGGAAGACAACACTTCCCTTTTAGGCACGCCGTTCACCATGTCCGTCGATCTGAAGGGCTATGGCTGCACAACGGGAGTTTCCGCCTATGACCGCTCCGCTACCATACGTGCTTTGGTTACCGGTAATATAAAGCCCTCGGAACTGGCACGTCCCGGACACATTTTCCCCCTTTACGGACATGAGGACGGAGTATTGGGACGTGACGGACATACAGAAGCATTACTCGACCTGACAAGAATGGCAGGATTGACACCCGGCGGCGCTCTCATTGAAATACTGAACCAGGATGGGACAATGGCCCGCTTGCCACAACTACTTGAAATGGCAAAAAAGTTCCGACTGAAGATTATAGCGATCAAAGATATACAGGATTATCGTAGAAACAACAATATATAAAGTAGATATGGCACTAAACCAAAGAAGAGTCAAGATTCTGGACCTTATCCGCGAAGACGGGCATGCAAAAGTTCAAGAATTAAGCAGGATTTTCAATGTAACGGATGTAACAATCAGACAAGACCTGGAAGCCCTTGAAAAATTAGGGTATATCCAAAGAGAACACGGCGGAGCCTTCCTGAAGGATGTGGGCTCATTTGCAAAAACCGGAAAGGTTTTCAATCAGACCCATATTGAGGAAAAAAGAGAAATAGCCCAAAAAGCAGCGTCGTTTATCAGTGAAGGTGAATGTATCATTCTCGACTCCGGTTCTACTACCACAGAAATAGCCAAACTACTTACACAATACAAAGAGCTGACCGTCATTACCAATGCTCTGAACATAGCACTTATATTGGGCGAAAATCCAGGCATCAACCTCATTGTGACAGGAGGAGAATTCAAAGCACCCACCCTTTCATTGACAGGAAAGATGGCAGCCGATTCACTCAAAGGTTTCCATGCCAACAAACTATTCCTTGCCACAGCAGGAATATCCCCAGACATGAGTCTGACCTATCCGAGCCTCAGCGATCTGATGGTTAAATCGGCCATGATAAAAGCCGCCGAGGAAGTCATTCTGGTAGCTGATTCCTCCAAGATAGGAATTAGTGCATTTGCCAGTTTAGGTTCAATATCTATGGTAAATTCTTTCATCACAGACAGCAATATCTCGGAAGAGAATATCGAAAAGATGAAAGAAAAGAACATAAACCTTCTAATTGGATAACTTAAAAGATTACCCCTTCCAGAAGATATTGAACAGACAATATAGTAACGATTGGAATAAGGAACAATTAGAAGTAAAACTAT
>ENA-UERY01002116-UERY01002116.1-human-gut-metagenome-genome-assembly--contig:-NODE-2116-length-10423-cov-28.446549_pt1 | contig 10423 bp, 8 predicted proteins | sample MGYA00242989_ERZ507990 | MGnify/ENA primary metagenome ERZ507990 (study PRJEB26167, sample SAMN06115529) | human gut metagenome | host: Homo sapiens | place: China:Fujian | collected 2015-08-26...
ATCTATCACATCATGCAAATTTTGCCATTTTAAATCCCATTTTTTCCAATTCTTCTAAGGAATACCCCTTTTTGAGAAGCATCCACAGCCTGGCTTCCCGGGAAACGTTTTGGCAGCGCAGGGCGGGGCGGTTCCTGTTCCTGCCCTTCTTCCGCCTTGACCGGTTCGGTCTCTTTCACCTCCTTCTCCCCCTCCGGGGCGGTCGTCTCCTGCTTTGCGTCCGCTTTCTCACCGGGCTTCAGGGTACCCGATGCCACAGCCTGCTGCTCCTGGGCCGCGCTCAGGGCAGGAGCAGCCGCTTCGCCGCCGTCAGCAAACAGCTGCAGGTCCATCATCTCCTGCTTGCCCCGGGCACTCCGGTCGGCAAAGCGTACATTGTCCGGGTAGCGCTCAGCCAGCAGGGCAAAGCCCGCCTTGGCCAGCTCAAAGGCTCCCTCGACCCATGCGGTACAGGGCCGGGCGGCAGTCACCGTCAGGCGGGGGCCATCGGGCTCGTCAAAAGCATCGCTGTGGGCGTTTTCCTCGCCCGCCAGCAGGCTGACCAGTGCCTGCATCAGGGTGCTGACACCGGCACACACGATATCCTTCCCTGCCGGGGCATAGCCTGCATGGCCCGCCGCCTCCAGACGCATAGCCGGGCCGTAAGGGCCGTCCAATTCCGTATAATTCACTTTGATCATTTCTGCCTCCTTCTCATGTAAAACCTCTCCGTCACCTGCGGTGACACCTCCCCTCATAGGGGAGGCAAGCCAGCAGCAGCGTGAACCCGGCTCTCCTGTTAGGAGAGCTGGCGCAAAGCGCCGGAGAGGTTCTTCGCCAATGCTCTTGTGCTCAGATTTTCCTCCGCGCCGCTCAATTTTTCGCGGAATTGCGCGATCTGCATCTGGGCCGCCGTCAGCTTCTGTGCCAGCGTGCCGTTCTGCCGCACCCTCTGGCGCACTTTTTCGATGCCCTCAAAGTCCATCATCTCCAGTGCCGCCAGGGCCGCGTCGGCATTCTGGGGTGCAAAGAAACCCAGCTGGTAGCACTCCTTCGCCGTTTCATTCTGGGAAAGGCGGCTGAAGGTGGATTTCTTCTCGGCGCTCACCACGATATCAAACACCGGTTCCCGGCTTCCCAGCTCCACGCCGCCCATTAGCCCCATGGGGCGGGCACGCAGCGCTGCCCCGGAAAAGGGCACGAACTCTCTGCCTCCGGCAGGCCCGATGACACGGAACACCCGCTCCTCATCGTAAAACTGCCGCATCAGGTCAATGATGAGGTAGCACTCCCTTGCAAAGGCCCGGTAGGCACTTTTGAGCATATCGCGGGAGAGCTTGCTGCCCGCCTCCTGCAGGGCCGCAATGGCACTTGCCGCCGTCACGCCGCCTGCGGTGCCGCCCTGGGTCATATCCCGGTTTCCGCTGATCTCCTTCAGCTCCTCAATGCGGCTGTTGCGGTAGCTCAGGCTGTTTCCCTGCAAACCGGCGGTCTGCAACGGGCGGAAACTCTCGTCTCCCAGCCGCCCGGCCACATGGACGATGTCCCGGCTGAGATCTGCCAGTTCCTCCTCGTTCACGCCCGCCGTGTCGCTGAGCACATACCGCTGCTTGGATGCCAGCAGGACATTTTCATCCATGGCATGGTTCATCCTGTCGATGGCGGTCTGGCATTCCTTCATCACATCGATATAGCCAAAGCCCGCCGGGCTGTCCTCTTCCATAAACAGCGGGTCGAACACGAAGGGATATTTCCCGTGGTCGTAGAAGCCCCGCCCGGCAAGGGCCGGGTCGTTCTCGCTGGCGTAGAGCACCACCCCGTTGCAGAACTTGCAGTAGTGGAGCAGGGTGTGTCCGGCCTCGTCCGGCTTTTTGTAGTACCAGTCCACCACCACGCTTTTTTCGGTGGTATCCAGCCCGCCGTCGTGGAGAAAACGGGGTACATCCAGCACACTGGCGCTGTGGCCCTTCAGCTGGGGCCAGCGGCTTTCCAGCTGTTTTGTGTTCTCCATGCTCAGGGAGAAAAAGTGGGGCGAGGCCTGGATATCTGCCACGCCCGGCTCCCAGTAGAGCATCAGCAGGTTCATGGGCCGGATGGCAATCTCTCCCACGCCGCCCCGGGCCTCCGGGTCCCAGAACACGCCCTTGACCCCGGTGCCCTGCTTGAGCTTGCGCCACCAGGTGTCGCTGTACACCTGTTCATAGTCTGCCTGCTCCAGCACCACCGGCAGGATGCTGGAAAGCACCTGTGCGGTCTGCGCATCGTCTGCCGCCCGGGGCAGAACGTTGGGGGCCGGGTAATTGTCCATGGCATCGGCGTGCTTGTTGGCAATGCTGTTGAACAGCCACCCACTGGCAGGCTGGGGCTTGCCCTCCATCATGGGGTTCTGGTAGTTCTTCCAGTGTCCCATCCGGAACCACAGTTCGTTGTCCACCAGGCGCTTGTCCAGCGCGGCCTTGCCCGCCTTGTACCGCTGCAAGATCTGCGCAGCCTCAGCCACCTCTTCCGGCCCGATGGGCAGTTTTGTTGCTTCATCCATAGTATTCGTTTTTCTCCTTCCTGCCCTCTGTTGCAGGGCGCTATCGTTTTTCTCCGCCCCCAGCCTCTCCCAAAGGGAGAGCCTTTACACCCTCAGAAACTTCGCCTTCCGATGCAGCTCCAGCGGGTCATCCAGCACCGGCGGGGCCGATGTATGCCGGGGCGGCGAGATGGGATTTTCCATCAGCACATAGCGGCACTCATCGTAGATGTGGTCTTCCTGCCGGGTGTCGATGTCCTCCACATTGCTCTCGTCGTACACGAGGTTCGGGATGGTGCGGATGAAGTGCTTGCAGGTATTGAACACCTGCAGCATCGGCCTGCCCTCGCCGTCAAAATTCAGCCGGTAGTGCATCTGCATCTTGCCCGCCAGACGGGTGTGGTCGCCGGGCATCCAGTGCAGAAAGTTCGGCCCCCGCTCCATCATGGCGGCGATGCTCTCGCCCCGGCTCTCGTCGAAGATGGCCGGGTCGGCGATGCCCTGAATGACTCTGCCCCGGAGCACCGGGTCGTTCTGCTCGGCCTCCCGGATGCGCCGTGCCTGCTCCACCGGGTCGATGCGCAGACCCTCGTTGGGGCGTCCGGTGCAGCCGTACAGCTCCTTGATGCGGTAGAGCCGCCCTTCCTCGTCTGCCGCGTACCATCCCACCGAGAACGGCTTCGAAAAGCCGAAATCGTAGCCCCGGTAGATTTTCCAGTGCTTCGGGATGGTGAACGGCGCGATGACGTGGGTCCAGCGCTGGTCTTCGTAGTGGTTCGGGTCGTTCCGCCACTCGGTGAACACCTGCCCCGAAAAGCTGTCCCAGCTGCCGTAGAGCAGCGCCTGCTTTTCGGCCTCCGGCATGGCCGCGAGGCTGGCCAGATAGTCCGGGTCATTTTCCAGAAGGGCTGGGTTATCGAAGATGCTGGACGGGATGAACACCCGCGCCCGCCGCAGCACCTTTTCGGTGCCGTCCGGCATCCGCACCGGGTATTCCTCCACGATGGGGGTGCCGGGCGGGGCGGGCGTGATGAACCGCGCCTTCACCCAGCCGTGGCCCACCCCGCCGGGGTTGGTGGTGGCCCGCAGATACACCCGGGTGCCGGGGCCGGTGGGGCGGTTGCGGCTCATCATGTAGCTGTACTCCTCCCACTCGAAGTGGGTCAGCTCATCGAACCCGATGAAATCGAAGGCTTTGCCCTGATAGTTCGTCCGGTCCTTGGTGTACTGCATCGAGCCGAAGTAAATTTTCGCCCCGCTGGGGAAGACCCACACATGGCTCGCGGCGTTGTACTGCGCCTCCGGAAAGGCCCGGCGGTAATAGCTTTGACTCTTGTCCACGAGGTCGGAAAGCTGCGGATAGGTCTTGCGGAGGATGAGCGCCCGGTAGTGCGGAATGTGTACCTGCCGCAGCGCCTCGATGACGAGGGCGTCGCTCTTACCGCCGCCTGCCGCGCCGCCGTAAAGTGCTTCCGGCTCCGGCCTCCGCATAAATTCCATCTGCCTCGGCTGAGGCCTCCACACGACGCCCGCATTCTTGTTTTCTGTCGTCATACATCCTCCACCGGCGGCAGCAGCACCACACCGCATTCCCGCCCTTCTGCGTCCACCCCCTGGTCGTTCAGGGTCTTCGACACGCCCGCCAGATCTTTCAGCACGGCAGTCGCTTCTTTCAGTCCCTTCATGATGCCGGGGTCGGTACTGTTCTCTCTGCGGGCCGCGCGCTGGCGGGCGTTCAAATCTTTCACCTCCTGCGCCAGCATAGTGCTCAGGGTGTCGGTGGCTTTCCGGAGACTTTCCAGCCCCTTGGCCGCAGCCTGCTTTTCCTGCCCCATCCTGTGTTCTCACTTCCTTTCGTTCTGTCGCTGGCAAAAGGATACCACGCTTTTCTCCGCCGCAGGAGTACATACTTTTTGCCCTCGTATTTGTATTTTGCTGTGCATTTTATCCCATAAGTAATATTTCAAAGCAGCAAAAATCCCCTGCCTGTGTTCTTTTCCACAGACAGGGGATCTTTCACTCAATTTTCTGCGCAAAGTCTCCGGGAGACTCTCTGCGTATTTTTACAGGGTTTCCACCCGGTCAAACAGCTCCTTTGCGGCCTCCACAGCCTCCTTGCTGCCGAAGACCACCCTCACGCCCTTCTCCATCCGGGCCGACAGGTCCGCTGCCTCGGCCTTGAGGGCGGCAGCATCCACACTGCACAGGCTCTTGCGCTCGGCGGCAGTCATCTCGTCGGTGATGCCGCAGAAATATTTGCAGTCGGTAGACGCAGCCTCTTCCCGGGGCTTGCGCGGGGTGTCCAGCTTTGCTGCCGCGCCCACGATGAACTCGTTCATGTCCTTCTCGGTGTAGTCTCGGCCTGCCAGTTCTGCCGGCCCCTTTGCGAAAGTCTCATAGCTTTCTTTCAGGTGCGGGTCGCGGTAGGTGTAGAGATATTCGGTGTCGTCGTTCTGGGTCACCATGCCGGTGCCATACGCGCCGCCCACCTCGCGGATGTTGTGCCACAGATACTCGTAGCTCATCACCCGGGCCAGCACCTTCCGCTCCAACCGCCGCTCCATGGGCCAGACCAGCACATCGTAGTTCACGCCGCCGTCGATGATGAAGGCCTCGTTCACCGGAGCTGTCAGCTCCTCAGTGTAGGGCTTTGCCTCGCCGCGCTTTTCTGCCGCGAAGGCACTGCCCGGCAGAAGCTTTTTCAGGGTATCCAGCGCCGCGTCGCTGCCGTGGAGGCTGACGGTCAGGGCGTTCTTTTTCAGCACACTCTTCCACAGCTCTTCCATCTTTTTGCCCAGAGCGGTCCAGTCGGCCTTTTCCAGCAGCTCACAGATATAGTGGTAGTAGCTCACGCCGTTGCAGCGCTCACTCAGTGCGGATTCCACCGAGAAATGTGCCGCTGCCCGCATGGCGGCGAAGGCGTTGCCCTCCCGCAGGAACTTCTGCTCCATGAGCAGCTTCTGCTGGCTTGCCACCCGCTCCATAGCAGCTTCGGCCTGCGGGCCGCTGAACTTTGTCTCATACAGCCACTCACTGCCCAGCTCCACAGCCTTTTCGAGGCTACGTTCCAGCATACTCATCCCCACGATGAGCTTTGCGTGGCAGGGCCTGCCTTCCTGCCGTCCCGTCCAGCAATCCATCCACGCACCACTGCTTCCCAGCCAGGTGTTCCGCAGAGTGTTCAGTTCCTGGGCCGTGTGCTTTTCGGTGTCCAGCTCATCCATGACATCCGTGAGTAGATGCAGGCAGGACATATCTTCCGGTGCCATGCCGCCCAGATCATAGTAAAGGTACAGGTAGGTATTGCCTGCCGAGGGGTGGTGCAGCAGTTCTGCACCCGCCAGCAGCTCCTTGCTGCCCGGTGTCTGCTTTTTGCCCTCGCCGAGGTCGGCGGCTGTCAGCGGATGGTCCAGCACCAGCTTGCCGTCGGTGCGGGCGGCGCGCCCCTCTTCCTCTTTCTTGGGCAGGGTCGGCACCTGGATGATCTCCACCGGCGCAGGCGCGAACAGCTCCCGCAGCAGCTCATTGAACCAGCCCTGTTCCAGCTTCTCCCGCAGGGAAGCGAACAGAGCGTTCGTGTGGAGCAGCAGGGCCGGGTCGCCGGTGTGGAGCCATCCGGTAGATGCATTAATGGCGTCCAGCACACCGTCCGGGATGCTGCCCGGCCGCTCAAGGGAAGCGAACTCGGTGGAGTTGAGGCTTGCCATCAGCAGCTCCTCGGGGATGCCCTTCTCGAGGATGCCGTCCACGGCTTTGCGCACTGCAGCGGCAAACTTGCCCGCCGACTCTTCCGTCGCGCCCCGCAGCACAAGCTCCAAGGTCGGCTGCAGCGTGCTGTCATCGAAGCCCACGTCGATGTCCGCGCCCAGTTTTTCTTCCAGCAGAGCGGCTTTCAGAGGCGCCTGGTTCGTCCCCAGCAGGGCGTCCAGCAGGATCTCCACGCCCAGCTGGCGCTCCCGGTCGCTGAACGCACCGGTGTACCACGCCAGCGCACACTGAGCCTCGTCCGGCTCCGGCTTCTCGGTATAGTACGGGATATTCCGCTTCGCACCGACCTGCTCGTCCTGCACCGTCAGGCGGGGGCGGCTGGCGCTCTTGGGCATACGGCTCAGATACTGCTCGTCGAGGAAGGCCAGCTTCTCGGCCATGTCCATCTTGCCGTAAAGGGTGATGCAGCAGTTGTCGGCACTGTAGTGGCGGCGGTAGACCCGCACATACTTTTCATAGGTCAGCGCCGGAATGGACGCCGGGTCGCCGCCGGAGACGAAGCCGTAAGCCGTATCCGGGAACATTGCCCGGCTCAGAGCGTTCTGCAGCTGTGCGTCCGGCGTCGCCAGCGCCCCCTGCATCTCGTTGTAGACGACGCCGCTCACCGTACCGTCTTCGTCCCGGTGCCAGCCCTCCTGCTCGAACACGCCCTTGTCCACCATGGCCAGCGGGCAAAACACCGCGTTGAGATAGACGTCCATCAGGTTCTTGAAGTCCGTCTCGTTGGGGGTAGCGAAGGGATACACCGTCTTGTCCGGGAAGGTCATGGCGTTCAGGAAGGACGCCATGCTGCTCTTGAGCAGCTGCAAAAACGGCGACTTCACCGGGTACTTCTCGCTGCCTGCCAGCACCGAGTGCTCGAGGATGTGGAACACGCCGGTGTCGTCGGAGGGGAAGGTGCCGAAGCCGATGCCGAAGGCCTTGTTGTCGTCGTCGTTTTCCACCAGCAGGACAGCCGCCCCGCTGACGTCATGGGTCAGCACGGTCAGCGTTCCGTGCTGTTCGGGGCAGTCCTCGCGCTTGACGAGGGTGTAGCCGGGATATTGTTTCATGGTCTTGCTCCTTTATATTTTTTGGATTTTGATTCTATTGTATCATCCTGCCCGCCAAAACACAATGAATGGTTTGTGAATCATAACTTCCCGGACGCAAAAAGGCCTCCCCTCGAAGGGGAAGCCTCTCTGCATGTATCGGGAATTATTGAAGGAATTTTCGTTGCTCTATGAGATGCAAATTCGGAAATCAAACCTTCTTAACCAGGAAGATAGCTCTGCCAATCGGACGCTTTTCGCCTTCCATACCGGGTGCCCAAATCAAATCCTCAGGCAGAGTGATGTCGTCCGTAGAGATATATGCTGCGTCACCGGGCATCTTAACAACCAGCACGCGCTGGTTGTCAGCAGCAGTAGCGTTGATGAGCTGCAAGGTAACTCTGACATTGATCGAAGTATCGACCGTCTTTTTCACCTTAACGATAGCCAAAAGCGTGTTACCATTGTCAATGATCTCGACCGGAGTAGTGTCGGCCAGCTCATAGCCCTGCGGGATCTTGTCCGCAGGAATGCTCTTGGGGTCAACGACGGTGGCATCCTTCAGAACAGGATGCTCATAATAATCGCCGCCATTTCCAACGCCTGCACCGCCATTATCAACATCAGCAAAGATGATCTTTACCGACTTGCTCGTCGTGCCAGGCACATCCGGAACTTCCGTACCGGGAACCTTACTGCTGCTGTCGCCGCCATCGCAGCCTGCCAGCACACCTGCTGCGGCAACAGCCAGAGCCGCAGCACCAGCGCTCTTGAGGAAACGGCGGCGGGAAATCATATCCAGTCTCATAATTAAAAACCTCCACATTGTTTTAGAGGTCTTTCCCCGCTCGCATTTTCTTCCTTCCGGGCGTAAGGCAAACCTCTGTTCTGATTCATTATACCCCCCCCCCCCATTATATTTGTCAAGAGGTTTTAGTATTTTTGTGGCGGCTTTCTGCATAAAAAATCGCCCGGCTTTTCTGCGTTTTACACAAAATACAACAGTCTGCGTTTTGAATGCACAAGCCCCCTCCGCAAGCTGCATATCGCAACTATGCCGTTTTGATAGGCACTATTTTTGAAAAACACAATAAAAAGAGAGCCGTACAAGACAGCTCTCTCCGTTTCCGATTTTTATGAGCGTTTGTTATGCCGTCTCACTCTGACGGCACGACACCCTGAACAGCACGAATCCCACGATGAACAGGACGATGAGGGAGCCGACACCCACATTGGCGCTGCCGGTGAGCTGGCTTCCCACGCTGACGATCATGGTGCCAAGGAAGGACGCGCCCTTGCCGCAGATGTCGAAGAGGCCAAAGTATTCGCCCGACTTTTCCGGCGGGATGATCTTTGCAAAGTGAGAGCGGCTGAGCGCCTGCACGCCGCCCTGGAACATGCCCACGATGACGGCCAGCACCCAGAACTGCCACTGCTGGGTCAGGAAAAACGCAAACACCGCGATGCCCGCGTAGGCCGCGATGCACACCGGGATGAGCTTTGCCGAGGGGTACTTGTTTGACAGCCGCCCAAAGATGAGGGCAGACGGGAACGCCACGATCTGGGTCACAAGAAGTGCCAGCAAAAGGCCGGTGGTGTCCAGACCCAGCGCCGTGCCGTAGGCCGTCGCCATGTCGATAATGGTGTACACGCCGTCGATGTAGCAGAAGAAGGCCAGCAAAAACCAGAACACCTGCTTATCCTCCGGCAGATGCCGCAGGGTATGGCCGATGCGGGCAAAACTCTGCCGGACAGCGTGCTTTTCCACCTCTACATAGTGGAGCTGTTTATAACTTTTCAGCAGCGGCAGGGTCGTGAGCAGCCACCACGCTGCCGTCAGCAGGAGTGCCAGATTCAGCGCCGTCATCTGGCTGATGCCAATGCTCCCCGCCCCCAGCACAAGGCCGAGACAGACCACGAAGGGCACGCAGCTGCCGATGTATCCCCACGCATAGCCCCGGCTGGACACTTCGTCCATCCGCTCGGGAGTGGTCACGTCGCTGAGCATCGAGTCGTAGAACACCAGGCTGCCCGAAAAGCCCACCTTCGCGATGACGAAGATGACCAGAAACGGCAGCCACGCCGACGCCGCGCCCATGGCGCAGCAGCCCACGATGCCCACGAAGACGCAGAGTATGAAGATAGGCTTTTTGAAGCCCTTCGTGTCGGCCACTGTTCCCAAAATCGGGCTCAAAACAGCCGTGATGATGGTCACAGCCGAGCTGGCATAGCCCCAGTAAGCCAGATACTCCACCGAGCTCAGGCCCCCGATCATGACCTGGTCGATGTGCTAATCATTGAAGATGAGAGCGAACTGGCGCGCCTGCACGCCGAGCTTGTGCAAAAACACCCGCGACTGCGGCTGGCAGGCATGGCGGCCTCCCTCGCCCAGGCGCGGCAGCTGCTTCACGCCACGCCGCCGCAGCTGGTGCTGCTGGATAACTATTTACCGGACGGCAAAGGCGTCACGCTGATGACCGACCCGGCGCTGGCGACCAGCCAATGCTCGGTGATCTTTATCACCGCCGCCAGCGATATGGAAACCTGCAGCCAGGCCATCCGCAACGGCGCCTTCGACTATATCCTTAAGCCGGTATCATGGAAGCGGCTGAGCCAGTCGCTGGAGCGCTTTATCCAGTTCTACGATCAGCAGCGGGAGTGGAAAATCGTCGATCAGCAGAACGTCGATTCACTCTATCAGCTACAGGCGAAAAACTATCGCCAGGACAACGGCAGTAAAGGAATTGAAGAAAACACCCTCGCGCGGGTGCAGAAGCTGTTTAACGATCGGGTCACGCACTGTTTTTCGGTGGATGAAGTGGTCAGTGAAACCGGGTTGAGTAAGACCACCACCCGGCGCTATCTGGAACACTGCGTGGAAGCCGGATTTTATCCGCTGATCGTCCACCAGGTGAATGAGCCACAAACGGCGTTAGCGCTGGTGAGCGCAGGAATGGGAGTATCGCTGCTCCCGGAAACCTGCGGACTGATCCACTGGCCGGGGGTGCGTTTTCTGGCGCTGGAAGAGGCCGTACCGGCCGATCTTTATGCGTTGTGGTATGACGAACCGCTGTCAGATCTTCTTACGGAGTTTATCGCGGGGCTACAGGGGCGTTAGTCCTGGAGG